>Ga0233433_10000586_pt1 | contig 38253 bp, 30 predicted proteins | sample SI_122_August201_5_FD_179868 | JGI IMG/M metagenome (GOLD analysis project Ga0233433, IMG submission 179868) | Seawater microbial communities from Saanich Inlet, British Columbia, Canada - SI_122_August2016_100_MG | ecosystem: Environmental > Aquatic > Marine > Inlet | place: Canada: British...
CGAGACATAGATCGCGTGCTCTGCGAAGTCGACGCGGAAGTTGCGTTGTTCGGAGAGAAAGATACGCGTCTCGCGGTCCAATTCCGCGTCGAGGTTTTCTGCGCTGAAGGCGCGTCGTGGCAATTTCGGGCAGCCGCGCGAAGCGCAATTGAGGGCGAAGTGGATGCGCGGGTCGGCGAAGCGCGGGCGGATCAGGTCGTTTTCGAGGTGGTACAAACTCTGTTGCTCGCCGCCGAAGATCGGGCGCTGGAAGTAGAAGAAGCCGCTCTTATCGGGCACGAAGAACAATAGCGCCGGCGCTTCGACTTCTCCGACGCTGCCGATGGGGTAGTGGGTGAGCACGGCTTTGAGTGTTGCGGCGTTATAGGCGTTGATCCAGTAGGCTAGCCGGCTTTGGCGGTCGGGGAAGAACTGCGGGTGGCTGTCGGGGCTATAGGCCGCGAGCAGGCCGTAATAGAGCTCGAGGTCGGCCGGCTCTTGTAGCAGGCCCCGGTAGTCGACGCGGCCCTGTACATTGACGAAGCGCTGTTGTACCCGGTCGAGCGCTTCGTGCGGGAAGGGCCCCTTGTCGAGACGGGGTGTTTGCGTGGGCGGCAGGTCTGTACAGGCGGTCAGTAGTAGGATGCTAAGGAAGAGTATCTTCACGATTGCTCCGTTTTGGTCTTGCGTCGAAGGGAGTGGGGACTCGCTGTGCGGCGCTTGTCGGAGCTTGGGGGATATTAGATGCCGACGGTGTTGGCTACTTCTTCGAGAGAGGCGATATCGAGGATCTCGATGGTCTTGCGGGAAGATCGGATCCAGCCCAGTTCGCGGAAGCTACCCATCACTTTGCTGACCATCTCGCGGCTCGAACCCACCAACCGGGCCAGGTCATCGTGGGTGATGGTTAGGCCCAGCGAGCGAATCCCCGCTTCTTGCTCGCGGCCGTACTCCGTCGCCAGATTGAGCAATAACGTGGCCAGGCGTTCGCGAACGGATTTGGTCATGATATCGGCCAGGCGCTGTTGCAGCCGGGCGATGCGGTGCCAGGATAATTTGGTGACGCGATAGGCCATTTGGGGGTGCTTGTGCAGCAGGCTTTCCATTTGCTCTTGCGTCATACGGCAGAGCACGGTCGGCTTGAGCGCTACCACATTCTCGCCATATTCCAACTCGCCGCTTTCTCCGAGCGCGCCGAACAGGTCGCCCGAACGGAGCAACATGATCGTGGCGTCCTTGCCGTCGGCGTCGCCGTAGGTCAGGCTCACCAAGCCCTCTTTGATCAGCCAGATCGCCCGTTCTTCCTGATGCGCGGAGAGGATGCGTTCCTGGGGTTGGAGCTTGATCATCACGGTGATGGTCTCAAGATCCTTCAGTTCCTCTTCGCTGACTCCGGAGAAGAGGGGGCAGTGTTGCAGGTGCCATATTTTTTCGTCGACGGTCGTCATAATACGCGTGCCCAGGAATTGATGTATAGTGCATACATAAGATAGTTCACGAGGCTTTGTCAAGTCGGCGATGGAGGATCGATTGTCTTTATATGGTGTTGTTTATATTGTAGATGTGCAATATAAATTTCACGACTCAGTCCTGGTGATTTTATCCGTTGCATGGGGAAAAATTCACTGACGTTGATGGGTTGTTGCAGCATATTGTCATAACCTGGTGCAACGTTCTAATGTAAAGGATGCGGTTGCGGCTACGACGATATATGCGGTTTAGCTCGTGCTCTTGCTCGCAGACTTGGTGTTGGTACAAGCGCAATAGCGCCCTTGGTCATGGCCGATCGCAGTACTCACAGTCTATGGACCAGGAGGGGGTGGCCATCGCCGACCCGATGACCGGGATACAGGTTGCGAAGATTCCCCTCCATGCACACGACCTGGGCCGACTGGTGGCGGCAATTTCCGCAGACGCTGGTTTTGGCACCGCCGCTGGGCGACGGGCGGGGTGGGCAGTGAGGGGGGTGACGAAAGGACCGGATCTTGTAGCACTCGATTTTTAAAGGCATTTGCCGAAAGGAGTATCCGATGCGGTACGGCTATTTATCCGTTTTATTGGCATTGGCGCTAGTGGCGGGCCCGGCTGGGGCCGGGCGCTATGACGAGCCGGGTTTTCTCACCAACCACATACGATCGGGTGGCCCGCCCAAGGACGGTATTCCGGCGCTGACCAATCCGACCTTCGTGGCTCCGAGCGAGGTCCGCTATGTGCAGGACGACGAATTGGTCATGGGCTTGGTCATTAATGGCGAGCCACGGGCCTATCCGCACAATATTGGCTGGTGGAACGAGATTATTAACGATCGTGTCGGCGATAAGTCATTTACCGTTACGCTGTGCCCGCTGACGGGCACTGGCCAGGTGTTCAACGCCACGGATACCGATGGCTCGCAGATTGAGTTCGGGGTTTCCGGCTTGTTGATCAACAGTAACCTGGTGATGTACGACCGGCGCGACGGCAGTACGCTATACCCGCAAATGATCTTTACCGCGATCAACGGAGACCACGTCGGCCATCGGTTGGAATTGATGCCGGTTGTCGAGACTACTTGGGCGATGTGGAAGCAGATGTACCCCAATACCACGGTAGTACAGATCGGGACTGGATGGGAGCGCTATCTCTCCGACCGGCCCCCCTATAACATGGTGCAATACATGAGGTATCCCTATGTCAGTAGTTCATTGGGCGACTACCGGCAAAGTCACGAATATCTAATTTTCCTGCCCTCGACGACCAATGGTTTCTTGGATCAGCGACATCAGGTCAAGGACATGGTCGTGGGCTTGTGCCATAATGGCGAGACCAAAGCTTATCCCTTCAATACCATGCTGGACGGGGCGGTGATCAACGACTTTGTCGGCAACGACCTGATGGTTACGGTATTCGACGCCGATTCGCGCACGGCATTGACCTATTTCAGTGAGATCGACGGCCAGTTGCTGAGCTTTTACGTCGTCGAGCCGGAAGGGCTGTTGCCGGTGGAGTTTATGGATATCGAGACCCGGTCGCGCTGGAATATACTTGGCGAGGCGGTCGCCGGGCCATTAGAGGGGCGCAAGCTCGAACAGGTGCCGGCTTATAACGCGATGTGGTTCGCCTGGTCGTCCTACTGGCCCGATACCGAAGTCTGGGTGCCGGGTGAGGGCATCATTGAGGAGGACGATATCCCGCAGATAACGGCCGTCGAGCAGATGTTTGACGCCACGCCCAAAGGCTTCGCTTTGCAGCAGAATTTCCCCAATCCGTTCAATCCGGAGACGCAGATACAATATGAGTTGCCGGTCGACGGGCAGGTGCAGTTGAACGTATACAATGCGACCGGGCAGCGAGTGCGGTCATTGGTCGAGGGCCAGCAGTCGAGTGGGTTGTATCTGCAGCGCTGGGACGGTCGCGACGACGCTGGCCGCCAGGTGGCGAGCGGGACCTATGCTTACCGGTTGGAGATGCCGGCGGCAGGATTCAGTCAGACGCGGACGATGTCGGTGGTGCGTTGATCGCCTATTGAGTGTACAGAACGTTGTCAATGGGCGCTGGCTTTCGAGTCGGGCGCTTTTTATTGGTTGTTGTCGCTTTTGTTATAATTTCTTGATCTTTGTTGTCGTGCTTTGTGTCTGTAGCCGCTGCCGGTCTGTCGCGCAGGCGGTGTTTGTCGGTTGGTAATTCTGATCATTGGAGGGTGGAATGGGCAATATGCTCGGAAAGTATGTTCACTGGTTGCATACCCGCTGGCCGGCGGGAGTCGTGGAGAAACTGCCGCGGGTCGACGAGCACGGCCAGAGCAATATCTCCGGTTTGTATATTGTCGGCGATCTGACGGGCATTCCGCTATTGAAGTTTTCAGCCGATACCGGGGCGCGGGCGGTGCAACATATCCTGACGGACGAGGCGTTCCAACCCGATAAAGGTTCGGCAGAGGTCATGGATCTGGCGATTGTCGGGGCCGGAGTCTCGGGAATGTCGGCGGCGTTGGAGGCGCGCAAGGCGGGCTTGTCCTTTGTGCAATTCGAGGCGACGGAGCCATTTGCGACCGTGGTCAATTTTCCCAAGGGAAAACCGATCTACACCTATCCGACTGAAATGGTGCCGGCCGGTGATATGCGTTTTGTTGCGCAAATCAAGGAGCCCTTGGTCGCCGAGTTGTACGAGCAGACGCTGGCGCAGGGTATCGAACCGACGCTGGCACGCGTTGAACGGGTCGAAAAGCGCGGTGACCACTTTGAATTGCACATACCAGACCGGGAGAATGTAAAAGCTCGGCGGGTGGTCATCGGCATTGGGCGCTCGGGCAATTTTCGCAAGCTGGGGGTGCCGGGTGAGGATGCGGGCAAAGTCTTTAACCGGTTGCACGACCCGGTCGATTTCGACGACAAGGACGTGTTGGTGGTCGGCGGCGGCGATAGTGCGTTGGAGGCGGCCATAGCTATCGCCCAGTGCGGCGGGCGGGTGACGGTTTCTTATCGCAAGCCCGATTTTTCCCGGCCGAAACCGGAGAATGTCGAGAAGCTCGAAATGTTGACGGCCGACCCGATGGCCGACGTGGCGGTTGATACGCCGTCCTCGGAGCGGGTGACGACCAGTAGCGGTCATTTTATGGAGGGGGAACGCAAGGCGGGGTCGATCAGCATGTTGATGGCCAGCCAGGTGCTGGATATCGCGGAAGATCAAGTGGTACTGAAGGATGCCGAAGGCACGGAGCGGACTTTGCCCAACGACGCCGTGTTCTCGATGATCGGCCGCGAGGCGCCGCTCGATTTTTTCCGCCGTTCCGAAATGGCGATCAATGGCGAGATGGAACGCAAACAGTGGTGGGGCTTTGGCCTTTTTATGGCCTTCTGCTTTTTCGTATACAACTGGAAAGCCGGCGGTGAGCTGAGCAACTTTTTCAAGGGCGAAAAACTCTTTCCCTTCAATGTCCCAGATCTTATACAGGGTATCTCGGCGCAGGCGGGGGATCTCTCGACATTATTGGGTGTCTTGACCTTCAATTTGGGCAAACCGGGCTTTTGGTACAGCTTGGTCTATACGGTGCTGATCATCGTCTTCGGTTATAAGCGGGTCGCGCGTCGCAAGACTCCTTATGTCAAATGGCAGACGATTTCTTTGACTGCGGTGCAGATCGTGCCGCTTTTTCTATTGCCCTATATCGTCCTGCCCTATTTGGGGCACAATGGCTTTTTCGATGCGGGTTGGGCCAGGGGTGTTGCCGACGCACTTTTTCCACAAGTCAGCTATGACCACGGGCGCGAGTATTGGCGGGCTTTCGGGTTGGTATTGGCCTGGCCGCTCTTCGTCTGGAACGTGTTCAGCGAGGAGCCGATGTGGTGGTGGTTGGGCATTAGTGTGGTGCAGACTTTTGTCGTCGTGCCGGTGATCGTCTATTTCTGGGGCAAGGGGGCCTATTGCGGTTGGATCTGCTCGTGCGGCGCGTTGGCCGAGACGCTCGGCGATACGCAGCGGCACAAGATGCCGCACGGCACCGGGTGGAATAAAGTGAATGTTCTAGGCCAGGTGATACTCTTGCTATGCGTGGTGATGCTGCTCGGGCGGGTAGCGGGTTGGGTCTGGCCGGATACGGGTTTCGGACAGTGGATGCGCGGGCTCTATGAGGGCATGCTCTACGGTTGGCAGGCTTTTGGCATTCAGCTCAACTATCGCTGGGTCGTCGATTTGATGTTGGCGGGGGTGGTCGGCTATGGGGCTTATTTCTGGTTTAGCGGTCGAGCGTGGTGCCGCTTCGCCTGCCCATTGGCGGCATTAATGCACATTTATGCGCGTTTTAGCCGCTTTCGCATCCTTGCCGACAAGAAAAAATGCATCTCCTGCAATGTGTGCACTTCGGTGTGCCACCAAGGCATCGACGTCATGAATTTTGCCAACAAAGGTTTGCCGATGGCCGATCCCGAATGCGTGCGCTGTAGCGCCTGTGTGCAGTCGTGCCCGACTGGGGTATTGCAGTTCGGCCAGGTAGACCGGGCGAGCGGCGAGGTGTTAAAGACCGATGGGTTGGCGGCTTCGCCGGTGCAAATGCGCGAGGCTTCGGCTGACCTTCGATAGTTGGCCCAGGTTGGGCGTGAGTATTTCTTAAACGAAATGGAGAAATGCTCATGAAAGGCAAAACGCATAGTAGCGGAAATTCTCCGTGTTTTGCGGCAGACCGATGGCGGTATTGAAAGGGGTACGGCGGGCAAATCATCGCGCACGACGAGGCAGATCTCGGTGGAGTTGGCCAATGAGGTTTGTCCGTTGGCGGGGGTAGCCACAGCGATCCTGCGGCGCTTCGGCGAATAAGGGCTAATTGAAGAGTGCGTCGATGTCGTCCTGCGACATCGTGCCGTCGTCGTCCCCGTCGTCCGATTCGTCGTCGTCCTGCGGCAGCAGATTCTTGTCGAAACTCGTGATGTTGACCTGCAGGTCGAGCGCCTCTTTCTCCGCTCCGAGCAGATTGTCGGAGAGCTCTTGCAACATTGCGCGCAGGGCCTCTGTCTTTTGTTGGGCGCGGTCGCTGACCTGCAGAAAGAGCAGGATCCGCATCAATTGCCTGTCGGCTCCCCGCAACTCGGCGCGGGTCTTGGGGTCGAGATGCTCGCTTTGCCCCAGTGTCTCTAGGGTACTGCTTACTGTGCTGACCGCGTTGATGGTTTTCCCCAAGGAATTATTGAGGTCCTGGGTCAGGTCGCGGATGCCCCGGTCTAGGCGCTGGATCAGGGTTTTTAGCCGTAGGGATTGGCTGTTGTCACGGGCGGGCGGCGAGGGCAAAGAAGGCGCCGCCTCAACGGCGCGTGCGGTTGAGGCCGTGGCCTGTGTAGCCGCAGCCGTTGTGTTCGGCGCGGTGGAGTTCGGAGGGCGTAGGAAGAAGTTGAACACCGAGTGTTGCGTGCGTTGGAAGGAGTCGGTCAGCCCGTGTAGTGAATCCGAGGTCCCTAGTACCAGATGGCCACCCGGCACCAGGTTTTTCCATAGCATTTCGAGGACTTTCTTCTTCGCCACATCGTCAAAATAAATCAGGACGTTGCGGCAGAAGACGATGTCGAAGTCCCGGCGGGCATCGGTTTTGGCATCGTCGATTAGACTGATGGCTTCGAACTTGACCGAATTGGCCATATCGGGGGTGAGCGTGTAGAAGCCCGGGTCTTTGTCCTGGCGGAAATACTTGGATAAGTAGGGTTCCGGCGTGCTGCGCACGTTGCGCTCGGAGAAGCGTCCGCGCCGGGCTTGCGCTATCGCCCCGGAGCTGATATCGGTGCCCTCTATGGAGATCTCCCAACCGGTCTCCCTGCCCAGTTTTTCACGCACGACCATCGCTAAGGTATAGGGCTCTTCGCCGGTGGAGCAGGCCGCCGACCAGATGTTGATCCGCTTGTTCCCGGCCATGCGCCGCTCGTCGATGATCTCGTCGATGATCTTCTCGAAAATCGTGATCTGGTTGGGGTGGCGGAAGAAACTAGTCTCGTGGGTAGAGACCAGGTCGATCAACAGGTCGATTTCTGACTGGTTGTCGGCACTGGTTTTGAGAAAGTTCAGATAGCTTGCCCCGTCGTCCATATTCGTTTCGCGGGCTCGACGCTTGACCCGGGTATCGAGCAGATAGCGCTTGCTCTCGGTATAATCGATACCGGTCAGGTCGTAGATATAAGCCCTGAACTGGGCGAAGGTCTGGTCGTCGAGAAAATAGGTTTGCATGACGTCTGTTCTAATGCTTCGCCGGAGAATTGTAGCGAATAACGCGCCACAGATAGGCTAGTGATTCCGGGTCGAGATCGACGAATTCGATCCTCAGGCCCTGGCGTTAGGCGTCTTGGATAGGGGGGTCATTTTGCCCTCGTCTTTGATGGTATGGGTCACCTCGCCGTTGGCCAGCACTATGTGGACTTGGTAGGGGGTGTCAAGTGGCGGCATGACTAAGCTTTCGATATAGAGCTCGGTTGTGCTGATATCCCGCATCGCGCCGGAAATGGCATCCGCGCCGACCTGAATCTAGACGGTGGCCGCGAAGGGCCGCCGGGGGTGTTTGCATTTGTACTCGTCCATAATGCCTAGGCGCTTTTGCGAATCTCCTCAGTGAGTCGTTCTACGGTGGGTTTTATATGGCGCGCCGCCGTGATCAACTTATTGATATCGATGTCGAGTCGCTGCAGAAGGTGGGGCGGTAGGAAATTGTATACCGCCGCTCCTGGCGTCAGACCGGATGCCGAACCGGGCTCCGCGTCGTTTGATTGTTCGCCCTCTTCACCCCTGTCCGCCGCTGGGCTGGTGGTCGCCATTGCTTCGGGTGGTTCGGCGTCGGCTTGCATGCCCTCCTCCCGCAGTATTTTGGCCATGGGATATTCGGAGTCTTTGGGGTAGGGGTAGATATAGCCGCCGGCAAAGTCGGCGAGGGTTATAAGTTGGCAGAACGGGTCATCGGCTGGGGGCGTATGGTGGTTTTCAATGACCTTGGTGAGCATATCGCCGAGCTTCCAGCTCTCCGAGAGGATCTGCCCGACCATATTGTGGTGGGCACCGCCGGCCACGAGGTGCTCGACCGCTCGCATCGATATATTCCAGTTTTCGCGTTTGAGCTTGTCTATGATAATCGGGTAGAGCCCGGGATAACTCTGGATCAGGGCGACCTTGCCGATATCGTGCATCATGCCGCCGATAAAGGGATCGCTGGTGGGCGGGAATTTGAGTTTTTCCCAGAGACAGAGCTCTTTGAGGGCCTCTTGTGCCCCGGCGCTGAGTTGATGCTCCTCAAATTCTTTGCGGTGCTGGGGCGTCCAAGCCTTTTGGTCGAGCGGGAAGGCCAGAATACGCGAGGTAATGGCGACGCCGACGCTGTGCAGCCAGTAGGCCTCGACGCTGAAACCCTGTTCCTGGATGCCTTCGAAGGAGCGTTTTAACGCGCCGGCGACGACCATCTCCTTGACCGTGTTCTTGCCGAGCAGCACTACCGCTTTGCCCACTTCGTTGATTTCGCCCTGGAAACCGTACATCGGTGAGCGCGAGCGGCGGATGACCTGGGCCGCGCTGAGCGGATCGGTTTCGACCGCGGAGACCCAGTCCTGCATCTCGCTTTCGGGATCCTTGTCAAGGGCGACGATCTGGTTGTATACCTGGGGCAGGACCGGAAGGTCCACCATATTGCGGATATCGTTTTCGATGCGCTTGCGAATCTCTTTGGGCGACGGCAGCTCCACTGGGACATCACCGGCGAGCACGGCGACGATTTTTTCGGAGACCATCTGTTCGAAGTCCTCGGTCTGTAGCAGGCGGCGTTCGAAGACCGTGACGTCGAGCCGGTCGAGGCCGAAGCGTTCCTTGGCTGTTAGCTCGTTGATCTGGTCGCAGACGACGAAGATGCCGATGGAGCCGTGGTTGTTGATACTGGCCAACCGCGCGAGCGTGATGCCGCCGCCTTTGAGCTGGGAGGAGATGACCAGCATCTTGGTGCGGTCTTTGAGTATGTTCATCTGCTGGCAGACCAGCCCAGTGCTGTCGGACAGCATGTAACCGATATGGTAATCGGGCGTGCGTTCGTCGACATTGCGCACGGCGGCGGTGGTATTGGCGAGGAAGTTGATGACGATCTTGTTTTGGGATTGGCTGAGCTGGTCGGCGGTGGTGTTCGACTCGCCGAAGATGATTATTGGGAAGTCGTCTTCGCGGTCGACCTCGTCCTGGTAGCGAAGAATATCATTGACCTGCTGGCGCGAGCGTTTGAGCAATACCGTTTGAATCTTGGTGTGGAGCTGTTGCTGGGTGAAGGGTTTGGTGATATAGGTGTCGATGCCGGCCTTGAGGGCGTGCAATACGTCTTCTTTAGTGGTGCGCGCGGTGAAGAGCAGGATGGGAAGGTCTTGGAAGTCGGGGGCTCGGCGAATCTTCTCCACCAACTCGATGCCGTCCATAATGGGCATATTCCAGTCGGTGAGCACGACGTCGACGTCATGTTGTGTCAACCGCTTCCAGCCTTCGGCCCCGTCTTTGGCCTCGATCACATTCGTAAAACCCATGCCTAGGAGCATGGTGGCGACGAGTTTGCGCATACCTTGCGCGTCTTCGACCAATAGTACTATCATCAGGGCCTTATTTTAATTACTTCACATCGCTTAGTGCAGACGAATAGCTGTATAAGTATAGCGCAGGCGTGTTCCGCTGCCAAAATCTTATGGGACAACAGAGAGCAGCACCGACCTTGGGTGGTCGGCGCTGCTCTTTGCCATATCGTTCGGTGATGCGCTGTGATCAGCGGCTTATTCGGCCGGGTAGTCGATAAAGGTGACGGTGAAAGTTAGGCCTTCCCCGTCGGCGTCGATGATTTCGACGTGGTAAATACCCTCTTCGAGAACCAAGTCTTCATAGGCCTCTTTGCCATCGTCCGAATGCCACATCGTCGGGGCCGGGTCCGAAGGTGGATCCGTTTCTTCGACAATCTGGATCTCGAAATCGAGATCATCGATGTCGGCTCCGTCTACTTCAAGCGTAAAACAACCGGCTTCGCGACCTTCGGGCAGGCTGATGGCCACCGCGTCATCGATGCTCAATTCGCGGATCACGAGGTTGCCTGTGGTGCCATTGCAATCGGCTTGTTCCCATTCGGGGTCCATGCCCATCTCGCCTCCGCAACCGCCCATATGGCCGTGGTGGTCCATAGCGGCGTCAAAGGCGTCTTTGATCTCGTCCTTGCTCAATTTGCCATCACCGTTGCTATCAAGAGCGCTAAAGGCGGCTCCCATCATAGCGCCGGGCCCGTCTTCTGGTGGGGTTGGCTCGAAATCAGCCGGGATGAGCAAATGCGGAAAGGGAGGTGGACCCATGGGAGGGCCTTTACCTTCGCGACCTTCGCGACCTTCGCGACCTTCGCCGCCACAACCGCCCATAGGTTCATCCATCATTTCCATGGCGGCGTCATAGGCGGTTTTGATTTCGTCTTTGCTTAATTGACCATCTTCGTCCCCATCAAGCTCATAAAACGCGGTTTCGACCAGGGCTTGGGGACCGTCTTCGGGCGCGGGCATCTCGGTGTCGGGCGGCAGGGGGATCATCAGGCCTGGCGGCGGGCCCATATGTTCGTGACCTTCGCCGCTCTCGTGGGACATGGCCATCGCCGATGTGGCGGTCACGATGAGGGCACTGGTTAATAATAGCATCTTCTTCAACATCGTAGGCTCCTTACTAGATGAGATCCGATCTTGACTAATTGGGGGTAAAAGGCGCTGGACGTACTCTCCCTTCTAACATCGCAGTCCGTTCTTGGATTTCGCTTTAATGCGTCGCGGAAAAAATAGGAAACCATCAAATAATGCAATGTGATAAATATCACACTCAGACATAGAAATAGTAAAAAACTCGTCTTTTATCACCAAGTAAAAACTGACGCGATGATATACGCGATCTATCTATCTGAGTCATTTAGGGCGTAGGTTATTTATAATCAAATAGTTACGATTTTAACGCGTGGGTGCTGTGCAATTGATCTATGTATAGGTGTCGGATAAGTCTGCGTTGAGTTCGTTGATTGCCGATGCCATGGCAAAGCTTTAGATTTCCTAACTCCATACTCTTACAAAGGATTAAGCATGGAAGTGCTGGGTGGTCCGCTCTTTGGTGTTGCGGGGGCGGGAGAATCACACGGACCGGCGATTACGACGACGGTCCTAGGTTGCCCTCCGGGGCTCTGGGTGGAACGTGCGCAGGTGCAGCACTATCTCGATCGTCGGCGCCCCGGCGGCAATAAACTGGGCACGCCCCGTCGCGAAACCGACCAGGTCGCGTTGCTCTCGGGGCTCTATGCGGAAGATCACGACCAACTCCTGGCCGGACCGGCATTGAGCGTGCAACCAGGCGAAGGGGGGACGGAAACCTCGACCTATGAAGCCGGTTTCACCACGGGTGAACCGATTGCCGCGATTGTGCTCTCGGCGGCTAAGCGCTCTGGCGATTACAAACAGTTCGCCGGTGCCCAAGGCCACGTCCGGCCCGGTCATACGGATCTGGTCAAACACTACAAATCCAAAGGTTTTGTCGACGTGCGCGGCGGTGGGCGTTCCAGTTTTCGCTCTACTGTTTCCGATGTGATCGGCGGTTCGATTGCGCGTCTCTTTTTAGCCGAGTATTTTGGCACGGCGATTTTTTCTTCGATCTGCCAGGTCGGCGCTTTGCAAGCGGATGTTTCGCTGGCGGATCGGATCGAGGAACTGCTTGCTGAAGGGAAGCCGTTGTCGCCCGAGGTCTGTGCTGCGCTCGAAGCTGAGTTGGAGCAACGAGAGTTGCATACGGTCGACGGGGATTTTGCAGGGCGGGCGGCTGAGTTAATCGCCAAGACGCGCAAGGAGAAGGATTCATTGGGTTCGGCAGTCGAGATCGTGGCGGTCAATGTGCCGGCTCTGGTCGGCGACCCGATCTATCAGAGTTTGAAGCTACGTTTGATGGGCAGCCTTGGTGGTATGCACGCGGTCCAGGCTTGCGAGATAGGTGCCGGTAGCGCGGTAGCTGCTCGGAAGGGCAGCGAGAATAATGATACAATCCGCAAAGACGGCTATCAGCAGAATAGCCACGGCGGGTTGCTCGGAGGAATGAGTACGGGCATGCCGCTGGTCTGTCGTGTGAGCATCAAACCAACATCGTCGATTCCCCAGCCCCAGGATTCGGTGCGCAAAGATCTCGAAGAAATCGAGTTCCAGTTGCAGAAGGGACGCCACGATCCTTGTCTTGGCGTGCGTGCGGGTGTGACTTTGGAGTCGCGCTTGGCCATTGAATTGTTAAACGCGGTGCTGATGCACCAGGCGCGTCGCGTCGATGTGCAAAACTTCGAACTTTTCTAGAGGCTATCGAAAGAAACCGCCGGTCGTCGCAACTCGACTTCTGGTGATTTTTTTGCGGTGGTCTTACATCCGAAATGGGAACGGGTATGAGCCAGACCTACGCATTTGATGAAGTGGCCCGCTTGCCGCTGCCCGGTGACAATGTCGCCATCGCCACGCAGCGGCTCGAAGCCGGGACCGGGATCAACCACGGGGCAGCGAGTTTTTATCTTAGCCACACCGTGATGGAGGGGCACCGTTTTGCCGTTGCGCCGATTGCGCCGGGCGACGAGTTACTCTCCTGGGAACTGCCCTTCGGGCGGGCTACCGCGCTGATCGCTCCCGGCGCTTACGCGTGTAATCAAGGCATGCTCGACGCGCTGGGTGGGCGGGCGATCGACTTTGATTTGCCTGCGGAGCCGAACTTCGCTGACCATATCGAGCCCTATCGATTTGACGAAGGAAGTTTCACGCCGATCGACCAGGTTACAGGTACTGACGAGGCACGGACGTTCTCTGGATATTTGCGCGCTAGGGGCCGCGGGGTGGGGACGCGGAATTATATCGTCGTGCTGGGCACCAGTTCTCGCACGACGGGTTTCGCTCGCGAGTTGGCGGCGCGTTTCGCCGACGCGGACACGCCGGGCGTCGACGGTGTGGTCGCGATAGCCCATACAGAGGGAGGCGGTTGGGAAAAGCCCAATAACGAGGAACATCTGTTGCGGACCTTGGCCGGTTTTGTCGTTCACCCCAATGTTGCGGCTGTTTTGGCCGTCGACTATGGTTCGGAGGCGGTCAACAACCAGATCTTGCAAGATTATATGGCGCGCAACGACTATCCCCTGGGGAGCGTGCCGCATCTATTTATGAGCATCGACGGTGGGTTCGCCGGGCGATTGCTGGAGGGCGAGCGGCAGATCCGGCGTTGGTTGGCCGAGGTCGGCGTCGAACGCAGTGCGCAGCCGCTGGAACATTTGCGCCTGGCCTTGCAATGCGGCGGTTCGGACGCTTTTTCTGGTATTTCGGGCAATCCGCTGGCCTCCTGGGTTGCGCGCGAGATCATTCGCGGGGGCGGTGGTGCGAATCTGGCCGAGACCGACGAATTGATTGGGGCTGAGCCCTATGTGCTGCAGAATGTGCGCGATGCCGAGACGGCGCATCGTTTTCTCGCCATGGTGGAGCGCTTCAAGGAGCGCGTCGCATGGCACGGCGAGTCGTGCGAGGGCAATCCTTCCGGCGGTAACAAGTTTCGCGGCCTCTACAATATCGTGCTCAAGTCGATCGGCGCGGCGATGAAGCGCCACCCCGATGTGCGTCTGGATTATTGCATCGAATACGGTGAGCGCATGAGGGCCGGCGGCTACTACTTTATGGACAGTCCTGGCAATGATCTCGAAAGTATCGCTGGCCAAGTCGCCTCCGGCTGCAACGCGATCTACTTTGTTACCGGCAATGGCTCGATCACCAATTTCCCCTTCGTGCCGACGATCAAGATTGTCACTACCACGCCGCGTTTCGAGCTTCTGGCCGCGGATATGGATGTCAATGCCGGAGCCTATCAGGACGGCACGCCGATGGATGAATTGGGTGCCGAACTATTCGACCTGACGCTGAATGTGGCCGGAGGGCAGCGTTCTAAGGGCGAGCAGGCTGGTCATGCACAGGTGCAGATCTGGCGCAACTGGCCCCAGCAAGACGGGAGCCGGCTGGAGGAATTGCGCGCGGCGCCGGTGCCTACCGGCGAACGGTTGCAGGTGGAGGGCGAAGAGGCGCCGGCGGTCGAGTTCGCGGGGTTGCGCGGTGGTCGCGGGCTCGTCAGCGACCAGGTTGGGTTGGTGCTGCCGACGAGTCTGTGCTCCGGCCAGATCGCGCAGATGATCGCCGCCCGGCTCAACGCCGAGGGGTTCGGCCGCGAAAAGGGGATCTCGCGCTTTGTCGCATTGGTGCATACCGAGGGGTGTGGTGTGGCCGGTGCCGAAGCCGAGGCGCTCTATGCACGGTCGATGCTCAGTTACCTGACGCACCCGCTGGTGCGTTGCGCGGTGTTGCTGGAACACGGCTGCGAGAAGACCCACAATGACTATATGCGTAACGAACTGGCCGAGCGCGGCTTGCAGGCTGATGATTTCGGCTGGGCCAGCGTGCAATTGGACGGCGGTATCGACAAAGCCGGTGAGAAGGTCGTCGATTGGTTCGAGCATCGGTTGGCGGCGATTGAGCCGGCCTTACCCGAATCGGCCGGTTTGCAGGCGCTGCGGGTGGGGTTGTTGGCTGCGGGACCGTTGTCGAAAGATGCGGCAGCTGTATTGGCGCGCTTGACGCGCTGGTTGGTGGGCGCCGGGGCGACGGTAGTGGTGCCCGAGGGCGGGGCATTGCTCGGCAGCGCGACCTATAAAGATGCGGTATTCGCCGGTCAGACGCCTGCCGCGACGTTGGCGCATGGGCAGGCGGTGTCGGCGCCGGGTTGTTATGTGCTGGAGACGCCGACCGAGCACTGGACTGAGATCGTGACGGGGCTCGGCGCGACAGGTGTCGAGATGATCTTGGCCCATACCGGTGATCATCCGGTGCAAGGCCATCCATTAGTGCCAGTGTTGCAGGTGTCGGCCGAGTCGGCGGTGCAAGTGCGCTATGCGGAAGACCTCGACTTCGCGCTCGTGGGGCCCGCCGATGCATGGGCTAACGAATTACTTGATCTCTTAGTCGAGGTTGCTTCGCGTCGCTATCAGCCGGTAGCCGTCGCACAACACAATACCGATTTTCAGTTTACCCGCGGCCTGCTGGGCGTTTCAATGTAGGATAAGCGATATGAGTTCACTCAAAGCGGCCGTCGTTGGTTGTGGTGGCCATGCGCAATTGCATCTGCGCATGATCGACAAGGAGCCGCGTCTGCACTTGGTGGGTGTTGCCGAAATTGACGCCACCCGTCGCGAACAGGCGCAAGCCGAGTGGCGGGTCGAGGGTTTTGCCGATTATCGGCGGATGCTAGATGCGTGCAAACCGGATTTGGTCGTTGTTGCGACGATGCCTGGCCATCTCAAGGCCATTGTTATCGATTGTCTAGAACGGGGTGTGCACACCTCGGTGGAAAAAGCCCCCGGTATGCACGCCGACGAGACCCGGGCAATGGCGGCGGCGGCGGCGAAGAGTGCGGGCAAGGCTATCGTCTCTTTCAATCGCCGCTATTTTCCAGAGGTGCTGGCGCTGCGGCGGATGGTCGAGGCGCGCGGCGGCGCGGTGCATTGCGCCGCGACCTATAACAAGCCGCTTTCTCCGCCAATGGGGACATCGGCCTGGCACGGGGTCGCGCCCGATCCGATTATTTGCGACGCCATCCACCATGTCGACCTTTTGCGTTGGTTGGCCGGAAGCGGCGCGCGTGCGGCGATGCCGATCGAGGTGCACGCCCAGGTTCACGATGGCGCGCGCGAGGGGGCGCACCGCCACAGCGCGTTGGTGCGTTTTGACACTGGCGCTTGCGGGGTGCTCATGAGCCATTACGGCGTCGGTGGCCGTGTCCAGCGGGCGGAGGTTCACGCCGACGATTTTTCGGGTTATCTGGAGTTGACGGGTTCGCCGCCGGTGGTCGAGCCTTATCAGGCGGAAGGTGCGCGCGGGGAGTTATTGGCCGCGCCCTTGGATTTAGAACCTGTCGGCGGTGCCGATTTCGACGAGACCCGCCATTTTGTCGATTGCATTTTGGCCGACGAAGAGCCTTGGTCGACGCTCGCTGACGCGGTGCATACCATGCGGTTGGCGCAGGCGATCAGGGACGGGCACCGCGGGCCTTTGCACGAGTGAGCACGCATGTCATAGCGCTGGCCGCGACGCTGGTGCTGGCGGCTTTAGCCCGCCTTTACCGTCTCGCCAATATTCCCAACGGTTTCAGCCCAGACGAAGCCTCCTACGGTTATAACGGCTACTCCTTCTTGTTGACGGGCAGGGACCGTTTCGGCAATGCCTTCCCGCTCTTCGCCGATAATTTCGGTGACTTGATCTCGACCAGCTATATGTGGTTGACGGTACCTTCGATCTGGCTTTTTGGACTCGATGAGTTCGCCGTGCGTCTACCCGCAGCCTTGGCGGGTATCGTCACCGTTTTTGTGCTATATAAGTTGGGGGGAGCGGTCGTCAACCGCTGGGTCGGGTTAGTGGCGGCCTTGCTATTGGCGATTAGCCCTTGGCATATACAGGTGAGTCGTTATGCCGAGCGCTCGCAGTTGTTGCCTTTGTTCTTCTGTCTGGGTTTGTGGTTGTTTTTGCGTTGGCGCAAAGAAGGAGGGCGCAAGCTCCTGTGGAGCGTGTTGTGCTTTGGGTTGTGCTTCTATACCTATGCGTCGGCTCGAGTTTTTGCGCCGCTTTTTATTGCTGGTGCAGCTCTGCTTTATTTTAGGGAATTGCGTGCGGCGGGCAGATATGCGCTGTGGCCGTTGGGCATTCTGGTCGCCTGTTTCCTACCGGCGGCTCTGCATTGGATCAGCCCAGCGGGCATGGCCCGGGCGAGTTATCTGCTGGAGTTCGCGCCCTTCGATTGGTTGGTGAATTATCTGTCGTATCTTGGGCCGGATTATTTATTTTTCAACGGCGACCCGGAGATCCGCCACAGCCTGCTGAATGTGGGACAACTGTATTTTTTCGAGTTGGCGACCTTGCCAATGGGGATCTTCTTTCTCGTTCGCCGCAAACGCAAAGAAGACGCGCTATTAGGGCTTTGGCTGGCGCTCTATCCGATCCCGGCAGCGCTCACCGACCCGTCACATGCCATTCGTTCGATTGTCGGCGTGCCGCTATTTGCATTGGTGTCGGCGTGCGGTTTGTATCAGGCGGTGCTTTTTGCGCGCGGGCGAAACCGTTGGTTGTTGGGGCTGGTGTGCACCGGGATGGTGGCTGGCAGCGCAGTGGTCTGTGGTCAGCGCTACTTCGTCGATTACCCCGGCTACGCGGCCGTGCGTTGGACTTATGGGATGCGGGAGGTAATGCACTACGCGGAGGCCGGGTCCCACCGGCAAGTCTACATCAGCAATCGCATCTTTTTATCCCATATATTCGCCTTGTTTTATTCAGCCTATCCTCCTGAGAAATATCAACGCCAACCATTGCGTGTTCAGCAGGGGAATTGGCGTTATAACGACTTCGCGTTCGGGCGCTACCATATTTTACCGATGTGGCAAATCGATGCCCGTGCACAGCAATGCGGTGACGCGCTGCTGCTGGCGTTGGCCGGCGAGGCTCGGCAAATGGCCGAACGCACGCCGTATCGGCTCGTGCATAGCGTCAAGGTGCCGGACGGTCGTACCGCTTTCGAAATCTACGAATGCGAATAGCCGCTCAGATCTGCGGCACTTCCACACCTAATTCCGTCGCCACTTCGCCAATTTCATCCCATGTGGGTTGCGGCAGATCGATGCCGTCGACGAGCAGGCGGGCTTTGATTTCCTGTTCTATTTCTCCTGGCGCGTAGATCTTTTTAACATCGGGTAGCGGGCGGGCCGAGCAAACCCATTGCGCCATTTCTTCGACTTCGCGCTCGTAGTCGGCCAAGCCGATAAAGTCTTCGATATTGATCGCCAGGACCATCACGCCATTGCCACCCTTGCCGCCGTCCTTGGTGCAACCGGCGTGTGAGAGCGGGCCGACCAGCATTTCCACCATCATCGCCAGACCGTAGCCCTTATGGCCGAATTGCGTACCGCCGAGGGGCAGCACACCGGTGCCTTCGGGGTCGTCCATGTAGCGACCCGCGTCAGTGACGGGCTGTCCGTTCTGGTCGATGACCCAGCCTTCGGGTAGTGGTTCGTCGCGGATGTTTTTTTGCACGATCTTGCCGCCGGCGACTACGGTCATCGTCATGTCGAGCATGAAGGGCGGACCGTCCCGGCGCGGCGCGGAGAAGGCGATCGGTTCGGGGCGCAGACGGCGGTCGGCCGAGCCGAAAGGCGCGAGGAAGAGTCCGCCGCCATTGAGCCAGACCATGCCGATCATGCCCTGTTCGGCGATGCGTGGCGGATAATCGCCGAGACGGCAGATATGGCTGACACTGTTGAGCCCGACGAAACCAAAGGTCGACTTTTTGGCCTTCTCGACGGCGATGTCGATGGCGCGGTTGCAGGCGACGATGCCGTTGGCGCCCTTGCCGTTAACGATCCTAAGTGCCGGGGTGTCGCGTTCGACTTCGGTTTCTTCCCACGGCACGTAGTTTTTCTTCATGGCGCGGGCGTAATTGGCTACGAGCCAGGTGCCGTGCGAGTCGTGGCCGTTGAGGTGGCTTTCGACGACGTGGTCGGCGACGGTTCGGGCGTCGGCGTCCGGGATGCCAGTGGCGGCGAAGATGCGGTAGCAGAGGTCGTTGAGGACGTCGTGTTGGACTGTGGGCATGGTGGGCTCCTGTGGGTAGTCTTGCTGCGGCGGCTGACGGTCCGTTCGGGGGTATTCCCCTTGCTCATTCTCGCTCCGAGGGGCGGTCTTTTCCGATTTTGCAATCCTGTAAAATCGGGACCGCAAGCCGCTGCAGGGAATCCCCCCGAACGGACCTCGGCGAATGAAGCCTACTGTGAGAAATGTCGAGAGAAAGAAGGAGGAATGGTGGTAGTGGTCAAGTATATAGAACCAATATCGTCAGCAGATAATTAAAGGCCAGAAGCTGCCGTATTGAAAATTGAGACGGCAGAAGGGGTTGGTGCTGTCAATCGCAACTCCCCTCTGCCGTCGAGCTTTATACAAAAAAAGCCACTATTACTTAGACGAATTAAGTGATAGCGGCTTTTGTTGTTTTTGAGCTGAATCGGCCGTAGCCGGTCCGTTTTATGAAGCGTGTTTTTCCATCAGTTCGGTGAAGTAGCCGAAGAGGTGGTAGCTGTCGTGCGGACCGGGGGAAGCTTCGGGGTGGCACTGGATCGAGAAGATTGGCAGCTCCTTGTGGTGCAGGCCCTCGACGCAGTCGTCATTGAGATTGCGGCGGGTGATTTCCAAGCAATCCGGCAGCGAGTCGGCGGCGATGCCCCAGCCGTGGTTCTCGGAGGTGATGAGAATGCGGTCGGTGGCGTATTCTTTGATGGGCTGGTTGGCGCCTCGGTGGCCGAATTTCAGATGGTAGATCTCGGCGCCAAGGGCTAGGCCGAGGATCTCGTGTCCGAGGCAGATGCCGAAGATCGGTTTTTTGCCGATGAGTCCTTTGCAAGTCTCGATCGCGTAATCTAGCGGCCGAGGATCTCCGGGGCCGTTGGAGAGGAAGACGCCGTCGGGTTTTAAAGCCATGACCTCATCGGCTGTGGTTCGGGCTGGAACAACGGTCACCTTGCAACCGGCATCAACCAGACAGCGGACAATATTGCGTTTGATACCGTAGTCCAGGGCGACGACGTGGAAACGCGGATCGTCGGGGCTATCGACATAGGGTTCAGTGCAACTTACTTCGGCGGCCATATCGACGCCTTCAAGCCCGGACCAGGCTCGGGCCTTCGCGACCATGCTGTCCGGGTCGAGGTCTTCGGTGGAGATAGCGGCGGCCATGACGCCCTCGATGCGTACTCTGCGGGTCAATTCGCGGGTATCGATGCCCTCAATACCCAGGATATTGTGTTCTTCCAGATAGGCGGGCAGACTTTGGGTCGAGCGCCAGTTGCTCGGCAGGCGACAGCATTCCTTCATCAGAAATCCGCGGACATGCGGTTTGGAAGACTCGTCGTCTTCCGGCGTAACGCCGTAATTGCCGATAAGAGGATAGGTCATGGTGACGATCTGGCCGGCGTAGGAGGGGTCGGTGAGGATTTCCTGGTAGCCGGTCATACTGGTATTGAAGACCATTTCGCCCAGGCACTCACCACCACTGCCCAGAGCCCGACCTTCGAAGACGGTGCCGTCCGCGAGCGCGACGAGGGCTTTCATCGTACAGGGTGCTCCTTTTGAGGGGTTTAAGCAACGCCATAGAACTTAGGGAAAAAAGTCGTTGATGAACAGGAAATCCTATTCGGCACCTTGGTCGGTCAAGTCTTGGCGTTCCTGTCGGGCTTGTTCCTGCATATCGACGACCGGGTCGAATTCGCCGACGATCTCCTGTCCGACGATTTCCTCAATCACGTCCTCAAGTGTGACGATACCGGCGAAACCGCCGTATTCGTCGACGACGGAGAAGAGGTGTTCGCGCCGCTGGATAAACTCTTCGAGCAGTTGGCTCGCCCGCGCCGATTCGGGCACGGAGTGCACGGGGCGGCCGACCTCTGAAAGCTTGACTTGGTCGTGGCCATCGGCGAGGGTGTTGAACGCGTCGCGTCGCAGTACCATACCAACGATATTTTCTCGTTCTTCCTCGTAGAGGGGGACCCGGCTGTGCACCCAACTGCCCGATTGCTGGCGAGCTTCGGCCAGGCTCAGGTTGCGATCGAGGCAATGGACGACTGTGCGCGGCGTCATGATATCCCGTGCGCGGAGTTCGTCGAGCTTGAGGATATTCTGGATGACGCGCTCCTGATCGGGGGAGATCGCGCCGGAGCGTCGGCTCATCTGCGCGGTGATTTCGATTTCTTCCGATGTCACCTCGGGCACCGCGGGTGCACCTAGCATGATAAGGCGGGTAATAAATTGGTTAAGCCAGATAAAAGGCGCGAAAATCCAGACCAACCATTGGATGGGGCGTGCGATAACCCGAGCGAGGGAGCGGGCATGAACCACGCCAGCTGTCTTGGGTATGATCTCGGAAAAAATCAACACGCCCAACGAGATGGCGGCGGTGAAGTAGATTTCCCGCTCTGGCCCAAATACACCGACAAAAGCGGCTCCAGCGACGGCTGCACCGCCGGTATTGGCTAGCGTGTTTAGGGTGAGAATAGCTGAAATAGGACGCTGAATGTCCGTGTGCAGGCGTTTCAGGATCTTGCCCGAAGCGCGGCCCTGGGCAGCTAGCATCTCAATTTGGCTAATGGGTAGCGAGTAGAGTGCGGCTTCCAGTAATGAGCATATACAGGACACGATAATAACAGTGCCTGTGGCAATAAAAAATAGTGCTGTATCGGAGATCATGGGCAAAGGGGGTATTTACAAAAGAGAGGGACTCCCCACAGGGAATCCCTCTCCAATGGCGCTGGACTAAAAGTCCGATTCGGTTAGTCTACTTCATGTGCTTATTGACCAATTTCGGCAGTGCGAACATGCTGACCTGCTTCTGGCCATCAAAGATGGCTTTGAGCTTGTCGTCCGCGTTGATCATGCGCTTGTTTTGCGTGTCCTGCAGGTTATTCTTCTTGATATAATCCCAGATCTTCTTGGTAACCTGGGTCCGCGGGAGCGGTTTGTTGCCGACGACGGCACCTAAGATAGCATTGGGCTGTAGCGGCCTCATAAACGCCGATAAAGAAGGGTTCGGCTTACGCTTAATCTTCTTTTTTACAGGCGGTTTTTCAGCGGCGGCTTTTTTCTTTGCGACAGGCTTCTTTGCGGCGGCTTTTTTCTCTGCGGGTGGTTTTTCAGCGGCGGCTTTTTTCTTTGCGACAGGCTTCTTTGCGGCGGCTTTTTTCTTTGCAGGTGGTTTCTCAGCGGCGGCTTTTTTCTTTGCGACAGGCTTCTTTGCGGCGGCTTTTTTCTTTGCGACAGGCTTCTTTGCGGCGGCTTTTTTCTCAGCAGGCGGCTTCTTTGCGGCGGCTTTTTTCTTTGCCGCGGGCTTCTTGGCGGCTTTCTTCTTAGCCATCTGAATGACTCCTTTATGGGGTGAGTAAGAAAACCTAAAAGCGGAGTAGTCTAAGGATTAGACCTTTCCGGTTTCTCCCCTGTCCTCTTATGAAGGCTTAGGGGCGGTTGTTGATTGTTTTCAAATGAGTGGAGCCCTATAAACACTATAAGAGCACAATTGGCCCAAAGATAGCACTTTGGCGACAAATTAGTCAAGTGCAAATAAGGCGTGTTTTACAGAAGAAAATGCCTAAAAATGAGGTCTCTAAAAAGGCTTTAGGCAATTTGACATGCTTTAATAAGTAGTCTATTTTATCAGGACTTATGGCTTTGTTGTCGTTGGATTTCAATCAGTGCTTTGCACTGTCTCCAATAGGCTGAGAATCGATGGTCAAAAAGAGCAAATTGGGTTTTGTCGGGGCTGGCAATATGGGCAAGGCACTGATTGAGGGTTTGCTTGGCGAACTCTCGCCAGAGCAGATAACCGCTGTCGATGTCAGATCTGAGGCGTTGGAGTCCCTAAGGGCATTGGGTGTGCAGACCAGCACTAATGCTATAGATGCAGTCAAACAGCAGGATTTGGTAATTTTGGGGCTAAAACCTCAAGTTGCGGCTCCAGTGCTGCAAGAATTGGCTATGCACTTTAGCCCTAAGCAGACGGTTGTTTCGGTGATGGCGGGCGTGCCTACTGCTCGCATCGAGGAACTATTGCCTGAAAATGTGCCTGTAGTACGGGTTATGCCGCAGACTCTAGTGCGTCTCAAGGAGGCGGCTTGTGCCTTGTGTGCCGGTCGCTCGGCTGGTGCGCAACAGATGGCACTGGTGCGTTCTCTTTTTGAGATAGTGGGCACGACGGTAGAAGTTTCCGAAGGGCAGATGGATGCGGTTACAGGGCTTTCCGGCAGCGGTCCGGCTTGGGCTTATATGGTTATTGAGGCTATGACCGACGGCGGTGTGCGCACCGGGCTGCCGCGAGATATTGCGCTGAAATTAGCGGCGCAGACGCTGATTGGCGCTGGCCGTATGGTGCTCGAAAGTGGAGAGCATCCGGCCGTGCTCAAGGACCAGGTCACTTCGCCAGGAGGGACGACCGCCGCGGGTCTGCACAAATTAGAGGAGAAGGGTTTGCGCGACGCGTTGATAAGCGCCGTACAGGCCGCCGCCGAACGCTCCGCCGAATTGGGACAGTCATGATCGGGATTATCGATTACGGGATGGGCAATCTACGCAGCGTGCAGAAGGCCTTTGAATTCCTCGGTTTTGCAGCCGAGATAGTCGAAGAGCCCGAGCGTTTGAGCGGGGCGACGCACTTGGTATTGCCTGGGGATGCGGCTTTTGGCGATGCGATGCGCAATTTGCGTGCGGCCGGTTGGGACCAGGCCATTGTAGAGGGCATTGCGGCAGAGAAGCCCTTTTTGGGAATTTGCGTAGGGCTGCAATTGATGTTTAGCGAGAGCGAAGAGATGGGCCAGCACAGCGGTCTAGGGATCCTGCCGGGCAAATGCGTGCGTTTCCCGGTTACCGAGCGGGTGCCGCAAATCGGCTGGAACCAGGTTGCGATCAAACGAGATGTGCCGCTTTTGGCCGGTGTTCCCGAGGGGAGTTTTTTCTATTTCGTGCACTCCTTTTATGTGGAAACAGTGAATGAAAGCGACTGTGTTGCGACCACCGACTACGGCTTGGATTATACCTCTATCGCCGGTGACGGCCGCGTATTCGGTGTGCAGTTTCATCCCGAGAAGAGTCAGGCGCACGGTTTACGCCTGCTCGACAACTTTGCCCGTCTGAATTGAACCGCCGATGCTTGCTAAACGGATTATTCCCTGCCTAGACGTAAAAAATGGTCGCAATGTGCGTGGAGTGCGTTTTTCGGCAGACCGCGATGCCGGCGACCCCGTCGAGTTAGCCGCGCGCTATGACGCCGAAGGGGCCGACGAACTCGTTTTTTATGACATCACCGCCTCGGCCGACGGGCGCGCGATCGTCATGGACCTGGTGCGCGAGGTTTCTGAAAAAGTCTTTATTCCGCTGACGGTGGGCGGCGGCATTCGCACTTTCGAGGACGTGCGCCATATCCTCAAGACCGGGGCCGACAAGGTCTCGATCAACTCGGCCCATGTGCATACGCCCGAGATCATCAACCAAAGCGCGGAGAGTTTTGGCTCGCAGTGCATCGTCGGGGCGGTTGATGTATTGAGGCGTCCGGAGGTCGAGGGCGAGGTTCCAGCCTGGGAGATTTATATCAATGGCGGGCGCAAGGCCACGGGTATCGATGCCCTGGAATGGGTAGAGGAGTTGGTCGATCGGGGAGCGGGCGAACTAGTACTCAATAGCATTGATGCAGACGGGACCCGCGAGGGCTATGATTTGGCGCTTAATCAGGAGGTCGCTCGTCGCGTCAGGGTACCGATCGTCGCTTCGGGCGGGGCCGGTAATCTGGACCATATCTACGAGGTGCTGACCGAAGGGGAGGCCAGCGCGGCGCTGGCGGCGTCGATCTTTCATTTTCAGCAGTATTCAATACCCGAAGTCAAGGATTTCCTGCGCGAACGCGGCGTAGTGGTGCGCCAGTGATCGGCGCCGAGACGGCCGCGACGCCTCGGCGGGCGATGATGGGGCGGGTGCGGCGGTTGGTCGTCAAGATCGGTAGCAATGTCCTGACCACCCGCAACCACAAGCTCAGCGGTGCGGTGATCAAGCGGTTGGTCGAGGATGTGGTCGAGCTGCGCGCCGGTGGTTTGGAGGTGGCGATCATCACCTCTGGGGCGGTCGCCGCGGGCATGGGGCAGATGGGGTTGGACAGGCGTCCCGAGGGCATCGCCGAACTGCAAGCTTTGGCGGCGATTGGCCAGGTCTTGCTGATGGACAGCTATAAGGCAAAGTTCCGCCAACAAGGCGTACCCGTCGGCCAGGTGCTGTTGACGGCCGAGGATATATTGGGCGACCGGCGTCGCTATGTGAACCTCGAAAACACATTTCGCAGTCTCTTTGCCTACGGGGCAGTGCCCCTTATCAACGAAAACGATAGCGTGGCCGTTGCTGAGCTCCGCCGCAAACTCGGCGAGAACGATATGCTGGCCGCCTATGTGGCCAATTTGATTCGGGCGGATATGTTGGTCGTCTTTTCCGATGTTGAGGGGCTTTATGAGGCCTTCGGCCCCAATGGCCCGGAGGGCGAATTGGTGCGCGAAGTACGCGAGGACGGCGTTGATTTACAAGGGATGATCGGTCATTCGCTTGGCCACAAGGGCAGTGGTGGCATGGCGACTAAGTTGCGGGCGGCTCGTTTGCTGATGGCCTGCGGTGAGATTGCATTGATCGCCCACGGCCGTAAGCACCGCTTGCGCGACATTCTCGCCGGGCAGGAGCTGGGCACGCTTTTTTTGCCGCGCGATCGCAAGCTTAACAGTCGGCGGCGCTGGATCGGTTTCGCTGGCGAGTGTCGTGGGAGTACGGTGGTCGATCGCGGTGCCGAACGGGCCATCACCGAGCGAGACAAAAGCCTACTGCCGGCCGGTGTCGTCTCCTGCGAGGGCGAGTTTGCCGCAGGAGACGTGGTGCGCGTGGTCACCGAGCGGGGAGAGGAATTGGGACGTGGGCTGAGCCGCTATGCGGCATCGGAGTTGCGCCGCATTTTCGGGATGAGTTCACCTGAGGTGGAAAAAGTGCTGGGCCGTCCGGCGTTGGAAGTCATCCACCGGGACGATCTGGCCTTGTTTTAGGGGCCTATGGCTAAAACGACAAAGGGCAAAATTGCTCCTCTGGTGTCGAGTGCGCGCTGGCGGTTGCTATTTCTCGTGGCCTTCGTGGGATTGGTGATCTATATCGCCGCCGGTGACGGGTTGCTCTTTGAAGTGTGGAAAGAAGAGAAGGAGTTGGTGGTCCTCGAAGCCGAGGTTGGCCGGCTCGAAGCGCAAAACGACAGTTTGCGGAAAATACTGCGGCAACTGGACGGCGATATGGAGTATATCGAAAAAATAGCCCGTGAGGAGTTGGGGCTGATCAAGCCGGGTGAAGTCGTGATCCCGTTGGCCCCGGAAGAGGGGGATTGACCGAATGCCGCGCACCATTGTTAAAACGCGGGCTCTTGTGCTGCGCACTATGCGCATGGGCGAGACCAGTCGCTTGGTGACGTTCTATACCCAAGAGTACGGTAAGCTCAAGGTCACGGCGAAGGGCGCCCGCAAGCCGAAAAGTAAGTTCGGCGCCGCGCTCGATCTGATGACCGAGGTTCAGGCCGTCTGTTATGTAAAAGAGACCCGCGACCTGCAGACTCTAACCGAATGTACCTTGCTCGTGCCGCCGCCGGATCTCGCGCAGAGCCTCGAGCGGCTCTCCTTCGGCTGCGCCGCCTGTGAGTTGGTCGACCGCTTGACGATCGAGGGCGAGCCGAATATCCGGCTCTATCAATGCCTGGCCGGTGTCCTGCACGGGCTGGCCGAGGTGGATCAGAACCAAGTCGAGCCGTTGTTTTGGTATTATCAGTTGCGAGTTGCGGAGGCTCTGGGCTATCGCCCCGAGTTGCGCCACTGTATTTCCTGTCGCAACGAATTAATCGGTCTCTGGCTGTGGTTTAGCGCAGCATTGGGCGGCGGTATTTGCGCCGCCTGCGGACAGGGGAACGGAGTGCGTATAGCCGGGCAAAGTCTCAATTTTCTCGCCGGCCTACAGGGTCTTAAGACCTATAGCAAAGATGCGCTCCCACAAGCCCCGCCCCGGCGCGGCGAAATACGCGCGGCCCTGCGCGGTTTCCTCGAATACCACGGGGGGGAGCGCAGCCGGCTCAGATCGCTAGAATTCCTCGACTCTCTCAGTAGAATCGAGCCCGCAGCAACTATTTGACTCTTCGCTGCGCCGGCGTTGCAAGCTAAGGACGCGGCCGCATGGTTGTCTTAAAGGAGAATTTGATGTCCGACGATCTAATGGAAAAGTTAGTATCCCTGTGTAAACGCAAAGGCTTCATCTTTCAAAGTTCGGAGATCTACGGCGGTCTCAGCGGCTGTTGGGATTACGGGCCGCTCGGCGTTGAGCTTTTACGCAATATCAAAGACGCGTGGTGGACCTCGATGACCTACCGCGAGGACATCGAAGGTATCGACGCGAGTATTCTGATGCATCCGCGTGTGTGGGAGGCTTCAGGGCACGTGGATGGTTTTACCGATCCGATGGTCGAGGACCAAAAGACCAACGAGCGTTTTCGCTTGGATCAACTGCTCGAGGAAAACGGCATCGACGTTACGGGTTTGGGCACAGATGAAATGAACGTCTTGCTGCGCGAGCACGATGTCAAAAGCCCCAAGGGCAACGCGTTGAGCGACGCGCGGCAGTTCAACCTGATGTTCAAGACCTTCGTTGGTCCACTCGAAGACGAGAGCGCGCGGGTCTATCTGCGGCCGGAGACGGCGCAGGGGATTTTTGTCAACTATCTCAACGTGCAACAGGCGATGCGCCAGAAACTGCCTTTTGGGATCGCCCAGATCGGCAAGGCCTTTCGCAACGAGATCAACACCAAGAATTTTCTCTTCCGCGTGCGGGAATTCGAGCAGATGGAGATGCAGTATTTCGTCGCGCCGGGCACCCAGGATAAGTGGTTCGAGTACTGGCGCGAGCAGCGCTGGAACTGGTATCAGCGCATCGGCCTGCCCGAGCGCAAGTTGAGCTGGCACGAGCACCAGGGCGACGAGTTGGCCCATTACGCCAGTGCCGCCTTTGATGTCCAGTACGAATTCCCCTACGGTCCGGGCGAGATTGAAGGTATCCACAATCGCAGTGACTACGACTTGTCGCAGCACGAAAAATTCTCCGGCAAGCAGCTCAAATATTTTGACGAGGAGAGCCGCGAGAAGTTCGTGCCCTATGTGATCGAGACTTCGATCGGTGCCACGCGCACCAGTATGGCCTGCCTGGTCGAGGCCTATCACGAGGAAGAGGTTAAGGGTGATAAGCGGGTGGTGATGCGCTTTCACCCGCGGATCGCGCCGATCAAGGCGGCGGTGCTGCCGCTGGTCAAGCGCGACGGCATGCCGGATATCGCCCATAAGATTACAGAGGACCTGCGGCCCTATATGCGGGTAACCTACGACGAAGGCGGCGCGATCGGTCGGCGCTATCGGCGGATGGATGAAGTCGGTACGCCCTTCTGTCTGACGGTGGACTCGGATACGCTGGAGGACCAGACGGTTACCGTGCGCGAACGCGATACGATGGAACAGGAGCGGGTGCCGATCGCTGATCTGCGCTCCCACATCGAAGGGCGCATGGACAGTTGGCAGGTCCCTTGACCCTTAGTCGAAATACTATAATATTATAGGTTGCTGTATTGGACAGAGCGCGAAAGTGGCGGAATTGGTATACGCGCTAGATTTAGGATCTAGTGCCCGAAAGGGCTTGGGGGTTCGAGTCCCCCCTTTCGCACCATAAGAGAGATAAACGAGTGCACTGTCCGCAAATTCGATTAGCGTTGCGGAGAGTGCGCCCTTTACCGTTGCAGGGTAGTGTTCAGTGAAGACCAATGTTACAGAGAAGGGCCAATGGGGACGCGAGATCGAGGTCGAAGTTGAGGCGTCGCGCGTCGAGAAAGAGCTTGATAAGGCGCTGCGCAAATACCAGCGCCAGTTAGAGATTCCCGGATTCCGTAAGGGCAAGGTGCCGCTCAAGGTCGTCAAGTCGCGTTTTGGCGAGTCGATCCGCGGCGAGGTGATCGGTGACCTATTGCCGGCGTTGCTGGAAGAGGCCACCCGCGAAGCTGGCCTAGTACCGGCCGCTCCGCCGCAAATCGCCAAGCTCGACCACGAGCCAGGCGGTGATTTGACCTTCACTGCGACGTTGGACATTTGGCCCGAGATAGAGGTCGAGCACTACGAAAAACTCGATGCGACCCGCATGGTGCATGAAGTGGCCGATGAGGAAATCACCGAGCAGCTCGAGGAATTGCGCCGTCGTCAGGCGACCGAACAAGCCGTTGAACGGCCACTGGAAAAGGGCGATGTACTTATCGCCGACTTGCAACGGCTCGACGAAGGCGGCGTGCCCGTAATCGGCGAAAGGTTCGAGGAGCGCTATTTTCTTATCGGTGACGAGAATGCGCCCAGTCCGGAGTTCGAAGAGGGCCTGGTCGGTATGAGCGCTGGTGAAGAGCGCAAGGTAAGTTTCGCCTACCGCGAGGATCTTCCCAACGAGGAACTCGCCGGCAAAACCGAGCATTTCGACGTCACTGCGCGCGAGGTGCGCGAGCGGTCCCTGCCTGAGCTGGACGATGAGTTTGCCAAGGATGTCGGCGAGCAGTTTCAGACGATGGCCGAGGTGCGCGAGCATATCAGCAATCAGATTCAGGAACGCTGGAGCTATATGGCTGAGCAGCGACTGCGCAGCGATCTGGTGGGGCAGTTGATCGAGAAAAACGAGTTCGAGTTGCCTGAGAGTATGGTCGAGAACTATCTCAAATCGATGAAACGCGAACAACAGGCCCAGGGACAGGCTCAGGGACAGGCTCAAGGACAGGCCCAAGGACAGGCTCATGACCATGACCACGACCATGACCATGACCACGACCATGACCACGACCATGACCACGATAGCGAGCACACCGATGAAGAGCGCGAGCAGGCCGTGCGCCGGCTCAAGAGTTTTCTGCTTATCGAAGGCGTGCGCAAGCAGGCCAAGGTCGAAGTCACCGACGAGGAGTTCGAGACCTTCGCCGCGGAGCGTGCTGAGCAGGGTGGTATCAAGCTAGAAGAGATGCAGCGTTCGGGGCGGGTCGATGATTTGCGGCGCGAGCTGGAAGAGAAGAAGGTCTTCGATTTGCTGGGTGAAAAAGCTAAAATAAAAGAGGAAAAGGTGTAGCCAATGTCGCTGATTCCGATGGTCATTGAACAGACGGGCCGGGGCGAACGCTCCTATGATATTTATTCGCGCTTGCTCAAGGACCGCATCATTTTTGTCGGCACCCCGATCAACGACCAGATCGCCAACCTGATTATTGCCCAGTTGCTCTTTCTGGCTTCCGAAGACCCAAAGAAAGACATTGCGCTCTATTTGAATACGCCAGGCGGGTTGGTTACTGCGGGTATGGCGATTTACGATACGATGCAATACGTGGCCTCAGATGTGTCCACTATCTGTATTGGCCAGGCTTCGAGTATGGGAGCGGTGCTCTTGGCGGGTGGGGCAAAAGGCAAGCGCCAGGCCCTGCCAAACGCACGCGTGCTACTGCACCAGCCTATGGGTGGAATCGGCGGCCAGGCCTCCGACATGGAGATTCATGCGCGCGAGATAATTCAGATGCGCCAGCAGATCAACCAGGTGCTGGTCGAGTGTACCGAGCAGCCGTTGGAGCGGATCGAACGCGACACCGAACGCGACTTTTTTCTGTCGGCCGAAACCGCTGTCGAATACGGTATCATCGACGAGATCATTGCCCCGTCGGGTGTTGAGGCGGCGGCCGCGGTTTCCGGGTAAAACCCTCCCTTTCCCAGGAGTCCATTTTGCGCAGAAAGCCCTCCAAAAGCGATCCGCGGTGTTCGTTCTGTGGGCGCAGCCACAGCCAGGTTGAGAAAATCATCACCGGGCCCCAGGTCCATATCTGCAACGAGTGTGTCAAGCTGTGCAACGAGGTATTGGCCGAGGAGAAGCAACAGACCCTGCCTTGGGAGGACGGGGAGATGCCGAAGCCGACTGAAATCAAGGCGTTCCTCGACGAATACGTGATTGCCCAAGAGCGCGCCAAGAAAATTCTCTCGGTAGCCGTATATAACCACTATAAGCGCATTCGTACCACTATCGATTTGGACGGTGTGGAGTTGGAGAAGAGCAATGTGATGCTCATCGGCCCCACCGGTACGGGCAAGACCGAATTAGCCAAAACTTTGGCCAAAAGTGTACAGGTACCATTCTCAATCGCCGATGCGACGATTCTCACTGAGGCCGGTTATGTCGGTGAGGACGTGGAGAATATCCTGGTCGGTTTGCTGCAGGCGGCCGATTACGATGTGGCTCGCGCCGAAAAGGGCATTATCTATTTGGATGAGGTCGACAAAGTCGCTCGTAAGAGCGCCACGCCGACAGTCGGTCGCGACGTATCGGGTGAGGGCGTGCAGCAGGCGTTGCTCAAAATTATCGAGGGGACCACGGCCAATATCCCGCCGAAGGGGGGGCGCAAGCACCCCGAGCAGCCGATGATCCAGATGAACACCCGCAACATCCTTTTTATTTGCGGTGGAGCCTTCGAAGGTTTGGACAAGGTGATCAGCCAGCGAGTAGGCAAGCGCACTCTGGGTTTTGGCGCCGAGGGCAGCGGCGAGGTCGATCCGGATACCTCGGAAGTGTTGCCGCTCGTCCAGCCCGAGGATTTGCTCGCCCACGGTATGATCCCTGAATTCGTCGGCCGTGTACCGGTAATCACCACTATGGACTATCTGAGCGAGGACGATTTGTTGCAGATTCTCACCGAGCCGCGCGATGCGATTATCAAGCAGTCGGTACGGCTTTTCGCGATGGACGGGGTCGAGGCGGAGTTTACCGAAGAGGCGTTGCGCAAGGTCGTTTCCCTGACGGTGGCGAAGGGAACCGGCGCGCGTGGGCTGCGTTCGGTCCTCGAACAGGCGATGATGGACATCATGTACGAGATCCCATCGCAAGAGGATACCACGCGCCTAAAGATCACAGCTGAGATGATCGCGAACGGGATCGACCAGTACGACCGGGATGATGGAGGGATGCGGCGCAAAAGCGCCTAATTCCTATACCCCAGCGATGCGTGTTTCCTCTATCGAATTTACGATTGGTGCTGTTGGCAAAGGAGATTTGCCAGCCGCCGGCCTGCCCGAGATTGCCTTTGCTGGCCGTTCTAATGTCGGCAAGTCCTCGCTGATAAACCGGCTCGTGCAGCGCAAGAAGTTGGCTCGTACTAGTTCTACGCCGGGTAAGACCCAGCAGCTGAACTACTACTTGGCCAACGAGCAGTTCTATTTGGTCGACTTGCCCGGTTATGGTTTTGTCAGTGGCGGTGTAGGTTTGCGCTCGACACTGGGCAAAATCGTTGGAAGATATATCTCTGACCGCCAGGAGCTGCGGGCGGTGCTGCAGTTGATCGACGCCCGGCACGGCCCGACCGAGCTGGACCTGCAGATGATCGAATGGCTGCAGGAGGCGCAAAAGCCGTTCTTGCTGGTCTTCACCAAGGCCGACAAGTTGTCGCGCGACAAACTAAAAACACAGTTCGACCGGCTCGATTCGCAAAAATCGCTCGCTGGTATTTCTTTTGTCTCTTTCTCGGCCGTCGACGGTCGCGGCAAAGACGATATTTGGGGGTGGATCGACGACGCTCTCGCGGGCAAGGCGGTCTGAACTGTAGGTCCTAATAGTATTGAACCAAGTTACAGGGGATGTTTTGAAAGTACTGATCAGTGACAAGATGGACCCTCGTTGCGTCGAGACCCTCGAAGCCAACGAGGGGGTGGTCGTTGATGTACAAACCGGACTATCTGCAGACGAACTCATAGGTTGTATCGGCGAGTATGACGGTTTAGTGGTGCGCAGTGCGACTAAGGTGACGGCCGAGGTCTTCGCGGCGGCGAAAAACTTAAAGGTTGTTGGCCGTGCCGGAGCGGGGGTCGACAATATCGACGTGGAGGCGTCTACGCGTCGTGGGGTCATCGTCATGAACACTCCGGGAGGCAATTCGGTATCTACAGCCGAACACACTTTCGCGATGATGGCTTCGTTGGCGCGGCATATTCCGCAGGCGACGGCCTCGCTCAAAGGCGGCTTGTGGGAACGGGGCAAGTTTACGGGGATCGAGCTGGCTGGAAAAACCATCGCCGTGCTCGGTTTGGGCCAGGTCGGGCGGGAGGTGGCGATGCGCGCCGGAGCCTTTCGCATGAAGGTCCTCGGCTACGACCCCTATATTGGCGAGGAGGTGGCGTTGTCTTGTGGTGCGCAGTTGACGCCGCTCGACGAGATCTACGCCGCCGCCGATTTTATCACTGTTCATATCCATCTTACCGAGCAAACCCGCCACTTCGTCTCCGACGAGGAGATCGCAAAGTGTAAGGACGGGGTTTACCTTATAAACTGCGCCCGCGGCGGGATCATCGACGAGGCGGCACTCCTGCGCGGTTTGCAGTCGGGCAAGGTTGCTGGAGCGGCCCTCGATGTCTTTGAGGAAGAGCCGCCGGCGCTTATGGACTTGGTGGTTCACGATCGTGTGATCAGTACCCCGCATCTTGGGGCCTCGACTAAGGAAGCACAGGCCAGTGTCGCGCTGCAGGTTGCCGAGCAGGTCGGCGATGTGTTGATGGGCCGGGTCATCCGCAATGCGATCAACGCACCTTCGGTCGAGCCGGAGATCTACGAGAAAATGCAGCCTTACCTGGTGTTGGCCGAGCGTCTTGGGCGCTTGCAGGCTCAACTCGGCGAGGGACAGCTTAAGCGCATTACCGTCGAGTATCGGGGCGACGTCACCGCATATCCCACCTCGCCGTTGACCTCCGCGGTGCTCAAGGGCATTATGGAGACGGTTTCCAATGCGGCGGTCAATTTTGTCAATGCGCCGCTTTTTGCTCAGGAGCGTGGTGTGCGCGTTGATGAATTGCGCAGCAGTGAACATGAGGACTACGCTAGCCTGATTACTGTGGTCTACCACACCGACAAGGGCGAACGCCTGCTGTCGGGGACACTATTCGGTAGGAGCGAGCCGCGCCTGGTCCGCCTTGATGAATACAGTTTTGATGCCGATCCCGCTGGGCATATGCTCTTCTATCTCAACGATGATGTGCCGGGTATTATCGGTCAGATCGGCACGGCGATAGGCAGTCATAGCGTCAACATTGCACAGATGTCGTGCGGCCGGCGCGAACTGGGTGGACAGGCGTTGACGATTCTCAATATCGACGATTCGATCTCCACCGAGGTCATTGATGATATCCTTTCCCGGGAATATATCTCCTGGGCCAAACAAGTCAGTCTTTAGGAATAATATTATGCCGACAAAAATAGTACTAGGTGCGCAGTGGGGCGACGAGGGCAAGGCGAAGGTTGTCGACTATCTCACGCTCAAAGCCGATGTGGTGGTGCGTTATCAGGGGGGGGCCAATGCCGGTCACACGGTAATTGTGGGAGATACCGAATTTGTCTTCCACATGATCCCCTCGGGTATTATGCACGAAGACAAAGCTTGCGTGGTGGGCAATGGAGTGGTTATTGACCCTGAAGCGATGCTCGCCGAGATCGACGACCTGGAAGGCAAGGGTTTTTCGGTCGCGGGGCGTTTTTTCGTCAGCCATATCGCCCACATGGTTATGCCCTATCACAAAGCATTGGAAAAAGCGAGCGAGGAGAGCAAGGACGGGGTTAAGATCGGCACGACAGGACGGGGTATCGGCCCGGCCTATCGCGACAAGGTCGAGCGTACCCATGGGGTGCGGGTTATGGACCTTTTGGATCCGGCTCGTCTGCGCGACAAACTCAGGGCCAGTATCAACGCCAAGAATGAAATCCTCACCAAGGTCTACGGTCAGGACCCGCTCGACGTCGGTCCGATCCTCGACGCCTATGTCGGCTACGGCGAGCGCCTAGCGCCCTATGTCACTGATGCCTCGGTATACCTCAACCAGGCGATTGACCAGGGCAAGCAGGTATTGTTCGAAGGCGCCCAGGGCACTTTACTCGATATCGACCACGGCACCTATCCCTATGTCACGTCGTCGAACACCACAGCGGGCGGCGCCTGTACCGGCACTGGCATCGGCCCGACGCGCATCGACGAGGTGATTGGGGTGACCAAGGCCTATACGACGCGCGTGGGCAATGGCCCTTTCCCGACGGAACTGCTCGGGGAGGAAGGTGAGCGACTGCGCAGCCTGGGACACGAGTTCGGCGCGACGACCGGTCGAGCCCGGCGCTGCGGTTGGTTCGATGCGGCGATCCTCAGGGCCTCTTCCAGGATCAATGGCCTGACCAGCATCGCCTTGACCCGGCTCGACATTCTCGACGAGCTGGAAAGTCTCAAACTCGGTATCGGTTATCGGTACGGCGAACAGGTCTTGGAGGAATTCCCTTCCGACCCACAGGTGCTTGAGCAGTGCGAGCCGATTTACGAAGAAATGGAAGGCTGGCTCGCCCCGACCACCGAGGCGCGCCGTTTCGACGACTTGCCGCCTCAGGCGCAGGCCTATGTCAAGCGGGTTTCCGAACTGAGTCGGGCGCCGGTTTCGCTGATATCGGTAGGGCCCGAGCGCGAGTCCACGATCGACATCGACTAAGAGCTTATAAAAAATGGTCGCGTGCCGGCCGTCACACGGCTGCAATGTCTACGACAGCGCGGCTTGCGGCTTGCGGCATGCGCTATGTGATATCACAGAGGATATGGCCCTATAAGGCGCCTAGCCTCCCAAGGGCATAGAGGCTCGCTGGCATTTTGCACCGTCTCCAATGACCCTGTCCACAACGAATCGAGCCGTTCTCACCTATCGCGGCTTTTCGGACGACCTTGAAATGCTACTGAAGAACGAAGCTCGAACCGAATCCAAAGCCGGCGTTCTGCGGCGGTTGATCGCTGAGAAGACCGTAGCGATGCCTGGGGCTTTCAATGCGCCGGTGGCAATGATGGCTGAACGCACGGGCTTTGAAGCCGTCTACATATCGGGTGCAGGTTTGGTCAATGGCACCGCCGGTTATCCGGATGTCGGGCTGTTGGGCATGGACGAGATGGCCCGCGCGGCTGGTTATATCGCCAACGCCGTCAAAATACCGTGTATTTGCGATGCCGATACGGGCTTTGGCGAGACCTGGCAAGTAATGCGTACGGTGCGTGCCTATGAGCGCGAGGGCTTGGCCGGGTTGCACCTGGAGGATCAGGTCATGCCCAAACGCTGCGGACATCTCGACGGCAAGTCGCTGATCACCACCGAGGAGATGGAACGCAAAATTGCCGCTGCCTGTGAGGCGCGGCAGGATCCCGATTTCATGATCATTGCCCGCTGTGACGCTCGCGCGGTTGAGAGTTTTGAGCGGAGTGTCGAACGGGGTCAGCGCTATTTGGCCGCTGGTGCCGATGCGATTTTCGCTGAAGCGATGCAAAGCCCCGATGAATTCGCCCGTTATGCCGAGCAGGTCAAAGGCCCGTTGTTAGCCAATATGACCGAGTTCGGCAAATCGCCGCACCTGACCGTGGATGAATTCGCTGGGATGGGCTATAGTATGGTTATTTTTCCGATGAGCGCCTTCCGGGCGATGATGAAGGCGGTCGAAGGGCTTTTCCGCGAGCTGAAAGAGAAGGGCACGCTCGAAGGCGCGTTGTCGCGCATGCAGACGCGGCAGGAACTTTACGAACTGCTCGACTACGAGGCCTATACGCAATTGGACGCGGATCTCGCCGCGCGCTTTCCCGAGAAAGATACAGAATGACCGATCAAGCTTATAGTCCGGGTTTAGAAGGTGTGATTGCCGGCGAATCGGCTCTCTCGCGTATTGACGTGGAGATCAATCGTTTGATCTTACGCGGTTACGATTTAGTAGAACTGACCGAGAATGCCTGCTATGAAGAGGTCGCCTATCTATTGCTCTATGGCGCTTTACCGACAGCGGCAGAGTTGGCGGCTTTCAACCGAGAGTTGCGCGCCGAGCGCGCGTTGCCCGGCCCGGTGGTCGACCTCTTGCGTACCGCCCCGGCGGATGCACACCCGATGGATCTGGTGCGGACCGCGGTTTCGGCGCTCGCCTTCTTTGATGTCGAGACCCGCGACAACAGTCACGAGGCCAATGTGCGCAAGACCGTGCGCCTGATGGCCAAGATTCCCACTGCCATCGCCACTGGTCATCGCTTTGCCGAAGGGCTGGAACCCGTCGCTCCCGACGCCGAACTGGACCAGGCGGCCAATTTGCTCTATATGCTGCGCGGCGAACGGCCTCCGGCCTATGAAGTCGAGGCGATGAACGTGTCGCTAATTCTTTACGCCGAGCACGGCTATAACGCCTCGGCCTTTACCGGGCGGGTCGTGGCCTCGACGCTCGCGGACCTCTATGCGGCGGTAACGGCGGCGATCGGGGCTTTGGGGGGGCCGTTGCACGGCGGCGCCAACGAGGCGGCGATGGAGATGCTCTTGGAAGTGGGCGACCGCGAGACCGCTGAGCAGTGGGTGCTGGACGCGCTGCGAGAAAAGAAGAAGATCATGGGCTTCGGCCATCGCGAATATAAGAATGGCGATTCGCGGGTGCCGTCGATGAAGAAGGTCGGGCGGCAGATCGCCGAGGCGGTTGGTGAAGCCAAGTGGCCGGATCTGGCCGACGTAGTCGAAGAGACGATGTTGCGGGAAAAGGGGATCTTCCCCAATGTCGATTTCCCCTGTGCCTATACCTATTACATGATGGGGATTCCGATACCGCTCTATACGCCGATTTTTGTTGCCAGCCGAGTGGTGGGTTGGGGGGCGCATATTATCGAACAACACGACGGCAACCGGCTGATTCGCCCCAATCACATTTATGTAGGGCAGGAACATCGGCCTTTTGTAAGGCTCGATGACCGCGGTTGACCGCGGCGTTGTTTTATAAATGGGAAACCGGCGGGGCGGAAGCTCGGCCGGTTTTTTTTATGGCGTTTTAACTCTTGTCGGCCGTAGGGTGGGGCTGCGGGACTGGCCGCGCTGGGTATGTTCAACGTCTCTTGGGCCGTCGCCCCTCGGGTCGCCGTCGCGACGACTCCCCCCTTGCCCCGCCAGGCCCGAAGCTACTCCCCGCCCCCTAATAAATATAGTGCGCCAGCCCCTCCGCTTGCTAGGCTATTTTCTGCCCTTAAAAATACCTGGCGAGGGACCTCTCTCTTTGGAAAATA
>Ga0233433_10000591_pt1 | contig 38054 bp, 38 predicted proteins | sample SI_122_August201_5_FD_179868 | JGI IMG/M metagenome (GOLD analysis project Ga0233433, IMG submission 179868) | Seawater microbial communities from Saanich Inlet, British Columbia, Canada - SI_122_August2016_100_MG | ecosystem: Environmental > Aquatic > Marine > Inlet | place: Canada: British...
TTCGTACACACCTGGTACACAGATTTGTTGTTGAGAATCGTTGTGGTTCTGCCGTGGGACCGTTGAATCGGGTTGTTTGGTAGAGATGGGCAAGTGCTGCAATGCGTTGTTTTGTCAGGGATTTGCGGCAAAACGTGGCGCGGTTGTGTCTGTGGTGCTTTTGATTTCTACGGGTTCGATTCCCGCCGCCTCCACCATTATTGAAGAGTGCAACTCCCTGTCAGCAAAGGGAGTTGCGCTTTCTTGTTTTGCACCGACAGCTTGTCGTGGCATGAATATGGCATTGTCAGCTACGGGAAGGATGTTCGCGGCTACTTTTTCGGCTGTCTCGGAAAGACGTTCTTTCCGTGTTCTTCCGTAGACATTGAATGTGAGTTCCGGCGTGGAGTGGCGGGCTAGCTCCTGGGCTTCTTTGACACTCACCCCACTCTCCAGCACAAAATTAATGTAGGCGAGTCGGCAGGCGTGAAAATCCAGCTTGCCCGCCGCTGTTTCTTTGGGGATGCCTGCCGCTTCCAAGTCGCGGTCCAGGGTGCGGGCGGGATGAGAGGGAACGTAGAGTAGGGGCTCATCTGGCGTCTCGGATGGGCGGCACCGTGCTCATCCGCCGCTGGCAGAAGATGCAGTCGAGATTACAGTGGTTAATGAGGTCTATATCGATGATGAGGGGGAAGGGAAGGACTGGATCGTCGTAGTCGTGCAGCCATTGCCGGCTGAAATAGACTGGATATAGGGGATCGTCGGTGTCGGAGTTGCGGTAGAAGATTATCTGCTATAGCCGATTGCGGGGGCGGCGCCGGTCGGGCCGTTGCTGCCCCATTGCGCGAGATCGGGCAAGATCAGTGGTCCTTGCTGGGCTTCATGTATTTAAGCCCGTAGAACAAGGCGGCGAACAGGCCGCAGAGCAGGCTGGTGGCTATGATTGCCTCGGCGATGAAAAGCAAGGTAAAGGCGTAATCAGCAGTCATGATATAGCTCTTGGTTTGGCGGGTCTCCGCCGGATAAGGCCAACATCCCTGGGCAGGGCCGGGATGTTGCGAGGACAAAGCGGTGCAGTTATTGAGTGGCTACCATACCGATGAAGAAGAATTCCCAGGCTAGGGTGAAGAGGCTTATGCCCAGTAGAGTGACGATGTCATAGCTTTTGTGTGCTTGGTCGTCTTGATGAAGTCGTGCAGCACGTGGGCAGTCATGATAGCACCTCCTGGTGAAAGGTTTTGTTCCCATCCAGAAGAGAGGCAAATTTCGTGCCCGATATTTTGTCAGCATTTTAAAGGGGGCAACCCTTTTAACACGCCGGTAATATGTGGCGCGGATGTCCCAATTGGGACGGTGCCGTCTCGGTTCAATGGGGGCGCAGGCGGATGATCGCTGTCGCCTCCCGCCCCCGGGTCTCGTCGGATAAGATGCGACAGCCTGGTCGCATCTTTGCGGCAATCGCGCGCGATCCGGGGGCCGTCGCGCGTGATATATCTCCCGAATAGACAGGTAGAACTCGATGAAAATTCCGTGACTAAACCCCTGTAACCATCCCCTAAAAGGGAGATGGTTACACCCCCATCTGCAGGGCGGTATAGAACTTGCTGTACCCCATCTAAATTCGCGCGGTGATATGTCGCGTAGTCGCGGCGCATTGAGGAGGATGTTCATAGTGCAGAAGATCTGGTACGGCATAGGGCTATTGGCCCTGATGACTTTCTGGAGTATCCCGACGATCATAGCCCACGTTTTCCGTCCGAACACCGATTCGATCACCAAGCCGATCGCGGTTGCAAAACCCGAATCCGCGCAGTATCCCACCCATGACCAGTACGAGGCGCTGATGCTCTTTGGTCGCCAGTGTGCGATGTGTCACAATTGGGATGGTTCGGGCAAGATCGGCATCGCCCCCAGCATCGGCAATCGGGACTTTCTGGCCTTGAGCTCGGACGAGTTTATCAAGCAGACGGTGCGCGAGGGGCGGGTGGGTACGGCGATGGTGCCCCGGCGTGACCTGACCAACGCCCAGCTGGATCAGATTATCGGCCACCTGCGCTCGCTGCACCCGAAAGAGATAAAGCCGATCGCGGTCGATCCGCTTTTAAGTTTCGACGGTGTCGCGGAGCAAGGAGGCCCCAAATACGCGGCCTACTGCTCCTCGTGCCACGGTCCCAATGGCGAGGGCTACACAGCCGGCGGCGTGGGACCGGGTATCGGTCTGCCGGGTTTTCTCGAACAGGTTTCCGACGATTATATCCTCCAGACGGTCAAGCATGGTCGAGTGGGTACGCCGATGCGCGCCTTTATCGGGTCGCAGGGGCTGGCCAACCTCGCGGAAGAGGATGTGCACGATATCATCGCCTTCCTGCGCCAGCGGAATCCGGCGACGAGGGCGCACTACGAAGAGGATATGGGTTTGGCGCTCTACGACCGCCACTGCGCGATGTGTCACCAGTCGGAAGGTCGGGGCAAGGTGGGGCTGGCCCCCAGTATTGGCAACCGAGATTTTTTGGCCCTGGCTTCGGACCAGTTTATCAGACGGACGGTGCGCCGGGGCCGGGTCGGTACCGCGATGGCGCCGCGGCCCGACCTGACCGACAGGCAACTCGAGCAGATCATCACCTATTTGCGCACGCTGCCGGGAGACGCGGTGGCCGCCATCCATGTCGATGAAGATCTCGAGTACGACGGGGACGGGGCCCACGGGCGGGCGGTGTTCGCCACCTACTGCTCCCCCTGCCACGGCGTCAACGGCGAAGGGTATGCGGCGGGCGGCTCGGGGCCGGCTATCAGGATGCCGGGTTTTCTCAACGTAGTATCGGACGACTTCATCTTCAAGACGGTCAAATACGGGCGCACGGGTACGCCGATGCGATCCTTCATCGGCGCTCGCGGTCTGGCCAATCTCGCCGAAGCCGATGTACGCGATGTTATTTCTTTTCTCAGAAATCGATAATTCAGGAGGCAGTCATGAAACGACGGGATTTTGTAAAGGGTGCGGCGGCTACGGCGGCCTTGAGTGGGCTCACCACGCGCGAGGGTTGGTCGGTGCCGGAGGGCGGCCAGTACGAACTGGAAAAAAGCGATGCGCCGAATAATATCCTCGCGGCTTGCCCCTATTGCGGTGTGGGTTGCGGCACGATCATCCAGACCCGTAACGGGCGGATCACCAATATTGTGCCCGACAAGGACCATCCGACCAACAAGGGGTTGCAGTGCATCAAGGGTCTGACCTCGGCTGAGGCGATCTACGTCGATCGGTTGACCGTGCCGCTGATCCGCAAGGATATGAGCGATCCGTTGCGGGGTAAAGTATCCAAAACCAAGGGCTCGTTTGATCGCGATCTCTTTCGCGAAGCGAGTTGGGAGGAGGCCGAGGAACTGGTTGCCGATCGCATCGTCGAGATCGTCAAAGCATCGGGCGGCAACTCGGTGGGTCTGTATGGTTCGGGGCAGTTGACATTGGAAGGCCAGTATCTGGAGAACATCTTTATGAAGGGCGTAATCGGCTCCAACACCATTGAGGCCAATGCGCGGATGTGCATGACTTCAGCGGTCACCGGCTATATCAAAACCCTGGGGTCGGATACGCCGCCGAGCGCCTATGCCGATATCGAGATGGCCGATATGATCAACTTCTGGGGCCACAACGCGCGGGGCTCGCACCCGATCGTATTTTGGCGGGTGGCCGACCACAAGGCCAAGAATGATATCCCGACCTTGGTCGTGGACCCGCGCCGCACCGGTACGGTGCAGGGGCTCGAGGATATAAACCCCGACAAGAGCCATCACTTCTCGACGATCAATGGCGATATCTCGATTCACAACGCGTTGGCCTATGCCATTTTGGAAAAACACCCGGACGCGGTGGACTGGGATTTTTTGCGGGACTATAGCACGGGCTGGCAGAAATACGTCGAGGAGGTGAAGCGGGGCTACAACCCAAAACAGGTCGAAGACCGGACGATGATTCCGGCCGCGGAGATCTACAAGGTGGCCGCGTTGTGGGCCGAGGCGAGTCTCAAGGGCAGGCGGCGGGGTAGGGGTGGGGTGCTCTCCTTCTGGGGCATCGGCTACAACCAGCACCTGCACGGGCAGAACAACACGGTCAGCTTGATCAATCTGATGGCGCTGACGGGCAATATCGGTCGGATGGGTTGCGGACCGCACTCGCAGACGGGGCAACCCAACGCCATGGGCGAGCGCCTGACCGGGGGGCTGACTGGGCGGTTGCCCTTTAATGAGGGCATCGAAAACGTGGCGCATCGGCACAAGATGGCCGACTTCTGGGGCATCCCACGGACGCGATTGGATGAGGTCGCCGAGATGTCCAATACCGGCATGGCGGTGGGCATGATGGAGCGCGCGCTCAAGGGCGAAGTGCAAGCGATGTTCCTGATCTATGCCACTCATATCGATTTGCCGGATTCCTACAATCTGGTGCGACCGGCGCTGACCAAGACCTTCTCGGTGGTGCAGGAGATTTACACCCAGGCGCCGAACAATCTCTATGCCGACGTGATCCTGCCGGCGGCGACCTGGGGCGAGTGGGTCGGCGGCACCTATATCCAATCCGAACGGCGGATTTACGTGGTCGACGGCACGGCCAATCCGATCAAGGGCACTAGGCCCGATATGGACATGGTTATCGACAAGGGCAAGATGATAGCCGAGCGGTTAGGGCTAGACGCGGACAAGATCTTTCCCTATGAGCGCAAGGCCAATGGCTACTACGATCCGGAGGATGTCTTCCGCGAGTTTATCCGCGCCTCGGAGGGGTCGGACGCAGATCTGACCGGCATACTGCAAGTGGAAGAGCAGACGGGCAAGTCGCCCTATGAGCAGATCAGGGAGTTGCGCGGGATTCAGTGGCCGGCACCCACCGCCGAGATCGCCAAACACGGCGGCACCGAGCGGCGCTATATGCGCCAGGAAGGCCCCTGGCCGGGCAAACCCTACGGCGACTTCCGCACCCCCGACGGCAAGCTGCATATCCATATGTGTCATCAGGACTACTCGCAGTACCGGGAAGTGACCGACGAGTTGGCCAAAGCCGGCACCGACCCCGACTTCTACATCATCGACCACTACGACCTGCTGGTCAAGGCGCGGGATATGGGGCTGACACCCGAGTTACCGCACGCGGAGTTTCTGGGGCAGAAGATTGGCGCGTGCCCCGAGGATAAGTATCCCTTCTGGTGGGCCACGGGTGTGGTCTACGAGCACTTTCACACCTCCAAGACGATTCGGGCCGGGACTACCCGCAAGCTGGTGCCCGAGATGTATGTGGAGATGCACCCGGACGACGCCAGGGAGTTGGGCGTGAAAGATGGGCAATGGGTCAAGATCACGACGCGGCGCGGGTCTTTGGAGGCGCGGGTGTCGATCGGTCTGGACTCGGTGGTCAAGCCGGCACGCAACACGGTGCCGAAGGGCTTTCTCTTTAGTCCGTGGAACCTGTCGGTGGCCGACTCGGCCGACCCGGAGAAAAACCGCTGGTTGGCCAATGGCACTACGCACCGGGCCTTCGACCCGGTGTCGGGACAGGTCGACTTCAAGAAGTGCGCCGCGCGCGTCGAACTGCTCTCGTAGGGTCCAGGTGAAGCGGCGGGGCTTCATCCGGTCTTTTCTCGTCGGGGGACTGGTAGCGGCGCTCTTGCCGCTTGTGGACTGGCTGCCGCAGAGGTTCAGGTCCAGGCGCTATCTGCGTCCGCCCGGGGCGCGGGAGGAGGAGGACTTCCTCGCGGCCTGCATCCGCTGCGGCCAGTGTGCCAATGTCTGTCCCAACAAGTGCATCTCGCTGGCCGGGCTCGAGGACGGGCTGGAGAATCTGGGGACGCCGAAGATCGTAGCCCGAGCCCGCGCTTGTATTTTGTGCATGGCCTGCACCCAGGTCTGCCCCACGGGGGCGCTGGCGAAACTGGCGCCGACCGAGGAGGGCGTGGCCGCGGTGGATATGGGCGTGGCCTTCGTGATTACGGATCTGTGCTACTCGTACGCGGGACGCACCTGCGGGGCTTGTTATCACGCCTGTCCGCTGCCGGGCAAGGCGCTGAAAGTGGGGCTCTTCGAAAGGCCGACGATCGACGCTGACCACTGCGTGGGCTGCGGCCTTTGCGAGCAGGCCTGTATCCACATGCCGCAGGCCATCCGCGTGATGTCCCGCGCCGAATTGGAAGCGAGGACGTGATGCGGCTCTCTAACGCGGCGATGGGCCGAGGGCTCATGGTGCTCTCTATCGGCACTCGCTTTGGGGTGCTGGTGCTGATCTGTTTGCTCGCGCTGTGGACGGAGTATCTCAATCTCAAGGTCGGCTACGGCAACGCGCGGCTGGTGGAGTTGAGTGCGGGGTGGGGCATGCGCCTATTCTACGAGGCTTCGGATGCGTTTTTTAGTTTTTTTGGCGACGCGGTGGTCGTGGCACAGAAGAATGCGGGCATGACCTGGTCTATCCGGGTGGGCGGAGTGCCGTTCACCGATCCCGTGGCTTTGCTCTCGGTGCTTTTGCAAGGACGAGTGCCGGAACTGGGTTTTGCACTGGGGGTGCTGTTGCCGCTCTTGCTTGCAGCGTTTCTGGGCCGGGTTTTCTGCGCCTACGTGTGTCCGGCTTCGCTACTCTTCTTCGCCATCGCACGGGTGCGTAGGCTGCTGGGTAGCTTCTTCTATTTTTTCGATCTGAAGGTCGGGCAGAGTATGGCCTGGGGCGTACTGTGCGGCAGCCTGGCGGTGGTCCTGTATTGGGGGCACGGAGTCTGGACGCTGATCTTGCCCTACTTCGCGATGGGACAGACGATTTTTCACAGCATCGCTCTGGGCGCTCTCTCGGTCTCCGTCTACAGCCTGGTAGTCTTCACGATATTGGATCTGTGCCTGGGACTGCAGTTCACCTGTCGCTATGTCTGTCCGACGGGGCGCCTGCTGGGCTGGGTCGGACATAGGGCGCGGGTGGTAGTGCGCCGGGAAGCGACGCGCTGTGTCCAACAGTGCACGGCCTGCGCCGATATCTGCCCGCTGGCGGTCAGCCCCAAGCTTGACCAGACCCGCGACTGCTCGCTCTGCGGCGAGTGTCTGGTAGCCTGTCCGACTCAGTGCCTGTCGATAGGGAGGAAAAGCAAATGAGAGCACTCGGCGCGCTATTGCTGATCGTCGTCGCAGCCCATGCCCATCACTTTAAGGGCCTACCGCATTTCAACTACTTCGAAAACTACCCGCAGATCCCGCAGGAGGAGTTTCTGGGTCAGGCCGGTGACTACGAGTTTTCGCTGGTGCTCTACGACTTCCAGGGGCTCAAGAAAGAGGACTTGCAGATGCCCGACGACGCGCGGCTCTACCTGGTGGCCTACGATCTGCGCCAGGACCGCGTCTACAGCGGCGCGGCGCTACTGGAAATCCTCGACGGAGGCAAACCTGTCCTGACGGCGAGAAAGGAGCGGGCTGAGGAGGAGAATATCTACGCGCTGCACGGCGCGCTGCTGCCGGAGGGGAGTTACGCGCTCAGAGTTACTCTGCTGGAGGGAGAGCAGGTACAGGCATTGATTCCCTTCGCACTCTCATCGCAGAAAGTGCGCTGGGGCCGGTGGGTCACCGCGGGGTTGGTGGGGCTGGTGGTGGCGGCGGCGGTGGGCGCCCGCCGGGCGCGCGTCGTGCAAGACCGCAAGAAGGCGAGAATTTAGATGGAAGACGCCCAAGCACAGTTGGCGAATCTGGTGGAGACTCTGCCCGGGGTCGCCGAGGAGTTCTGCCGCGCACCGGTAGCCGCGTCCAGGGTACTGCCCCACCAGATGCAGGGGGTGCCGTTGTGGATGGCGATAGCGGGATTGGGGCTGGTCATCGCGCTCTCGCACGTGCTGCTGGCGCGGAGGAAAAACGCAGATGGGGGCGGGCACTGGCGGTGGGGACTCTTGGGCTGGGCGCCGTTCAAGGCCCTGGTGCAGTGGCCTTCCTTCCCGATCGTCGCGCAGTCGCTCTCCATCGCGCTCTTGTTGTTGGTAGCGGCGGCCGGGCTCTTTGGCAACCAGCGCTACAATATCGCCACCGTACTGACCTGGACCTGGTGGTGGGCGTTGCTGATCTTCGTGGTCGCGGGCTTTGGCAAGGGCTTCTGCGCCGTCTGTCCCTGGGAAGGTCTGGCCAGTCTCTCGACCTCGCTTTCGCTCAAAACCCGGGTCAAGAAGATCGGATTCGAGAGGAAGTGGCCGCGCTGGGCCCGCAATCTGTACCCGGCGTTGGGGCTCTTCGTTCTCCTGACCTGGTTCGAACTGGGCTACGAGGTGACCTACTCCCCCTCGTTCACGGCCGTACTGGGCTTGGGGATGGCGGCGCTGGCGGTGTTGGGGGCGCTCTTTTTCGAGAAGCGGGCCTTCTGTCGCTATGTCTGCCTGGTGGGTAGAGTCAGCGGGTTGTACGCGCTCTTCAGCCCGGTGGAACTGAGGCCCGAGTCGCGGGACGTGTGCCGCAGTTGCGCCAGCAAGGCGTGTCTGCACGGCAGCGGCGACAAGGGCGGTTGTCCTCTCTTCCTCTCTCCGGGTAATTTGCGCGAGAATACCTATTGCACGCTCTGTACTGAGTGCGTGCGGGCCTGCCCCCACGACAATATCGATATACGCCTGCGGCCTTTCGCTGCAGACTTGCTTAGCGGCGATAAGCGTTTCCGCTGGGACGAGGCGGTGATGGCCATGGTGCTCCTGGCCCTGACCCTGTTCCACGGGGTGACCATGACGCCGCAGTGGGAGCGTCTCAACGACTGGCTCAGGGCGGTGATGGGGCAGGACCGCCTGGTGATTTTCACGGCGCTGATGGCGGTAATGGTGGCTCTACCCCTGCTCCTGTTCTGGTGGGGAGCGACGCTTTCGCGCATCTTGGCCGGAGGCGAGGTGAAAGTGGGCGACGTGCCCAAGGTCCTGGCTTACCCGCTGATACCGGTGGCGCTGTTTTACCACCTGGCGCACAACGGCATGCACTTCTTCATGGAGGCACAGAGCATCGTCCCGCTCTTGAGCGATCCGTTCGGTTGGGGCTGGGATCTCTTTGGCACGGCCGGACATTCGTACGGACCGCTGCTCTCGCTGGAGAGTGTCTGGTGGCTACAGATCGGGCTGATCGTCGTTGGCCACGCCTACGGGGTGGTGGTCGCCGATAAGGTGGGGCGTTTGCTCTACGCCGCCTCGGGCCGCGTACTCGTCGGTCTGGCGCCCTTCATCGCGACCATGGTGCTCTTTTCGGGTTTCAGCATCTGGCTGGTGGCCCAACCCATGGTGATGCGCTCGGGAATGTGAGATGGCGGCGAAACTGAGTAGAAGGCAGTTCTTCCGCCTGGGGTTGGGCGAGTGGGGGGCATTGCTGGGACGGGAGGAAAAGTGGCAAACCCGTTTCAGGCCGCCGGGCGCGCTGGATGAGGAAGAGTTTCTCCAGACCTGTGAGCGCTGCCACCAATGCGCGGAGGCGTGCCCGTTCGGGGTTATAGAAATACTGGGACCTGGTGCCGGTGACGCCGAGGAAACGCCGGTGCTCGATCCGGAGCGCAATCCCTGTCGCTGGTGTGAATCGATGGATTGTGTGCGCGCCTGCCCGTCGGGCGCCCTGAGTCTGGGTGCGAACGGCCAACCGCGCCCCATCGGTAGGGCAACCCTTGACCATGACGCTTGCCTCAACGCCCAGGGGGTCCTCTGTGACGAGTGCGTGACGGTGTGTCCCTCTGAGGTTGGGGCAATGAAGATGGTCGGTCGTTATCCCCGGCTAGACGAGGATGCCTGCGTCGGCTGCGGTCTGTGCGCCTACCACTGCGAGGCCACGCCTACGGCGATCAGTATTACGCCGTTTGCGGCGATTGTTTCGAGGCGCGAAATTAAGTAGGATAAAGAGGATTATAACGCTGCACTGACGCGAACAAAGAAAGGATGCAAGACATGTCCGCTTCCAAGCCTCCCAAGACGTACCAGCAGTTCGTCGGTCGCTATCCCAAGCTGGGCCAAGCTTGGGAACTGATCGGCGAGTCCGGCAAAGAAGGACCTCTGGATGAGCGCACTTGCCGGCTGGTCAAGCTGGGTATTGCCATCGGCGCCCTGCGCGAGGGCGCTGTGCATTCCAGTGTGCGCAAAGCCCTCGATCTGGATATATCCGCCGAGGAATTGGGGCAGATAGTCTCTCTGGCTGCTGGCACTCTGGGCCTGCCCGCCACGGTAGCGGCCTTCACCTGGGTGCGCGACGTGCTCGACGAGCGGGACTGAGCAGTCTCTGCGGAGGTGGCGACCTGGTACTCCTGGATATGGAGATGCCCGCGTACCTTATTTCCCCCCGTTTTTTCGCCAATCGATCGCCGCCACCTGGCCCTGGCGGGCGTAGATACCCTGGCTCCACAGCTCGAATTCGGGGTGCTGGGCCTTGAGGATTTTGGCTCCGGTCTCCTTGTGGGTATAGTCAAAAAATGGGCTGCCATCGGCAAAGGTGGTCTCTCTGGTCTGCGAGCATATAGGCGTGGCCGCGGCGGTCGCGGTAGTCGATGGAGAAGGCATAGCCAGCGCGGTGACCAACGCGCTGATGACGGCCACGACGACGAGCAGGCCGACGAAGGCCGTTTTGCTGGGTTTGTTCTCATTCGTTTTGCTCATTTTTCACGCTCCTTCTCATACCCAAATAAGGGGCCGCCCAACCCCACCGGCTCGCCGTGCCCGACGCTGCGGTGGTAGTGGACGCAGCGGACCTGGTCGGGGTCGGTGGTGCCACCCTCGATGAGATTGTGCACAAGGGCGCCGTGGCATGCGAGGCCGTTTTGTTGCAGGATGCGGCTGTTTTTTCTTTGATCAGGATCGGCTCGTGGAAGTCCTGCAGGGTGAAGGCTCTGGAGTGGTTGTAGCCCTTTTCGGCTTTGGCGATATACTTGGCGAAGAAATCGTGGGGCAGGTGGCAGTCGACTCAGGTGGCCAGGGTGTGGTGGCTGGCCTTCTGCCAGGAGTCGAATGGGGGTTTCATGATATGGCAGTTGATGCAGGCAGCGAGGTTCTTGCTAAAATAGGACAGGCCCTCGCCGTAGCGGAAGGTGAAGCTGCCCAGGCCGAGGAGCAGGATGGTAAATTGCGGGTCGAATATAGAATAGAAATAGGATGCGCCATGCGCCGTCCAAGCAGCGATTTGGTCCTTGTTAGTGTGGCGCACATGTCTCATTTTAAGCTAGGACGAGACGTGTACGCCTCATTTTTTGGAGTAATTCAAAGATTCTTGTATCATGCATGTTAATGGTTCACAGATAGTTAGATCGATCAGTGCAGTGGCGGCACGAGAATTGCGGTCGCATTGGGAAAGGATGGATTGTATGAATTTATGGGCCTATATGGCGAGTGTGCTGCTGAGTTGGATCAGTGGGGCCCAGGTTGTAGATAAGAGCTTCTCTAAGGCGCTCGGCTATATCGAAATCAAGTCGACGGGGAGCGATTCCCAGTCGCTGATTTGGCAAGCGAAAAGGGGTCGGCACGGCGGCCCCATGCGAGGTGAATATGAGTGGTGAACGGATTCTGATTGTAGACGACGAGAGCGATTTAGCGAGCAGCTGCCAGCGCATGCTGCAGTGCAAAGGCTACCAAGCCGCCATCGCCGGGAATGGGCGCGAGGCGCTGGAACAGATCGCCCAGACCGAGCCGAATCTAGTGATTACCGACTTCAAGATGCCGGTCATGGGCGGGATGCAACTGCTCGAGGCGATCAAGGAAGACTTCCCCGAAATCCAGGTGCTGCTGATGACGGCCTTTAGCACCATCGAGGATGCGGTCGAGGCCATGCGACTGGGGGCGGCGGATTTCGTGCCCAAGCCTTTTACGCCGGACCACCTGTTGGTGGTGGTCGAGAAAGCGCTGGCGCAACAGGTCTTGCGCGAGGAGAACCGCTACCTGAAGGAGCAGTTCAGCGAGCGGTACAGCTTCGACAATATCATCGGCAAGAGCCCGGCGATGAGGCGGATCTTCGCGGTGATCGAGAAGATCGCCGCCACCGATATCAACGTGCTGGTCAGCGGGGCCAGCGGCACGGGCAAGGAGCTGATCGCCCGCAGTATCCACGCTCACAGCTCCCGCGCCGAGCGGGTCTTCGTGCCGATCAATTGCGGTGCCCTACCCGAGCACCTGGTAGAAAGCGAGATCTTCGGCCACGAGAGGGGCGCCTTCACCGGGGCGATCCGCGCCAAGACAGGGCTTTTGGAGACGGCGCACGGGGGTACTTTCTTTCTCGACGAGATCGGCGAATTGCCCCAGACCCTGCAGGTCAAGTTCCTGCGCGTGCTCCAGGACGGCAAATTCCGGCGCCTGGGCAGCACCGAGGAGCGCGAGGTTGATATCCGCCTGATCTGCGCCACCAACCAAGACCTGGAGGCGATGGTGGCCGAGGGTACTTTCCGCGAGGACCTGTTCTATCGGATTAATACTTTTGCCATCGATATTCCGCCCCTGAAGGAGCGGCCTGACGATATCCCTCTAATGATTGAGCACGCGGTCACGCGCTACGGCGCCGGGGCGCAGCAGGCGGTGGAGCGCGTAGCGCCGGAGGCGATGCGGCTCTTGCTGCAACACGAGTGGCAGGGCAATGTGCGCGAGTTGGAGCACGCCGTCGAGCGGGCGGTGATTCTGTGTTCGGAGGGGGTGATTCAGCCCGAGGACCTGCCGCCGAATGTGCAGCAGGGGGTAACAGGCGTGGCTCCGGTGCCAGCCGTCTACGTGGATCTACCCTTTAAAGAGGCCAAAGCCCGGCTCGTCGAGGAGTTCGAGCGCCACTATATCGCCGAGGTGTTGGAACAGTGCGGCGGCAATATTTCGCGTGCGGCGATCCACAGTGGCATCGACCGGCGTTCGCTACACCGGCTGTTGGCCAAGTACGAGATCGACGCTAAGCACCGCACGCGAGAGTCGATGGAGCGCGCGACCTGATGGCGGAAGAGCGTCTTACAGCGCTCGAGCAGCGCGTCGTCGAGCTAGAAGCGGTGGTCGACAACGTTATCGACGGCATCATCACCATCGACAAGCGTGGTCATATCCAATCCTTCAACCGCATGGCGGAGGGAATCTTCGGCTACTCGGCCGCAGAGGTGATCGGCCAGAACGTGTGCCTGCTCATGCCCGATCCCTACAAAAGCCAGCACGACGCGTATTTGACCAGCTACCTCAGCAGCGGCGAGGAGAAGATCATTGGCATCGGTCGCGAAGTGCTCGGCCAGCGCAAGGACGGCCAGGTCTTCCCGATCGATTTGGCCGTCGGCGAGTTCCGGCTGGGCGAGCGCCGCCTCTTTACCGGGCTCATCCGCGATATCACCGAGCGCAAGCGGCTCGAGGCGCAACTGGTGCAGGCGCAGAAGATGGAGAGCGTCGGGCGCCTAGCTGGCGGGATCGCCCACGACTTCAACAACCAACTGGGCATCATCCTCTTCGATGTCGATATGATTCTGGCGACGATGAGCGAGGAGGATCCGCTGCGCGAGGATCTGGCGAAGATTCGAAAGGCGGTGATGCGCTCGGCGAATCTGACGCGGCAATTGCTGCTTTTCAGCCGTCGCCAGCCGATGGAGATGCGGCCGACCAATTTGAACCGGCAGATTGCCGAATTGCAGAAGATGCTAGGGCGACTCCTGGGCGAAGATGTCGAAGTGCTGATGGACCTGTCGTCGAACCTGTCGCCGGTCCGGGCCGACCACGGCAATATCGACCAGGTGCTCATTAATCTGGCGATCAACGCGCGCGATGCGATGCCCGGCGGCGGGGAGTTGAACATCTATACCGCCAACGTGGTCGTCGACGAGGAATACTGCAAAGCTCACTCCGACGCCCGGCCCGGCCCCTTTGTGTGCTTGCGGGTCGCCGACACGGGCACGGGGATGGAGGAAAAAGTCCGCGAACAGGTTTTCGAACCGTTCTTTACCACCAAGGAAATGGGCAAGGGCACGGGATTGGGGTTGGCAGTCGTCTATGGCATCGTCCAGGCCCACGAGGGTTGGATCGCGGTACAGAGCGAGGTGGGCGAGGGCACGGAGTTCGAGATCTTTTTGCCCGCTCTCGTTTCGCAGGAGGAGGTCGGTAGTTCACCCGAGGAGGTCGATTTTGTGCTCCAGGACCAGGGGCAGCGGGAGCGGATCCTGCTGGTGGAAGATGAGGACGAGCTGCGGGAGCGCATGGAGAAATTACTGGTGCGGCAGGGCTACCAGGTCGAAGCCCACAGCACTGCGGACGAGGCCAGGGAGGCCTTTCGCCATGTCGGGGGCAATTTTGACTTGGTGTTGAGCGATGTGGTGCTGCCCGATGGCCGGGGCAATGAGTTGGTGAGTGAATTCCGGTCGCAAAACCCGGATCTGCCCGTGTTGTTGAGTACTGGATATACCGACGAGCGTCTGGATTTAGAGTCCTTGCGACGCCAGGGTATACCCTTTTTGCAAAAGCCCTTCGCCGTGGCCGACTTATTGGAGCAGGTGCGTCGATTGCTGGAGAAGGGTTAATGCCGCGTCCGCTATGCCGCTTTCGTTTCTGGTAGACGGCAGGGGTGCATCGCCGAGGCCAGGGTCGGCGCATTGGCGCAAGGGATTGGAGACTGCGTTACAATACTGAAAGGCCTTATTAATAACCGAAATGTCTCACCCTAAGTGGACTAAATTAGGTATTCCAGTTAGGGTACGGGTGGTTGGACCTATGATGGCGGTCCGCAATTTACGGTGGACAGTGCGGAATATGAGTTCGTGCTCACATGGATCGAAGCTGGGGCACCGGATAATTGAGAACTGTGTAGATAGCCTCAAATAAAAATCGCACTGCAAAAAGATAGCGGAATCGAAAGGAGTCGGACGCGAAAGCGTCCGGCTCCTTTTGTTTTTAATTTGCCTGCAATTGTGCGGTGCGCGTCTCAAGGTGAGATCAGCACGTCCCATATGAAGCTCGACTGGGACTCGTGAGCCACTCCCGCCCGGCCCGCAAGTGGGTTGAATTCTCTAAAAAAGGGCCGGGACCCGGTAAAGTCGTCGGGTACGGAGTTTGCGTTATATGGGAAACAAAATGCATTGCGACCCAAGCCAGGGCCCGCTAGACAAAGAGACATGTGATGGATGCCGATACCGCCTTCACTATTTATTATACCGTCGAATTGCTCGTGGGTGCCGGGTTGTGGGGTGGTTTATTCGTAGCGCTATTTGGTTTGGTCTATATGAAACCGAGCAAGGACCACTAGCTGGCATTAGCCGGTAAATAAATCGCTGTTGTCCAGGCGGATTTGGGCGGAAGCATATATGGGAGATGGGCGGGAAATATGAAGAGCTTGTTGCTATTAGTCTTGTTGCTGGTGATGAGGGGACCACTACTCGGCGAGTCCGTCGACGGGGCTTTTGTCGACCGCGCGGAGGATTATTCGGAGTCGTTGGCCAATCAATTGCACGCGCTGTCGCTGGCCGTGCGCGAAAAAAAGATCGACGAGTTGGCTTCGTATTTTGCGGCCGGGCTCAGTGCCGGAGGATTGCCAGTGCGTGGCGATGTCGCCCATCCGGCAAACAAGTGGACTGTCGCTTGGAACGCGGATTGGTCCAGTGACGGGTTGGATCGGGAGGCTTTTGTCGGGGAGTGGCGCCGTTACCTGGGCTATTTTTCCGCGATCGAGGACGTGCGTTTCAAGGTTAAGCAGGCGCACTTTATTGAAGGTGAGGCGGTGCAGGCCGATGCGCATATCTATTTTGCCATCGTTGGTCGCGACGCATCGGGGATGCGTCAGTGGGCCGAGGCCGAAGCGTGGATCGAGGCGACCTTGCAGCCGGAGGGACGTTGGCTTCTCGACGCGTTCGAACTCGAAAAACACGGCGCGCATGTCGCACTCACCGAGCTTTTTAGCGAGGTATCGCTGCCCGCCGGAATGTTTCGTTCGGCTCCTCGTTTCGGTACGCCGGGCAACCAAGACTTTCTCGCCCACGGCGTTGCCGTTGCCGACATTGACCGGGACGGCTGGCTCGATGCGCTGGCGACGGGGGTGGGACGGAACTTCCTCTATATGAACCAGGGCGACGGTACCTTTGCCGAGCGGGCATCCGCAGCCGGGGTCCAGTTTACGCCACCGGCTACCGGTCCACTTTTCCTCGACAGTGACAATGACGGCGATGTCGATCTCTTTCTGGCGGCGGCGGGTTATCAGATGCTCTTTGAGAATCGCCCGACGGAGGAGGGGGCGCCCAATCTCGTCGATGTATCGCAAGAGGCCGGCGTGGCCTATCCGGCGCAGGGTTTTAGCGCCGTCGCCGCCGATGTCGACCAAGACGGCTGGTCCGATATCTACGTGACTTCCTATAACCAGTACGGTACGGTCATGCCCAATTCGTGGTCACGGGCTACCAATGGCACGCCAAACCTGCTCTTCGTCAATCGCGGCGACGGAACTTTTACCGAGCAGGCCGAGAGCCGGGGTGTGGCCGACGGTCGCTGGTCCTATGCGGCCTCTTTCGCCGATCTGGACGAGGACGGCGACCAGGATTTGTATGTGGCCAATGATTTCGGCGAGAATGGATACTATCGCAACGAAGGAGGCTATTTTACTGATCGGGCGGAAGAGGTGGGGCTGCTCGACCCGGGTAATGGCATGGGTGTTTCCGTCGGCGATTTCGACAACGACGGCCGGCTGGATTTGCACGTCAGTAATATGTCCTCGACGGCGGGCAACCGGATACTCAGTCGATTATTTCCCGATGGGGTAAAACAACTCGACGAGACGCGGGTGCTCAATAAACTGGCGGCGGGCAATACGCTCTTCCGCAACTTGGGTAGCGGCAGTTTCGAGGATGCGAGCCAGGCGGCCGGACCCTTCGGGGCGGGTTGGGCTTTCGGTGGCGGCTTCGTCGATTTTGACAACGACGGTTGGCAAGATCTGCACGCGCCGAACGGTTTTATATCGGGCAAGTCGCTAAAGGACACCTGAAGCCTGTTCTGGCGCCACGTGCTGGCGTCGTCAACAGGGGATGAAGCGGCGGGCAATCAGGATTATCAGCGCGGCCATATGGGTAAGATCTTCGCCGAGGGTTTTTCCTTCAGCGGTTTTGAGCGCGACAAGCTCTACCTGAACCAGGGCGGAGCGTATGTTGATATCTCCGGTCTGTCGGGGCTGGATTCGGTGGGGGACGGCCGCGGTGCCGCCTGGGCTGATTTCGACAATGACGGAGACTACGACCTATTGTTGACCGAGTTGCAAGGACAGGTGCACCACCTGTATCGCAATGAGGTGGGCCAGCAACGCCATTGGGTGCGGGTGTTGCTGGAGGGACGGGAGAGCGGTCCCGACGCGTGGGGCGCCGAGGTGAGGGTAAAAACCTCGCAGGGGATTGCCGTTAAAGCAAAGACCGGCGGCAGCGGTTTTGTCTCGCAGGGGGATCCGCGCCTGCTCTTCGGTCTGGATTCGGAAGAGGCGGTAGAGTGGCTGGAAGTGCGTTGGCCGTCGGGTGAACGGCAGCGCTTCGGCTCGGTTGCGGCGGGCGCGACGGTGCGGGTGGTCGAAGGGGAGCAATCGTTACAGCCTGTCGAATTGGCGGCGACGAGCTTGCCGGACCCGGCGGGAGAGGATGCAGAACTGCTGGCGGCGCTTGTGGTGCAGCCTAGAGACGAGTTCCCGGCGATCGCGTTGCAGGGGTTAGACGGCGAGCAGACGAATTTTTCCGCGTTTCGCCGGGCAGATCGCAGTTATCTGATCAATCTGTGGGCAACGCATTGCGGCCCTTGCCTGCGGGAGATGCCTGAGTTGGCGGCGTTGGCGCCGTCGCTGGCAGCGAACGGAATCGAGGTGGTGGGCATCAGTTTGGATATGGGCGCGGCAAAGGCCAAGGTGCCGAGTTTTGCTCGGAGGCTCGGTGTAAACTATCCGCTCTTTACTACCGAGGAACACGTTTTCTCGCAAATTTTTTCGGGCGATCAGGTCTTTATTCCACTCTCCTTTTTTGTGGATCGAGAGGGCATGGTCAAAGATGTCATGGCTGGATGGTCGGAGGAAACCGCGGCGAAAATTCGCACATGGAGCGGGGATAAGTCACCGTTGACAAAGGGAACACAATGAAAGAATTAGAGATTATCCAAGGGGGCATGGGGGTCGCCGTGTCGAATTGGCGCTTGGCCAATTCGGTTGCCAGGCTGGGGCAGCTTGGAGTGGTTTCCGGTACGGCGTTGGAGAATGTTCTGGCGCGGCGTCTGCAAGCGGGTGATCCGGATGGGCATATGCGTCGCGCTTTGGCGCAGTTTCCCTTGGCGCCTATGGCCGAGCGGGTGATCGACCGCTATTTCCTGGAAGGCGGCAAGGCGGTGGATGCGCCCTTTGCGATCGTACCAATGTTTACCATAGATCCCGATCCGGCGCTGATCGAGCTGACGGTGGTGGCTAATTTTGTCGAAGTCTTTTTGGCCCGTGAAGGCCATACGGGCAAGGTGGGCATCAACTATCTGGAAAAGATCCAGATGCCGACCCTGTCTTCGCTTTACGGGGCGTTGTTGGCCGGAGTTGACTATGTGATTGTGGGAGCGGGCATACCGCGCGAAATTCCCGGTGCGCTCGACCGTCTTGCGCGGGGCGAGGCGGCGGAGTTGAAGTTACATGTGGAAGGCGGCGGCGAGGAGGTGCAGATGCGCTTCGACCCGGTTGCTTTCGCCGGTGAAAAGCGGGCGTTGCAACGGCCCCGCTTTCTGGCCATCGTCTCCTCGTCGACCTTGGCGCAGGCGTTGTTGAAGCGGGCCACGGGGGAAATTTACGGCTTTGTCGTCGAATTGCCTACGGCCGGTGGGCACAATGCGCCCCCGCGCGGCAAGTTGCAGTTGAACGACCGGGGCGAGCCGGTCTACGGACCGCGCGACGAAGTGGACTTGGCCAAGATCGCCGCCTTGGGTAAACCCTTCTGGATGGCCGGTTCCTGCGGCAATCCCGGACGTTTGCGCGAGGTGCAGGAGGCGGGGGCGGTTGGGGTACAGGTGGGTACGGCCTTTGCTTTTTGTGAGGAGTCGGGGGTGGATGGGCAGTTGAAATCGCAGGTCTTGCGCGGATTGCGCGACGGCGAGGTTGAGATATTCACTGATCCGGCAGCTTCTCCCACCGGTTTTCCCTTTAAAGTAATTGAGTTCGAGGGCAAGTTACCCGGGGCAGATGCGTACGCGGTGCGGCCCCGCACGTGCAATCTGGGGTATTTGCGCACTATTTATCGGCGCGACGACGGCAGTGTGGACTATCGCTGTGCTGCCGAATCGGTGGCCAGTTATGTGAAAAAAGGCGGAGATGTCACAGAGACCGAGGGGCGCAAGTGCCTTTGTAATGCGCTATTGGCCAATGTCGGTCTGCCGCAGCGGCGCCCTAGCGGCTACTTGGAACAGCCTTTGTTGACCGCCGGCGATGACCTATTGCAGGTGGCGGGTTTTCTAGAGGCAGACAAGGATACTTATGGGGCCGCTGATGTAGTGGACTATCTGCTTGCCAAAGTTTGATGTTGTTGCCAAGTGGTCGGCATTATAAAGCACACGCGTGTTTTCCACCAATTGCCGTCTGGTGGCGATTAGGCGGGCTGTGGTGACTTGCACGACGCGATTGAGCATCTGATAGCCCAACTCGTGGTCGTTTTCACAGAGCCGACGCAGATATTCGGCATTGAAGGCGAGTACCTGCACTTCTTCAATGGCGCGCGCATCGAAACCCCAGCGATGTGGTGCTACGAACCAGGACCAGCCGAGCACTTCGCCTGGCTCAAGCGATTGCACGGCGATGGCATGGTCGACGGCCTGGCCCGTTTCTAAGGCTACTATTCCTTTAACTACCAGACAGAAGAATTCGGCTCTCTCATCTTCGTGCGCGAGATATTTGCCGAGGGCGAATTGCGTGAGGGCAGTTCCCTCGGTCAATTGTATTAGATGAGATGCGGCGAGATCTGCAGAAAAAGGATGTTGGGCGATAAGGGGTATGAGGTCTTGTCGGGATGTAGTAGTCATGGTGGCCTCCACAAGAATAACGATGGCTGGGATCTCTACTTATAAGGGAGCAAAGCCCATACCAAGACCGGTTGAAGGGCGCGCCGCCAAGATTGCTCTATTTGTATGAAGTGAGTGTGACGGGAAAGTCTCGGCAAGTGAAATTGTGAGATATCTATGTCTCATGTCTTGGTCTTTTCCCGAGGAAAAATCGCCCATCTACGCCCGCATTAGTAGAATCCTCGTTGCAATGCTTTGTGGTATGGAATTTGCCTTGTGATGAGCCATGAACATAAAGGTTCTACCTGCACAGGCTAAGTCTTGTTTTCATTGCGGCGTGGATTGTTTAGATCGAGTTCTCGCGTCTGACGACAAATGTTTTTGCTGCAATGGCTGCCAGACCGTCTACGACATTCTCCGTGCGAACGACCTCGAAGATTATTACGCGTTAGAAGACCGGCCTGGCACATCGCCGAAAGAGCGGGCTGGGCGAAAGGGGGAGTTTGCCTATCTCGATGACGCGCAGGTCGAGCGGATGTTGCTCGACGGGGATGTGCAGGGGGCCGTGCAGCAGGTGAGGTTGCGGTTGCCGCAGATTCATTGCGCTTCCTGTGTCTGGCTGTTAGAGAGCCTGGATCGCTTGGATGCGGGCGTGGTGCGGGCGGAAGTCGATTTTATGCGCCGCGAGCTTGCAGTGGGCTTTGCGGCAGAGCGGACTTCGCTGCGGAGATTGGTCGAGCTACTGGCCTCCTTGGGTTATGAACCGGAGATCACGTTGGGCGGGGCGGCGACGAATAAGAAGAGGCTAGGCGGCGACGCGTTGGTGCGCAAGGTCGGGGTGGCGGGTTTCTGTTTCGGCAACGCGATGCTTTTCAGTTTGCCCGAATACCTGGCCGGGCCAGAGGGTGTGGCGGTCGAATGGAAGCGTTTTTTTTGTTGGGCGAATCTGTTGTTGGCCCTGCCGGTGCTTTTTTACAGCGCTGCCGATTACCTGGCGGCGGGCTGGCGCGGGTTGAGCAAGTGGATCATATCGATCGAGGTGCCGATAGCGTTGGGCATCGTGGCGCTCTTCGGCCGCAGCGCGTATGAGATCTTCGCCGGCGTCGGCAGCGGGTATATGGATTCGTTCACCGGACTGCTGTTCTTTTTGCTCCTGGGCAAGGTCTTTCAGCGGCGGACCTTCGACGCGCTGTCTTTTGACCGCGACTATCGCTCTTATTTTCCGCTGGCCGCGACAGTCAGGGAAGGAGCCGCCGAACGCAGCGTGCCGGTTGCCGAGCTAGTGCCTGGGCAATGCATATTCGTGCGGCACGGCGAACTGATTCCGGCGGATAGCCGCCTGCGGTCGCCGTGGGTCCGGATTGACTACAGCTACGTGACGGGCGAAGCCGAACCCGTGGCCGCTGTGCGCGGCGAAACGCTCCACGCCGGTGGACGCGTTTGCGGGCTCGCCGCGGAAATGGAAATCAGCAAAGAGGTGTCCCAGAGCCAACTGGCGAGGTTGTGGGACCACCCGGCTTTCCGTAAAAAGCGAGGTAGCGAATTCGAACAGCGGGTCAACGCCTTCAGCAAATACTTCACTGGGGCGGTGCTGGCCATTGCGACGCTGGCGGCGCTGTATTGGGCCGGGTCCGATGCGCGAATGGCAGTACACGTATTTACTTCTGTGCTGATCATCGCCTGTCCCTGCGCGCTGGCTTTGTCGACGCCCTTTGCGCTGGGCACGGCGCTGGGCATTCTGGCGCGCTCGGGACTCTTCCTCAAAAACGCGCAAATCATCGAGCAACTCACCCATATCGATACGATTGTCTTCGACAAGACCGGTACCCTGACTCGCGCTCGGGACAACGAGATCGGCTACGAGGGCACGGCGCTGGCGGAGTCGGAGCGGGAAGGCCTAGCCGCTGTGCTGCGCAATTCGGCGCATCCATTGAGTCGCAGCCTCTTGCAGGGGCTGGCGGCGGTGGGCGACGGCGTGGTGTCGGATTTCGAGGAAGTGCCAGGCCGGGGTTTGCGCGCCAGGGTCGGGGCGGCGGAGGTGATGGCGGGCTCGCGCGAATGGGTGGGCGAGGCCGGGCAAGGGGCCGACCCGCGATTGCCCGGTGCGCAGGTGCACGTGGCGGTAGACGGGGATTACAGGGGTTTTTTCCGTTTGGGCAATGTGTACCGCCAGGGCATCGGCCCGGTGCTTGAAGCGCTCGGCGAGCGGTATCGGCTGTTGTTATTGTCGGGCGACAACGATCGGGAGCGGGAAAAGCTAAGCGCTTTTTTCGCCGTCGACGACATGCGCTTTGGTCAGTCTCCGACCGACAAGCTGGAATTCGTAGGCACTTTGCCGACGTCGGGGCACAACGCGCTGATGGTGGGCGACGGGCTCAACGACGCGGGGGCGTTGCAGGCCAGCGCAGTGGGCATAGCGGTGAGCGAGAATACCAGCGTCTTTTCGCCGGCTTGCGACGGCATTCTGCAGGCCGAGCATTTGCAACGGCTGCCGCGCTTCCTGCGTTTCGCGACCGGCGCCAATCGTATCGTGGTCGCCAGCATGGTCCTGTCGCTGCTCTATAACGCAGTAGGCCTGAGCTTCGCGGTGCAGGGCGCGTTGTCGCCGCTTGTAAGCGCGATTTTAATGCCGCTTAGCTCGATCAGCGTCATGGCCTTCGCCACGGGGGCCACGCGATTGGCCGCCCGCTATACGGGAGTTGAGCGATGAGTGCGCTCTATTTATTGGTCGGTTTCAGTCTGTTGATCGCCCTGGTGTTCTTGGCGGCGTTTTTCTGGGCGATGCGCAACGGGCAATACGAAGATACGTATACGCCGGCTCTGCGCGTTCTCTTTGACGGGCGTAAAAGTGCTAAACCTAGTAAGGAGATAGTACCGTGACGACAGAGGTACACAGGAAGGGGGCAAGTCAGTCGGCGCCGCAGCGGGCTGACCGAGGTCCTCTGGAGACGTTTTATTACGATAACGCGGTGGTGCGCAATTTTGCGGCGGTGACCATTATCTGGGGTATCGTCGGCTTTCTGGTGGGATTGATTGTCGCGCTCAAATTGGTCTACCCCAATTTTTTGGGGTTCATACCCGAATTGTCCTACGGCCGGCTGCGGCCGCTGCATACCAATGCGGTGGTTTTCGCCTTCGGGGGCAACGCGATTTTCTTGGGGGTCTATTATTCGCTGCCCAGGTTGTGTAAGGCGCCGATGTTCAGTCGGGCGCTGAGCAAGATCCATTTCTGGGGTTGGCAACTGATTATCGTCGCGGCGGCGATCTCGCTGCCGCTGGGGTATACGACCAGCAAGGAATACGCCGAGCTGGAATGGCCCATTGATATTCTGATCGCGGTAATCTGGGTCGTCTTCGGCGCTAATATGCTGGGTACGATCTACAAGCGGCGGGTCAAACACATGTATGTGGCCATATGGTTTTACCTGGCCACCTTTATCACCGTCGCGGTGCTGCACATCGTCAACTCGTTCGAATTGCCGGTCAGCCCGATGAAGAGCTATTCGCTCTACGCGGGGGTCCAGGACGCGCTGGTGCAATGGTGGTACGGCCACAACGCGGTGGCCTTCTTCCTGACCACGCCCTTCCTGGGCATCATGTACTACTTTATTCCCAAGGTGGCCAACCGGCCGGTGTTTTCGTATCGGCTTTCGATCGTGCACTTCTGGTCACTGGTGTTCATCTATATCTGGGCGGGGCCACACCACTTGCTCTATACGGCCCTGCCGAATTGGGCGCAGTCGTTGGGCGTGGCCTTTTCGATTATGCTGATCGCTCCTTCGTGGGGCGGGATGCTCAACGGGCTGCTGACCTTGCGCGGAGCTTGGGACCGGGTGCGGGAGGACCCTGTGCTCAAGTTTTTGGTTGTCGGTGTGACCGCATACGGGATGACGACTTTCGAAGGTCCGATGATGTCGCTGAAGAATGTCAACGCGCTGACGCATTATACCGATTACGTGATCGCCCACGTGCATATGGGCGCGCTGGCCTGGAACGGCGGTCTGGCCTTCGCGATGCTCTATTATATCGTGCCGCGGATCTACGGCACCCGGCTCTATTCGGTCAAGCTGGCCAATTTTCATTTTTGGGCGGCGACGTTGGGCATAGCCTTTTACGTGCTGGCGATGTATTTCAGCGGTATTACGCAGGCGTTGATGTGGAAGGAGTTCAATGAAGAGGGGGTGCTTCGCTATCCGAATTTTCTCGAAACGGTGACGCAGATTATGCCGATGTTCGCGATGCGCGCGTTGGGCGGTGGGCTGTATATTGCCGGCGCGGTCGCCGCCGTGTTCAACTTGTGGGCGACGGCCAGACAGGGCAGTCTGATCGCCGAGGAAGAGGAGCAGGCGCTGCCGCTCGATACTCGGGTAGCACAAAGCCATGCCTCTTCGAGTGTTCACCGTTGGTTGGAGGGCAGACCGACGCAGTTCGCCCTGTTAACTTTCGTCGCTATTTTCATCGGCGGTGTCGTCGAATACGTGCCGACGGCGCTGGTGGAGTCGAATATACCGACCATCGCTGCGGTTAAGCCCTATACGCCTTTGGAGCTGGAGGGGCGCGACCTTTATATACGCGAGGGGTGCAATAACTGCCACTCGCAGATGATCCGGCCTTTCCGCTCGGAAGTCGAGCGCTACGGCGATTATTCGAAGGCGGGCGAATTCGTCTACGACCACCCCTTCCTTTGGGGCTCGAAGCGCACCGGGCCGGATTTGCACCGGATCGGCGGCAAATACCCCGATTCGTGGCACGCGCTGCATATGAAGGACCCGGAGTCGACCTCGCCGGGGTCGATCATGCCGGCTTATCCCTGGTTGCTGACGGACGCACTCGACTATTCGCTCATCGACAAGAAGGTCGAAGCGATGCGGACCTTGGGTGTGCCGTATGAGGAGGGCTTCGCCATAGAGGCCGCCGCCGATTTGGAAAAACAGTCGCGCAAGGTGGCCGGCCGGCTCGTCGACAGCGGCATGGAAATAGCCCCCGATCGCGAGATCATAGCGCTGATTGCCTATATGCAGCGTCTGGGCACGGATATCCGCGCGGACGCGACATTGACGGGTCGCCACGACAAGTTGATGGTGAGGGTCGAGGCGGGCGGAGGTTATAGCGCCTACTATCCTCTGATCGACGCGGCAGGCCTCGCCGCCGGCAAGGCCATCTTTGAGAGCCCGCGCAATCTGTGTTATACCTGTCACCGTCATGATCTGGGCGGTCAGGTTGGCCCCGACCTGACGGACGGGGCGTGGATCAAGGACTGCAATACCGGTGACATTATGACCAGTATCAAACGCGGCAACCAGCTTAAGGGCATGTTGCCCTACGGCAGCGGTAAGAAGCTCGACGACGTGCAATTGCACCAGGTCGCCAGCTATATCGTCTCAATGCGGGGCAGCAATCCCGCCAATCCCAAGAAGCCGGATTTGCAGCGGGAAAGTCCCTGCGAAACCGAGACGTGGTAAAGGAGAACAGTCATGTATAAGGAAGTGTTGAGTTCAATCGACGGCGTGGAGATCTATCCCATTTTTTCGTTGCTGGTATTCTTCTCCTTCTTCGTGGTGCTGAGCGTGTGGTTTTTTAGCGCCGATGGTGATAAATTGCGGCGCTTGGCGAATCTGCCGTTGGACCAGGGCGGGCAGGAGATCGGTCATGAGTGAAACTGGCGAAGGTGAAGTAATCGCCGGGCATGAATACGACGGCATTCAAGAGTTGGACAATAGCCTGCCGCGTTGGTGGCTCTACGGTTTTTATTTCACGATGGTCTTCGGGGTCGTCTATGTGCTCTACTATCATCTTGGCATGGGACCGAGCCCGGAACAGGAGTACCTGCGCGAGATGGCCGACGCCGGTTACAGGGTTCCGCCGGCGTTGGTCGAGGGGCTGATCAGTTCCGGCCAGAGCAAGCTATTGGTGCTGATCAGTTTTCTCTCGGCGGGTTTGGTGCTGGTCATCGGGGAAGTGCTGCGCGTCGACCGCCAGTTCGTGCAAGGGAAAGAGCATTAAGCCCGTAGCCTTTTTGCGATGACGACATCGAAGGCCACGGATAACACCGGCTACAAGGAAGCCTACCGGGACCATCTCGGCAATGTGACGCAGGAGGGCAAGCGGCTCAAGATCCATCCACAACGCCCCGTCGGTCGCCACCACTCAGTCCGCAGGATCGTCAGTTGGGTACTGCTGGCGATCCTCTTCACCGGCCCCTTTGTCGAGATCGGTGGCCATCCGTTGCTGCTGCTCAATATCCTTGAGCGGAAGTTCGTATTGTTCGGCGTGCCTTTCTGGCCACAGGATTTGCATCTGTTCCTGTTGGCGGTATTGAGCCTGGTGGTATTTATCGTGCTCTTCACTGCGGTGTTCGGGCGGATCTGGTGCGGGTGGGTTTGTCCGCAGACGATCTTTATGGAAATGATCTTCCGCAAGATCGAGTACTGGATCGAGGGAGATGCCGCCATGCAGCGTCGGCTGGATCGAGAGCCGTGGACGCAGGTGAAGATTCTAAAAAAAATGCTCAAGCACGGGGTATTTTTCGCGATTTCCTTTTTAATCGCCAACACCTTCCTGGCCTATATCAGCGGCAGCGGTCCGCTGTGGCAGATCATCACCGACCCGCCGAGCGAGCATCTGCAGGGCCTGTTCTCGATCAGCATTTTTAGCTTGGTCTTTTATGGTGTATTCGCCCGCTTTCGCGAGCAAGCCTGCATCATCGTTTGCCCCTACGGTCGCTGGCAGTCGGCGATGGTCAATGAGGACACTATTGCTGTAACCTACGATTACCGGCGCGGAGAACCGAGGGCCAAGCTGAAGCGAGCCGAACACGAGACGGAGGGCACTGGTGATTGCATCGATTGTGGCCAGTGCGTGCAGGTGTGTCCGACGGGTATCGATATCCGCAACGGCATCCAGTTAGAGTGCGTTAACTGCACGGCGTGCATCGACGCCTGCGACGCGATCATGGACAAGGTCGAACGGCCCCGCGGTTTAATACGCTACTCGTCGTATCGCGGTATCGAAGAAAACAGGAGAAAACTGTTGACGCCGCGCGTGTTGGCTTATGCGGCGGTGTTGGCGGTGTTGTTGGGGGTAGTGACCTATTTGTTCGCCACGCGGGACCAACTACAGGCAGTGATCCTGCGCGAACCTGGCAAGTTGCATACCAATCTGGCCGACGGGCGGCTGGCCAATTTCTATTCCGTCAAGATTATCAACAAAACCTTCGCCGAAGTTCCGGTCGAGATCCGGGTCGTCGAACCCGCCGCCGCCGAGATCATCTCCTTGGGCGATTTGGCGCAGGTACCGCCGCAGGGCATGCTGGTGGGACGCTTCCTGCTGGCCCTTCCTCGTGAGGGGCTTATGCCGGGTCGAAACCCGGTTGGCTTCGCGATCTATGCGGACGGGCGGTTCGTCTCCGCGGTGGAGTCGGCTTTTCTAGCGCCGCATAATGTGCAAAAGAAAGGATCGTAAGATGGATACGCCATTGCAGCATTCCCTAGGGAAAAAGGGCGGTCGGGCCTGGTCGTTGGGGGTCGCCGGGGCCTATATGGTCTTCGTGGTGCTGGTACTCGGCTTTGTAGGCTTCGCTTTGACGCAGGAGGTCGAATTGGTCAGCGCCGATTATTATCAGCGCGCGATCGGGCATCAGGATCATATTGACAGTGTTAAGCGCGCCCAGGCCTTACCTGCAGAGGTGGCTTGGACAGCGACTAGAGAAGGCGGGCAATTTGCTTTTGCTTTTCCGGTGCACAAGATCCGGGGAACATTGCAGGGGACGATTCATCTCTATCGACCTGACGACTTCCGCCGGGATCGCGAGTATGCGATTGCACTGGACGCGAATGGGCGACAGTTGCTGCCGGCGGCCGATCTCGAAGCTGGTTTGTGGCGGGCAAAGATCCGCTGGGACCACGGGGCGGTGGGATACTATAGCGAATTAGTGTTAAGGGTGGATTAACCATGGAATTATGGACAGCGTTTCTATTGGGGTTGGGCGGTAGCTTACATTGCGTGGGCATGTGCGGGCCTTTGGCACTGGCTTTGCCCGGGGGGCGCGATGGCGTTTTGCGTTTCGCGTTCGGGCGGTTGTGCTACAATGGCGGACGGATTATCACCTATGCCCTGTTGGGTGGCGTTATTGGGATGGTCGGCGGTTTTTTCGGATTAGCTGGTGTGCAACAATACCTCTCTGTTGGGTTGGGGATTACATTGTTGTTGAGCGCGATATTGTGGTTGTCGAGGCGTAATCCGCTCGTGCTGGAGTTGCCTTTCAGTGCGGGAATTATCGCGCTGAAGGGGAAGCTCGGTGGGTTACTGGTCCGGGATCGGCGGGGTGGCTTATTGTTGATCGGGCTGTTGAACGGGCTTTTGCCCTGTGGGCTGGTGTATATGGGGTTAGTGGCTTCGTTGGCCACCGGTGGGGTATGGCAGGGTATGGCCTATATGGCGGTTTTCGGTGCGGGAACCCTGCCGCTGATGCTGGCTACGGTGTTCGTCGGCCGGGTAGTGCGGCCGCGGCAGTGGCAAGGGCTGCGGCAAGCGGCGCCGTTTGGTTTGGCGTTGTTGGGGGTGCTGCTCGTACTGCGCGGGCTGTCGTTGGACATCCCCTTTGTATCGCCAATATTGCAGGAAGCGGCGGCAGGTCACCATCACTAGCACGGTAGCCTAATTATTTGGCTAACGCGTAATGAGGGGGAATGCATATGATACCTGATGCGGAGCAAAAGGTCGTGTTGGAACTGATTTCCGATGGTCGGGAACTGTACTATATCAACGGCCTGGTGCATACTGTCTCTATGCTTATTATATGTTCGGCTTGGGCTTTACCGTGCTTAAGGCTTGGTACTTATCGCCTTTTCGCATTACGCCGGTAGGTAAACCTTGCTTGCCCACAAACTGAATTAACGCACCGATAGGAGATATCCGGCAAAATGAATAAGGAAATATGATGACCGATCCACACGACAGCGAGCACCAGCACACGTTAAGGGAAGCTATTTCGATTATACCCGATTCTTGTTACGAAAATCCCACCGGCAAGGGGATTCTCTATTTGCTTTGGGCCGTCTTGATTTATGGCTTTTCTTTGGGCGCTTTATTCTATACGGACAACCCAGTTTTGCTCTTGGCCTTATGGGTGCTTACCGGGTTGAGTGTCAGCAGCTTATTTATTCTTGGCCACGATGCGTGCCACGGGGCATTGTTCAAGAGTAAAAAACTGTGCCGCGCCATTGGTCGGGCCCTGATGTTGCCCTCGTTGCATATCTATAATGCCTGGGACATGGGGCACAACCGGGTCCACCATTCCTTTACGATACGGCAGCACAAGGATTTCGTTTGGCATCCGTTGACGGCACAAGAATACCATGGACTTTCCCGACTGCAGAAAGCCATGCATCGCATCGAATGGTCCGCGTTTGGTGCCGGCATTTATTATTTGCTCGAAGTCTGGTGGAAAAAAATGGTCGTATTGCGCTCCTCGAAAAAACTAGCCGAGTCCATTCGACAGGATAAGCGCTTTGTGCTCTACTTTGTTCTGCTCTCCGTCGCCGGGGCTGTTGCGATCGGCCTGGCTAGCGGGACCGGTGCGGCCTACGCGCTGTGGGTCTGGTGTAAGGTGCTTATTGTGCCATGGCTAATTTTCAACCATATCATTGGCGCCACCGTGTATATTCACCACATCCAGCCGGATATCGCATGGCACGCCGACGGTCTGTGGAGCAAGTTTAAGGGGCAGGTGGAGGGTACCACCAATATTCGCGTCCCGGCCCTGCTCAATCTTTTTTTCCACAATATCTTCGTTCATATTCCGCATCACGTCGACCCGCGCATTCCCTTTTATCATTTGCCCGCCGCCGCCGAGGCGATCAAAGAACATTATCCGGAAGAGGTGCACGATCTGCCTTTTGGGCTGTACGACTATTGGCGGGCGACAAAACACTGCAAGCTCTACGATTTTGATGAGAATGTCTGGTTGGACTATCGTGGGCGCTCGCCGCAAGCGGAGGATCTGGCTGTGGCGTGATGGTCTCGGGGGAGGGGATGATGTCACGAAAAAATGTGTAGATAGCCCGGATACGGCCAGGAAACGGTTGGTATAGGAATTGCGGTGCACTTTGCAAATTATTACCGCATACCCAGGAGACCAGATGACCGATTTACAGATAGACGCGGACCTACTGCAACGCTATGATCGACCCGGACCGCGCTATACTTCCTATCCGACGGCGGTCGAGTTCAACGAAGAATTTACCGCTTCGCATTACTCTTCCCGCCTAGAGAAGCTGGGGATTGAGCAGTGTATTTCGCTCTATATCCACCTGCCTTTCTGCGAACACCGCTGCTCTTTTTGCGGTTGCAATGTGGTGGTGACGCCCCAGCGTGAGGTGGCGGCGCGCTATCTGCAATATCTCGAACGAGAAATGGCGTTGGTGGGCGAACGTCTGCAAGGCAAACCTTCGGTAATCCAGTACCATTGGGGCGGTGGAACGCCGACGTATTTTACCCCCGGGCAGTTGCGGGTCTTGCACGAGACGGTGCAGCGGTATTTTACGATCCTGCCCGACGCCGAGCGCGCGGTCGAGATTGATCCGCGCGCCACCTCGAACGAACATATCGATCTGCTGGCCGAATTGGGGTTCAACCGTTTGAGTCTTGGCGTGCAGGATTTCACGCCCGCGGTGCAGGAGGCCATAGATCGCAACCAGGACGAGGCTTCGACGCGGGCGCTATACGAGTATTGCCGTGAGAAAGGTTTCGCCTCTATCAATTTCGATCTCATCTACGGTTTGCCCGAACAGACACCCGAAAGTTTCGAGCGGAATCTGGCCACGGTATTGTTGATGCGGCCGGACCGCATCGCGCTCTATTCCTACGCGTACGTGCCCTGGGTCAAAGGTCACCAAAAGAAGATTGACGAATCGTCGCTACCTACCGCCGAGGTCAAGTTCGAACTCTTCGCCCGGGCGGCGCGCGCTTTTCGCACGAGCGGTTATGCCCAGATAGGCATGGATCATTTCGCTCTGCCCGACGATGAGTTGGGCCAGGCGTTAGACCACCGTCGCCTGCACCGCAACTTCATGGGTTATACTGCGCATCGCACGCCGAATATGATTGGTTTGGGCATCTCCGCCATCGGCGAGGTCTACGGCGCCTATATCCAGAACGTCAAGAAGCTGAGCACGTATTACCGGGCGTTGGATGCTGGGGTGCTGCCGGTGGAAAAGGGCTATGTCCTGAGCCGGGACGACCGAATCCGCCGGCACGTGATTACCGCGTTGATGTGCAATGGTTATTTGCGTCCGGGCGAGGTCGCGCGCTCGTTCAATATTCGTTTTAGTGAGTATTTCGCTCGGGAACTGGCGGAGTTAGAGCAAGGGGCGGTGATGGATGAGTTACTTGAGATAGAGCCGGACACGTTGGTCGCCAGCCCGGTCGGCCGGATTTTTATCCGCAATATCTGCATGGTCTTTGACCGCTATTTGCGCAAAAAGAAGCAGCAGGGGCTCGTGTTTTCCCGCACGCTGTAGGCCCCAGGGAGGTCTCGATGAAAACTCTATTGTCGATCTTGGTTCAATCCCTGGCTTTTTTGCAAACTGCTTGGGCGGTGGACAAGAGCTTTTTCAAAGCGCTCAAACACCTCGAGCTCAAAACAGGGTCTCGCGGCGAGAGCGGCGAATGGTTGCTGCTGGTAATATTGGCGGTGGCGGTTATATCGCTGATGCATCTCTACCGTCGTTTCGAGGAGCGGCGGAAACGGCCACCTGAAACGAAGGTGTCGCCGGAGAAACGCCGCCGGCATTTCTTGAACTCAACTGTCAAGTGCAATTTTTGATTTAGGGTATGGTTCTCGTTTCTTGACACCAGACTTCGTAAGGTGATCGAAAGCGGAGCGCCTTGCGGGGCCGATGATTGAGTCGATCCATGACGTGCTGTATATCTGTATCGCTGACCGGTTCGAAGTCGGTGCTCTTGGGAAAGTACTGACGAATCAAGCCATTGGTGTTTTCATTAAGTCCGCGCTCCCAGGAATGATAAGGATGGGCGAAATAGACCTGCGCCATCAACGCTGGCCCCATCCGCTGATGGGCGGCAAACTCTTTGCCGTTGTCGGCGGTAATAGTATGGATATGCGCTTGATAGGGCCGTAGTCGATCAATCGTCTCGCCGGCGACTTCGTCGGCCTGTTTGGTGGTCACTTTGCCGATCACGGTATAGCGCGACCGACGCTCTACCAGAGTGACCAAGGTGCCGTGCTGTTTGCGCCCCCCACCAGGTCAATCTCCCAATCCCCAATGCGGTTTTTTTATCGACCACCGCCGGCCGCTGCTCAATACTGACCCGGTTACGAATCTGGCCGCGTGCATATTGATAAATCCATTCATGACTCAGCGACACGCCGCCGGTACGTCCCAACCAGCCGCTAATCTGTTCGGGACTCCATTGGTGCCGCAGTTTCTCTTCTATTTGCCTCAGCAGCGGGGGCGCCCGCTTGGTCGCTTTGGCCGCTTCGTGCCGACGCTGTTGGCTTTTTTGCTGGGCTTGGCGCGGCCGATAGCCGCGTTGGCCCTGGTTGCGACCAAGTTCGCGCGAGATCGTCGAGGGATGCACCTCCAGGTTGGCAGCAATGGCGTTTTGGGCATGGCCCTCTTTCCTCAACGCGGCTAATTGGTATCTTTGGTGTTTGGTTAACTAATGATACTTCTTCATAAGTGCCTCCATCGGGGGGTGTCTTGTTAAGCCTGAAGAAATATATCGGTTGGCCGTTTTCTTGACGCCTCAAGAATGAATTGCACTTATTAGTTGAATCTAAGCCTCCCTCTAGCGTGAATAGGAAATATAAAGGCCCTTTTGGACCATCGGGTCAAGCCGTCTTGGTGTCTGCTCGCACCCTCCAGTCTGGTTTCTTTTTACATGGTGCTTAACGAGCCCACGATTCACGACCCCGCACATGCGGGGTGGGCGAAGGCCAAGGGGCGAAAGCGACTCTGCGTGAATTGTTGTGATATCTGACGCGGGACTTTACTCAGGGGTGGGGACAAGCCCGCTGTGGGTAGTCGGTTTTATCTCCTCACCCATGATAGTCCCGCCTTCTATCGTTACAGATTGCCGTATGCCGTCTCCACGAATTTCGGTTTCGTCAATGTATCAAACTGGGCGGGGATTCCGGAGTGGAGCAGCGTCTTCGTGAGACCAAGTGCGACAGGTCATAGAGGATGGATAGAGGAGCGGGACGTGCGATCGTCGGTTGGGGATGTAGCTGTTTATTCGCACCTCGCCGTGTCCAACGCCTCAGCACTGCCCCGTCATTCCATCCGCGGCCAACTGCGGGATCAAATCCCGAGCGTTTTAAGCTATTCGCGCTTTGACGATAGCCAGTACCTGAGTCTTCTGAGCTCATACATGAGGCGAGATTGCCACTAAATACAAATAAAAACAAGATCAGTGGCATGGCTTATCTCGGCCTAAGTTGCATTCTAAGTCTCCTAACGAGGGTGTGAAAAACTTTGTGTAAACGGTCATAATTCAAGATCTTCGACGTAAGAGGAGAAAAATTATGGCCATCCGTCCTGAATTACTGGATGAATTACTCAAAGAGTGTGAAAATCCCGAAGAGCTCTTAGGGCAAAACGGGCTGATTAAAGAATTGACGAAAGGCCTGGTCGAGCGCATGCTGCACGCCGAGATGACGGATCATCTGGGCTATGAAAAGCATGCAACCGAGGGGCACCACAGCGGTAATTCCCGCAACGGCACGTCGCCTAAAAAGCTCAAGACCGAGCATGGCGAGATGCCGTTAGAGATCCCGCGCGACCGTAACGGCTCGTTTAATCCCAAGATCGTAAGCAAAGGCCAGACGCGCTTCGACGGTTTTGATGACAAGATTCTGTCGATGTATGCGCGCGGTATGACCACGAGAGAAATCCGTGGGCATCTGGAAGAAATGTATGGCGTTGATGTGAGCGCTTCCTTTATTTCAGATGTCACCGACGTCGTACTCGATGAGGTTAAAACCTGGCAGGCGAGACCACTCGATGCGATCTACCCGATTCTCTATTTGGACGCCTTAGTGGTCAAAGTGCGCACCGACGGCAGTATTCGTAATCAAGCCGTCTACCTAGCATTAGGCGTCAATCTGGAGGGCGAAAAAGAGCTATTGGGCTTGTGGATGAGCCCCAACGAGGGGGCTAAATTCTGGCTTCAGGTGCTGACCGAGCTGAAAAATAGAGGTCTCCAGGACATCTTTATTGCCTGCGTCGATGGCTTGACCGGCTTCCCGGACGCGCTGGAAACGGTCTTTCCACACGCCCAAGTCCAGTTGTGTATCGTCCACATGGTGCGCAACAGTCTCAAGTATGTCACCTGGAAAGAGCGCAAGGCTGTCGCGGCTGATTTAAAGATGATCTACCAGGCAACAACTCTCGACCAAGCCGGGCTGGCGCTCGAAGCCTTCTGTCAGACCTGGGACGATAAATATCCCACCATTGGCAGGGCCTGGCGCCGGGACTGGGACCAACTAACGCCTTTCTTCGAATATCCCGACGACATTCGCAAAGTCATCTACACCACCAACGCCATTGAGTCCATTAATCGATCGTTTCGCAAAATACTCAAAAATCGCGGTGCATTTCCGAGCGAGCAAGCCGTATTTAAATTGATGTATCTGGCGTTACAAAATATCGCCAAAAAGTGGACCATGCCCATCCGAAATTGGAAGGCTGCACTCAATCGATTTGCCATCATGTTTGAGGGGAGACTCCCCTAATATCAACAGGCCGTTTACACAAACTATCTCATACACTCCCCGCTTTAAACATGTGTTCTATGGAGAATATCGCTATTTGCACCTGCCAACAGAAGGCATCAGCCTCGGGCTGAGCTTCTGCGACTTTTATCTTACCAGTTCACTGGTGAGTTACTTTAACCAAGATCCGAGGACCGATCCCCCTTGCTTTTCTGGCCCTTCATCAAGATACCGCTGCCAGGCATCCGTCGCCTCTAATGCCTCCCGAATGGCGTCCGACATTTCCTCCTGCTCGGCCTCATCCCAATCGAAATCGGGTAACATGCCGGTCCCAACGCTTTTCTCAGACTGGTGGTCCCTGACCTTCTTTTGCAGCTTTTTCGCGAAACCGCCGGTTTCGCCCTCGTCCTCCTCTACCGCCTCCTGATTGGCTAGCAAACCGCGCCTTGGCACATCGTGCGCGTCCCCCTCTGCCAACGGCATTCGTAACACATAAAAGCTCTCTTCTGCGCCCGACGCCGTGCGGCACACGAGGCCACCCTGAGTTTCCTCCGTTGATCCAACGGCGCCGTCCTCGCTTTGGCATATCTCAAACGCACCGTCACCATCGCCTGCTTGGTTGAAACTTACGATCTCGCCATCTTCGGGCATGTCTTCGTACAAGACCCATTCTGGCCCCTGCGCCCCGGCAGCGGCGTCACGATAAGCTTCCCTCGTTTGTAGATTCGCGCCCCCTTGTGCACCCTCTGCCTGACTACAGCAAAACAAAACCGCCAAGGCGGCAACTAATCCACTACATGATTTAATCAACTGACTCTCCTTTGTTAGTATTTAAAGCCCAGATTTCGCTTTTGAACCGAGTCCCAGGACCAAAGCGAACTATTTGACTGTGGCCTTGTATTATAATCTAATTTACAGCAGCGCGCCTTCAAACTACGTGACGGTGATCACATCGGCCAAAGAAAAGCCCCCGTCGCATCCAAGCGGCGGGGGTTATGGGGTAAAATCTGTACGAGGCTAAATTGTTCAGGCTTCAGCAGGCGGATTAGGGCCTGCAAGCAAGCCCCCGTCCAGTGTAAGAGACTGTCCTGTCATATATGAAGCCCGTTCCGAGCACATCCAGAGTACGCCTTCGGCTATCTCTTCCGCTTTGCCAAAACGGCCGACCGGGTGTAGGCTGAGAGCATATTGATTTGCCTCAGGCTCATCAAAGAGCCTGTCGGCCATCGGGGTCTCTATTACTGCAGGGCACACATCATTCACGCGAATCCCACAGCGCGCATATTCCAAGGCTGCCGATTTGGTTAAAGCGCGCACTCCATGCTTGCTTGCACAGTATACACCTGCCCCTGCGGAGCCCATATGTCCCGCTATAGATGACATGTTGACGATTGCGCCACCTGAGCCCTGCTTTAGCATTTGCAGGATCTCGTATTTCAGGCAGAGCCAAACACCTTTTAAATTTATATCAATGACGTGGTCCCAGCTTTCCTCCGTTTGCTCGGTGATGGGTACCCAATCACCCTCAACGCCCGCATTGTTAAACGCAATATCGAGTTTTCCATACGTAATTATGGCTTTATCTAAAAGACTCTCGACCTCAGTCGCTTTGGAAACATCCGCTTGCACAAAACATGCCGTTCCACCCGATGATTCAATTTCTTCAACGGCCGCTTCACCTTCATTCACGCGACGCCCTGCTAAGACTACTTTTGCGCCAGCCTGAGCGAACATAACAGCCGTGGCGCGACCGATGCCCGACGTGGCTCCGGTGACTAAGGCGACCTTTCCATTCAAGTCTGTACTCATTGAGTTAACTCCCTGCCAAAGGTTTACAATCGACCACCCCGAGAGTTCAGGGTTAGAATTGGAAAATACGATTAAAACCCGCCGTATTTTTAATAATACTACCGTTTTATTATTCACTAATGGGTAAATCGGAACCGTCATAGCTCAACCAACCTAACATCGTCGCGTACTACGCTGCCTGTAACCAATACGTCCCACCCCTGTTACCCAAACGACCCCCCACCGACCAGCCTTCAACCGAGATTCGCTGCCAAACGCCTGCATTCGTCGCCTGACACGGGATTTGTATAGGGTTGACCCTACAGCCGATCTCGAAAGACTCACAAACCTACCCACGAGGAGTTTCCTGATGGATCTCAAGAATAGGAGAATCGCCGTACGCATCGACGACCCCGAGCTGCGCTATCAGTTGTCGGAGCTGCTAATGAAGAACGGAGCCGTAGTGCACGGTGCGAGGGATGAGGTGGAGTTACAGCAGCTACTGGATAAGTTGGGCGTGGAGATCGTCGTGGCGGCAGTGAAGCCCATGAGGATCGGCCTCAATTAGAGCTTACTTGGCGTACCCATTTGGGCTCATTAAGAATCAAAAGCATTTCAATGCTGCCTGTAGCTTGCTGGTCCTGACGCGATAAATAATGGCGGATATACAAGAGGTTGGCACTGACGGAACCGACAGAAGGGCTTTTGTCAGTTCTGTCGGCTCGTTGACAGTGGAATACGTGGATGTGTTTACAAATTGATTTTATGGAGAATCGATTGGTCTTCGATGTGCGCACCGACACCAATGGCAACTGAGGGGGCAAGGTGCGCGAATACCGCTGCCCCGCTCGGCACCGGATCGTCCCCTATACGTCGATTCGCAAAAGCCTTTCCTCGGCAGGCCATCGAGCCGGCCTCGGCCACGTCCGGCCCCATGACTTGCGCCATACCTTTGTCACACGAATGCTCGACCTCGGCGTCCCCATCGAGCAGATTAACTACCTCGCCGGCCACAAGTCGATGGCGATGACCAAGCGTTACGACCATGCAAACGAAGAGCGATATGGTGCGGCTATAGAGGCGCTGGATGCGGCGGGCAAGACGGGCAGTGCGGAGGCGTTGGCGGCGGCCAGGTGGAAGCGAACGGAGTAACTGACCGGATCGAAATCGGAACGCCCCGCTGCTATCTGCACGGAATTGTGTGGTGAATGGAGATTCTATATGTTACCCCGCCTACCAGCCAACTTGTATACTACGAGGTGGCCTATCGTAAACCTATGGCAGGAGGTGTTTCGTGAAATATTTGGAGGAAGCGAAGTGAAAAGACATAAAAGGGCGATAGCGGCAATATTCTGGATATCTTTCCTTTTGACTGCTCCCATCGAGGCGGATTCGGAAGGATGGAACAAAGAACAACGAGAGATATGGTCAAATATCGAGCACTATACCGGTCTCATTGCAAGTGGAGACATAGATGGCTTTTTAGAATACTACCACGACGACTTTACGGGGTGGGTACCCCATGGATATCTACCTGACGACAAGACCCAACGGAGCAAACTTGTCCGGTACTATTTTGAACCAAAAGAGAATGGAATTCCCGTATGGGGCAAGCAATTATTGAGCGTTAA
>Ga0233433_10000593_pt1 | contig 38031 bp, 31 predicted proteins | sample SI_122_August201_5_FD_179868 | JGI IMG/M metagenome (GOLD analysis project Ga0233433, IMG submission 179868) | Seawater microbial communities from Saanich Inlet, British Columbia, Canada - SI_122_August2016_100_MG | ecosystem: Environmental > Aquatic > Marine > Inlet | place: Canada: British...
TAATTAAGGCCATGCGCAAGGCCATCGAGGCGATGAACCAAACCCGCCTGAAAGCCAGGCGCGACCTCGGTAAGGTTCAATCTAAAAAGAATGTCGCCGACCATGAACAACTGAGACTGCAAGGCAAGCACAAGAAGGCCCACACCCAGTTACACAAACTGAAAAGCGAATTGTCCGAATTTAAGCGCACCGAATCCGAGAAGCAGAAACAACGCGCGGCCGTGCGCGGCAAGTTAGCATAGCGCAACAGAAAATTGCTGCACATAGGCCGGGCCAAACGACTCGCCCTTTTTTTATGCCTTCCGCCTCAGACCCGCCCAAACTTGCGCGCCAAAGAGACTCGTCGCCCCCTTCATCGCCGACTCCACGTCGATCGGACTGACCTCAGCGATGGTGCGCAATAGCGGCTCGATCTGTTTGCGCACATAGTGTTCGTAATCGGGCGGGGCGCTCAAACGACCGACGGGTTGCGGACCATCACAGGTGACCACGTATTGGATCACGCCCCGCGGCCGGGGCAGAAGACGCGCCGCCTGCACATGCGGCGGCACATTGCGGGTATAGTCGGCGACCGGCTTGCGCAGACTCTTGCGATAGATCAAATCCTGGTCTTTTTCGCCGGCGCGCAACGCGCGCACCGACTCTACCGCACACTGCTCAATCGCTTCCGGCCCCGCATCGTGGAAGAGCAGATCCAATAGTTGTCGCTGCAGCTCGTGCGCCAGCTTGGTCCAATCGCGGCGCACCGCCTCCATACCGACGATTTCGAGACGCTCGTCCGCACCGCTGCCGCGCAAGCCGGCATACCCTTTTGCGCGACCGCGCTGGCTGCCGCGCATCGGCGGCAACAGGAAGCGCGGATAGTATTTATCGAACTCCAGTTCCAAATGCGACTCGACCCCGTATTCGGCTTCGATATGCCGCGCCAACTCGTCGTTGACCTCCGCGCAGAGCGCCGTGCCCACTGCCTGCGCTTCAACCGCGGGGCATTCGTCGGCCAAACCCGGATCGACAAAAACTGAATCCGTATCTCCATAGATCACCCGCACGCCGCGTTCCTGCAAACGTTCCTGCGCCCAGCGCAGGATATAGTGCCCAAACTCAGTGATCGCCCCAGCGAGCGCGTCCGACGCGAAACGGCAACTGCCCGTCGCCAGGACGCCATAAAAGGAATTCATAATGATCTTGTAAGTATACGAGGCCAGTGCGTCGTCCCGCGCTTTGGCCTCTTCGCGCTGCGCCCAGAATTCTTCGAGCATTGCCGGCAAAATGCCCCGCTCTCGGGCAAAATTAGCGCCATTAGGTGCGGTAATCGCATCTGCCCCGGCCTGCGCATAGCTGACAGGGTCAATATTAAAGGTCCGCATAATCGACGGATACAGGCTCTTAAAATCAAAAACAAAAAGATGGCGATACAGACCGACCTGCGGCTCGATGACTAGCCCCCCCGGCGCGCCCCGGCCCTCCCGGCGGTCCACCCCCGTCGTCGGCGCGACCAACCCGCGTTGGCGCAAGGCGCTGATATACATAAAATCGAAGGCCGCAACGCTACCCCACGCCCGCTCCAAAGGCAAACCGGTCAAGCGCGAACGCCGCACCGTCAACTCGATCAGCCCCTCTTTGGCGAGAATATCCCAAACCAACCGCGAGTCCTCTAGACAATACGTGCAAAAAGCCGCGCGGTCTTGCTCGTAGGCGTTGACGATGGCGTCCGGCATCATCTCGTCGTCTTCGGGCTCCAGCGTCTTGCCACGGCCGAGCACCGCACGGGCGACCGTGCCAAGCCGCCAGTCGTCGTAGCGCTGCAAGGTCCCGCGCACCAAATGTAGCGCGTCGAGGATCTGCCTCCCGTAGACCACCATTCGACTACCGCCCCAGACCTTGCCCTCCTGATACGACGAGGCGTCTTGCGTGCGACCGAGGTTAAACGAAAGCCCGTGCGCCTCAAAACGCGCTTGCAACACCTTGAGGTCGAAATCGATAACATTCCACCCCGAGAGGATATCCGGATCGATCTCCTGCACCCGCGCCGCTAGTGCTTCGAGCAGAGTGCACTCGTCGGCATGACAGCGCAGATTATCTGGATCGGCCGCCGCCGTTTCGCCCACCAGATGGATCTCCTCTACGCGGTGCTTGGCCTCGGTGCCGCCGCCGACCAACGACACCGCGTAGACCTCCGAGGCGTCCGGGGCGGTCTCGATGTCGAGCACCAACAGCGCCAACTCCGGCTCGCACTCGACCGGCGATAACACCGCGTCTACATAGACGCGATCTACGCCCTTGCCCGTCTGCCACTCGCCGTCGATCCGCACCGCGCCGCGCAGGCCTTGTTCCATGAGGCAGTGCAGACCAAAATTCAGATCCGCCTCATAGGTGCGGACCCCGTCCTGTTCGAGTTGCCGGTCCAACCGCCGCAGCGCACCGACGCGCGGGCACTCGACGCGAAACACAGCTTCGCCATCGACCGTCTCATAACGACTGTCCAATAGCCCCGCTCCGCCTTCTCGTGCTCGCCGCGCCACCGCCTCGCGATCCGATACGCGGCAATAAAAAAAAGGCTTTACACGAGTATCCATCAGCCCAAATGTCTCGCCGTTTTCCAGCTTACCCACCGCATACAGCGCATCGCGCCCTTTGTGCAAACGGTGGAAGACATGCAGTAAAAAGCCGCGCTCGGACATCAAATCCCTATCGTTCGGTTAGCTGGTTGTTCATCGCCGACAGGGCGCTATTAAGCCTTAGACGAGAAAACCGGATCGTCCCATTCGTTGGCGATCCGATTTTCTCGTGTATTTAAATTGCCCCGGCTAACTCAGGATTGCGCCGTACCGCCCTCCGGCTCGTAACCCAACTCGCGCGACACCTCCAGATCCATCCATTGTCTTGTATGATCGGACGTGCCGTGCACGATTTTGAAATCGACCTCGTCGGGCGCCTCCAGGCAACGGGAAAAAAGCTGCGCCTGGTCGTGCGGGGTAATACCCGCTTCCCGCCGCGGCGGGGTCTGGTCGGGGGCCTGCTTCCACGCGGCCGCGCCGATGCGCACCATAATACACGAGAGCCCGTGCTGGTGCGCGTAAACCCGCCCCAGCGCCTCGCCAAAACACTTCGTCGCCCCGTAGACGTTGACCGGGTAGACCGGCGCCTGCCACGGCACCGGCTCCTCCTGGTCGTGGCCCAGGATGGCGTTGATACTGCTAGCGAAGACGATGCGGCGACAGCCCGCCGCCCGCGCTGCCTCAAAGCCGTTGTAACAACCGATGATATTCAAAGGCAACAACGTCTTGTAAAAATCGGCCTCCATGCTCGGATCCGCCGCTAGATGCACCACCGCGTCCATACCCTGACAGGCGACGAGAAAAGCATCGTATTGCGTGATGTCCATCTGCACAAACTCCTCGTGCGCCGCCAAATCTCCCACCGGCTTGACATCCGCCAACCGCAACTCGTAACGATCGCCCCAGTGTTCGCGCAAATGACCTCCGACCAGCCCGGCCGCGCCGGTCACCAATACCTTCATCTTATCCGTCATACTCTCCTTTATCTTTCTATAACTTCGACCAATGGCACGCTCGTTCCATTCGCGACCATTTTTATTGCGCTCGCGGAAAGGCCGTGCCATCTTGCGGTTCGTAGCCCAAAACCCGACTCGTCTCTGCAATATCCATCCAGCCGTTCTTGTGCCGTGAAGACCCGTGCACGATGGTAAAATCCACATCCTCGGCCTCGATACAACGCGCAAAAAGTTGCGCCGTATCGCGAGGACTAATCATATCGCATGGATCGTCGGGGTCCCAATCGCCGCCCTGGTCGAAACGCGGGCTGCTCAATCGCACGCAAATACTCGACAAGCCGTGCTGGTGAGCGTAGACTCGCCCCAATGCTTCGCCAAAACACTTGGTCGCCCCGTACACATTGAGCGGAAAAACCGGCGAATCGGGAAAGGTCGGTTGCTCGAAGCGATATCCCAGGATTGCATTGACACTGCTGGCGAAGACAATCCGGCGACACCCCGCCTCCCGTGCTGCCTCGAAACCGTTGTAGCAGCCGATAACATTCAGATCCAAGAGCGTCTTGTAAAATTCGGCGCGCGGGCTGCGGTCGGCCGCCAAGTGTATCACGGTGTCCACATCCAGGCAGGCGGCGAGAAATTCTTCGTAGCGGGTGATATCCATCGGCATAAACTCTTCGTGCGCCGCCAGATCGGCGACCGGTTGAATATCGGTCAACCGCAGCGCGTAACGGTCGCCCCAGTCCTCGCGCAAAATACCGCCGACCAAACCGGCGGCGCCTGTGATCAAAACCTTCTTCTGCATACTTCCCCGTGTGTAAACACAAAGCGATCTGTTTTGATAAAACCCGATACGCTATTAGCGAATGATCGCGCCACGCTAAAAAACACTCGACGCCAGCCGCTCACCTCCGTCCCATCAGCGCCCGATAGGCCACCAACGCCCCGGCCACGTGTACATTCATCGACGGCCCCTTGCCGTACATCGGGATATAGACTGCCCCGTCGCACAACGACAACGTCTGCGGGTAAACACCCTTCGATTCGTTGCCGAGGACCAGGCATACTTTTTGTGGATAGTCGTATTCGAGATAACACGTCGCCCCCTGCGCTGTCTCCAGCGCCACCAGATGATACCCCTCTGCCTTGAGTTCGGCGGCGGCCTCGTCGATGCGGGCGATACGCCGCCAGGCGATACGCCGCTCGTGCCCACGGGCAGTGCGGTCGATCTCCTCGTGTGGAGGGGTCGGCGTCGGGCCGGTGAAGATGATCTCCACCGCCCCGCACGCATCGGCGATGCGGAACATCGAGCCGACGTTGAGTGGGTCTTCCAGGCTCTGCAGCAAAAAAGCGAGCTCGACCTTGGGAGGATAATCTCGCGCCGCCGCCTCGAAGAGCCGCTTGGTCTCAACTTTCTTCAGTGGCCTCATCTAAGAATTAACCGCGCACGATCGCGGTGGCCGTGTATTCTTCTTCTGCGAGCACTTGCCGAATGGCCTCGTCCTCGACCACGCCTTCGATCCGCGCCTCGCCGGGTTCCAAGCTCACCTCCACGCTCTCGACTCCCGGTAAGGTCGCCAACGCCTCGCGCGCGTGGCGGACGCAGTTTTCACAGCTCATCCCCTCGATCAACACTTTAATCATCACACTCCGTTCAGAAAGCAATAGCCTTGAATTTCTTGATATGTTCGGTGATCGCCACTTCCACGGGCAACCGCTCCATACTCGACGCACCGTAGAACCCGTTGACGCCTTTGGTATTCTGTAAAACGTACTCGGCGTCCTCGGGCTCGGAAATCGGTCCGCCGTGGCACAACACGATCACCTCCTCGTTGACCCCCCGCGCCGCGTCGCATATCGCCTGCACCGCGCCCACCGACTGCTCCAGGTTCAACGCGGTCGTCGCGCCGATCGTGCCCTTGGTCGTCAGCCCCATATGCGCCACGATAATATCCGCCCCCGCATCGGCCATCTGCTCGCCCTCCTCGGGCTTAAAGGCATAAGGCGTGGTCAACAGACCCATACCGTGCGCCGTGCGCACCATATCCACCTCTAGATCGTAGCCCATGCCCGTCTCCTCCAGGTTCTGCCGATACAACCCGTCGATCAAACCAACCGTCGGGAAATTCTGCACCCCGGCAAAACCGATCGCCTCGACCTCTTTCAAGAAGACTTCCATCTGCCGAAACGGATCCGTCCCGCAAACCCCTGCCAACACCGGCGTATCCTCCACCACCGTCAACACCTCGCCCGCCATGTCCATCACGATCGCGTTCGCGTCACCATAGGGCATAGTCCCCGCCAACGACCCCCTTCCCGCCATGCGAAAGCGTCCCGAATTATAAATGATAATCAGATCCACCCCACCCACCTCCTCAAACTTGGCACTGATCCCTGTCCCCGCCCCTGCGCCGATAATCGGCACCCCGTTGGCGATATTGTTCCGCAACCTTTTTAACACTTCATCTCTGGTAAAAGCCATTTGCCGTCTCTCTATCCTTTATAAAAGGCGTGCGCCTTCTCTATTTTCTCGTAGGACTATTTTCCACTCTTGTTAAGCAACGCATCTCCCTTTAGGCCATCTTCTACACTTTGCAGGAGCAATAAGTCCTCTATCCCATCTCTCTTTTTATTAAAAGAGAAAGGACCGTGTTCGCAGAGCGATTTTTTTATTTTCTCGATGAGCGGCGTCGGAGACAGCCTTCGGAGCCCGACAGAACGTCGGGCGAGAATTGAGCGAAACGAGAAAAAATGCGCAGCACCACCGTCCGTCGCTACCCGTTCACCGCGGCCTCAATCTCCACCCCATCCATCTTCCGCAATTCCGCCTCCGGACCAAACGGCGCATAAATCGCGATCAACTTCATCGGCACCTCGCCATTATTCACCGTCGAGTGGTAAATTGCCGTCGGAATGTGTACCAATTCCCCCGGCGCGATCTCTTTTTCCAGCATGCCCGACGCCAACTCCACCGTCTGAATCCCCGTACCCTCGATCACATAGAGGATCTCTTCGCTATAGGGATGATTGTGGCGCACGTGGCCTTTGCCCGGTTCCAGCGTCACCACTCCACAGCTAAAGCGCTCGGCCGCCGTGATCAGCGGCTCCGAAAGCCAGCTCAACCGGCCCCAGTCGAAAACCTGGGTATCGACATTCTCACTCGTTACAAAAGTCTTCTTCTCGCTCATCGTCTTAGCCTTTCTATTTCTGGTCGATCAGTTCCAGCATCAACTCGGTCGCCCGCGCCGAAAATTCTGGATCGTTGATATTGTGGTCTATTTCGTGCACGGCGATACCGTCGTTCAAATTCATCTTGAGCGCGTCAAAAAATGCCTGATCGGCGGCGCGGTCACAAAACAACTCGCCGTCGCCGTCGAGAATCGACACGCCCTTCAGCGGCAGTAGGAATGCCACCGGCCCCATCGCCTGATTGGCTTTCTCTGCGAAGATCTTGCCCATCTGGGCATTCTCCTCGGCGTTGGTCCGCATCAAAGTCACCGCGGGGTTCCACTCGTAGAAGACGCGGTCGCCGTTCTTAAAGCGCTGCGGCACCGTGCCCATGCCGCCAAAATTGGCCATGTCAACGCAGCCGGGCACGATCAATTGCGGCAAGCCCGCTCGCCCCGCCGCGCCCAGCCGGTCCGGGCCGGCGCTAAAGACGCCGTCGCAAATCTCGTCCGCCCATTCGGTGGTGGTAATGTCGAGTACCGCGTCGACCAAGCCCTCGTCGACCAGCGATTCCATCGTCTTTCCTCCGGCGCCGGTAGCATGAAACACCAACACTTCATACCCCTTTGCCGATAAGTGCTCGACACAGGCGCCGACGCACTCGGTCGTATTGCCGAACATCGACGCGACGATAATCGGCTTGTCGTCGTCAGCTGCCGGTGGTTCGGCCTCGACCATGCCGCAGACCGCACCCGCTGCCCGTGTGAAAATAACCCGCGAGATGCGGTTGACTCCCGCCACATCAACGATAGACGGAATCAGCGTTACGTCCTTCGCACCGACATAGGCCGAAGTGTCGCCCGAAGCCACCGTCGAAACGCAGACCTTCGGCACCCCCACGGGCAACGCGCGCATCGCCGCCGTCACCACACTGCTGCCTCCCGAACCGCCCATGCCGACGATGCCATCGAATGCGCCCTCGTCGTGCAATCGCTTGGCCACCACCGCCGCGCCCTCGCTCATCACTTTCATCGCATCACCGCGGTCAGCCGCCTCGCGCAACGCGCCTAACGACGAACCGCCAGCTGTCGCGACTTCGTCGGCGCCCATATCCACCGGGAAGGCGCTTGCCTCACCAATAACGCCGGTATTCATCGCCAACACCTCGTGACCTCGCGCCAGAATTTGCTCGCGCAGGAAGGCGTACTCCGGGCCCTTGGTATCAAAGGCGCCGACCATTAGAATTTTAGCCATGGTTCATGCTCCCGTGTTAATCCGGTTGGATAATATGACCAAAAGCCCGCACGTCTTCAAGCAAAACTCCGCAACCGCAACGCATTGGCCACCACCGACACCGAGGAGAAGGCCATAGCGAGGCTCGCCAACATCGGATTGAGCAATGGCCCGCCAAACAAATACAACAGACCCGCCGCCAACGGAATCCCCGCGGCGTTATAGAAAAAGGCCCAGAACAGATTCTGCCGTACCGTCCGCATCACTGCCCGGCTCAACTCGATCGCCCGCGCTACATCCGTCAATCGACTGTGCATTAACACCATATCCGCCGATTCGGCGGCCACATCCGTGCCCGCAGCCATCGCGATCCCTACATCGGCCGCCGCCAGCGCCGGCGCGTCGTTGACCCCGTCGCCGACCATCGCCACCCGGTGACCTTGCCGCTGCAACGCTTGCACTACAGCCACCTTATCGCCGGGTAAAACCTCGGCGTGCACCGTATCGATACCGACCTCGCGAGCAATCGCCTCCGCCGCTTCGCGACTGTCGCCGGTCAACATCACGACTTTCAACCCGCTTGCCTGCAAACGAGCAACACCGTCCCTACTCGATGGCCTCGGCCGATCAGCCAGAACGATAAACCCCGCCAGCTCACCATCAACAGCGACATAAACAACCGTCCGCCCCGCGACAGACTCACCATCGCCTTTTTCTTGATGTTGCACCGACAACTTGCCGCCCTCCCTTACATCGATTCCAACCTCCGCCATCATTTGGCGATTGCCCACTGCCACCACCGCCCCCCCCACCATCGCCCGCGCGCCTTTGCCCGGTAGCGCCACAAAGCCCTCAGTCACCGGCACCTCAACACCGCGCAGTTCGGCACAAACCAAAACCGCCGCCGCCAACGGATGCTCCGACCCCCGTTCGACCGCTGCCGCGACGTGCAGCACCGCATCCTCGCCGTATCCGTCCGCCGGTGTGATCCCCACCACTTGTGGTTTCCCTTCGGTGATCGTCCCCGTTTTGTCGAGCATCACCACATGCAACTGCTGCGCTATCTCCAACGCCTCAGGGCTTTTAACCAAAATCCCCAACTGCGCGCCCCGCCCCGTGCCGACCATAATCGCTGCCGGGGTCGCCAATCCCAAGCTGCACGGACAAGCGATAATCAGCACCGAGACAAAGACCTGTAACGCAAAGGCCACACTCTCTCCGGCTAACAACCAGCCCGCACCCGCCGCAAAGCCGATGGCCAATACCGCCGGTACAAAATAACCCGAGACCACATCCGCCAAGCGCGCGATCGGCGCCTTGCCCGCCTGTGCTTCCTCGACCAAACGCGCCATCTGCATCAAGAGCGCGTCCCGCCCGACGCGCGTCGCCTCTACGATCATCGAACCCGCGCCGTTGACACTGCCACCGGTCACTTCATCCCCCACTGTCTTGCCCACCGGCAGCGACTCGCCCGTCAGCAGTGATTCGTCAACCGTCGACTCGCCCTCAACAACCCGACCATCGGCCGGCACCCGCTCGCCCGGCCGCACCCGCAAGCTATCCCCGACCTCGATATCATCCGCCGCAATCTCCCGCTCTCCACCACCTTCTACGAGCACCGCCCTTTCCGACTTGAGCCGCAAGAGCGCCCCCATCGCCTCTCCAGCCTGCAACCGTGAGCGTGCCTCCAGATAGCGCCCGAAAAGCATCAGCGCAATAATGGTAGAAACCGCCGGGAAGTAGGTGTGAAATGTCGCCGCTCCTCCCCATACCACCGTCCCCAACCCCCAAGCGCTATAGGCAAAAGCAGCCGTAGTACCGATCGCAATCAACGAAAACATATTGGGGCCACCGCCGAGGATAGCGCGCGCACCATCGATATACACCCTGCGAGCGATCCATAACATCGGCAGTACCAACAGCAGATGTAGCACACCGATACGCGACGGATATAAAGAAAAAGAAAGCAATGCGGGCACCGGTATCCCGGCCATACCCCCCATCTCTATAGCAAAAAGTGGCAACCAGAACAATAATGCCCAAAGCAAATGGCGCGCCTGTACGGCCAACTGACGCCGCCTGCGCGCCTGCGCATCATCCGTCGCGCCCTCCGAGCTGGCCAACACCTCATAACCCGCAGCGACAACCGCTTCCCGCAAATCGCGCAACCGCGTTCCGACGTATTTTATTTGCGCCGTCTCCGTCGCCAAATTCACCGCCACTCCCTCGACCCCTGCAACCTTTACCAAACGCCGTTCGACTCTGCGCACGCACGCCGCACACGTCATGCCCCCGACACCGAGCATCACCTCATGCAAAGACCGCAACCGCGCAGCGAACCCCGCCTTTACCACCGTCGCCGCTATGCCCCCCTCGTCGATCGCCTCGGGATCGAAACACACCTCCATCCGCTCGGTGGCCAAATTAACCGCCACCGACTCGACACCTTCAATGCCCGACACGCGCCGCTCGACCCGCCGCACACAAGCCGCACAAGTCATACCCTCGATATCGAAGCTCTGTTCCTTCCGCGTATCCGTCGCCATCTCAGCTCATTTAGCCAGTTTTTTCAAGACACCCATTAATTCTTCGATCACTTCCTCTTCGCTATCGCCTGCGCGAATCGCCTGCCGCACACAGCCCTTGGTATGGTCCTCGATCAACTGCAGCGACACCTGGTTGAGCGCCGCCTTCACCGCGCTCAACTGCACCAGTACATCGACGCAATAGCGGTCCTCCTCAACCATCCGCGCGATTCCCTGCACTTGGCCGACGATACGATTGAGCCGACGTCTCAGCGCTTCCTTATGCGGCTGTCGCACCTGTTTTCGTTCTTTCTTTTCTTTCGCCATACCTTTCCTCTCTATTTTCAATATACCCCCCAGGGGTATATTGTCAAGAACGCAACACGCCCAGCCCGGAAGATGACTAAAACCCATTGCCAACCCGGGCAAATCTCTAATCAACACCGTCGGGGATAACGCCAAAGAATTCCATAAGCGCAACGGAGGGTCGGGGATCTACCGCGTGGCAAAGCCTCCCAAAGGCCACCAGTTAAGGTCGGCTCTGCCACGCCGCCGCTACGCCCTCCCACAAGCCCGATAGGGCCGCTTTAGCTTTTTACCCGAAGTCAGCCCCCCGACCTGTAGCGTGAGACACACTCGCCCTTACGGCAAATCCCGCCGCTTCCACCAAAACAACGCCACATTCACCAATACAAACACCCAAACCGCAAAAACAATGCGTGGCCTCATCCGCAACTTTTCATAATAGGCTCCCACCACACCTTCCGCCCCAGCAATCCCCCGCTCCCCACGAACCTCTGCCACCATCCCCTCAATCATCTGCACATCCAGCGCATGCGTCGCCGCATCCGCCGACTGCAAAACAGCCGTCGCATCCTCGATAAAGGGCTGCGCCTTCTGCAATGACCGCTCGAATCCCGCCAGAGAATCCACCACCATCGCCACCCGTTGCAAATGCTCGGCCCCCACCTTCAACTCGACCCGGATCTTCTGTCCGCGATCGCGCGCGGCGCTCCACTCATCATGGCATTGGCTGCACGTCTCATCCATCAGCGCTAAACTCGCGTCGAGTACCCGATGATTACTGTGGCAGGTTATACACGTCGGATTGGCCTCATTCTGCCATTCGTGGTGCGGGCCCTGCGCAAAAAAACCCGCCGGCCCGCTGTGGCATTGCGCACAGACCTCAGCCACGTCGGCACGCCCGGGCTTACCGATAAAACCCGCCTCGGGCGCCTTCGCCAAATCAGGGTCCTCTGCAAAGGGCAAACCGCCGTGGCAGTCGGTGCAAAGCAAGTGGCCCTGCAGATAGTGCACACTTTCGGCAAAGTCCTCCGCCTCTTCATAATGGCACCAGGTACAGGCGACTTCTTCGAGATCGGGTGGCTCGGCAAAAAGCGGCGCGGCAAAAAGCAATGCGAGCAATATCCACATTAGGGCACCTCCCCATGCGGCATACCCTGTATATCAAAATGGTAGGTGATACCGAAAATCGTCTGCCGCGTCTCAGATATATGACCGAGCAGCCCCAAAAGCACGATAAGCCCCAAAACGACAGCCCCAACACCAATCGCGCGCAGCCGCCGCTTCGGATGCCGCTCAGGCGAGCGGTCCAAGAGCAGCGGCAGCAGCACCAACACCCCGATAAAAAGCGGCGGGATCTGCACCCCGACAACTTCGGGCACGTATTTGAGCAACTGATAAGCCGGCAGGAAATACCATTCTGGCTTGATGCCCAAGGGCGTAGTCAGCGGGTCCGCCGGATCGCCCAGATGCGCCGGATAGAGAATCGCCAGACTGACGAGCAAACCCAGCACCAAATAGGTCGTCGTCAGATCCCGTAACACGTGGTGGGGGAAAAAAGGCTCGCCGCCTTCCGCGCGTATCTCATTGGGCGTCGGGTCCGGTTCGTCGGTGCGCCGGAGCGAGGAGATACCCTGATAGCGAATCAGAAAAAGGTGCAGCGCCATAAGCTTGAGTAGTACCAGCGGCAGCACGACCACGTGTAGCGCGAAAAAACGCCCCAATGTCGGATCGCCGACTTCGCTACCACCGAGCATAAATTCACGCGTAATCGGCCCAATGACCGGGATCGAGGCCGGCGCCTCTGTCGCCACTACCGTACCCCAATACGCCAATTGGTCCCAAGGCAGTAAATAACCGGTAAAACCAAAGATGAGAATCACCGCAAAGAGCAGCACGCCGATAATCCAGGTCAGCTCGCGCGGTTTTTTGTAACCGGCATAGACAAAGACGCGCACCATGTGCAGGATAAGAAAAATGACGATCAAATCGGCGCCCCACACGTGCAACGAGCGCATAAAACCGCCGAGCGGAACTTCATCCATAATCCGCACGATGCTTTGGTACGCAGTGTCAGCGCCGGGGCGATAATAAATCAGCAGCAGAATGCCGGTAAAAATCTGCAAGCCGATAAGCGCGGCGATCGCCGAGCCGAGAGTAAAGAGCCAATTGACATGGGCGGGTACCGGCTTGCGCAGATTGGCCTCTAACCCGGCGACAAGCGGAGCCAAATTTAGACGCTCGTCAAACCATGCCCACAATAACCCGCCTATCTTTTTCACGAGACCGGCCCCAGGATGCGCAGCCCTTCCGTTTCCTCGCGCACCTCTACCTGCGCCAGCGGATCACGCGCCGGTCCTTTTAGCACTTGGCCGTCGAGCGCGTAACGCGCCCCGTGGCAGGGGCATTCAATCTCGCCGCTCTCGCCATTCCAAGCCACCGTACAGCCCAAGTGAGTGCAGGTGGCCTGCACCCCGCGCAGCGCACCGTCCTTACGCACCACCAGCACCTTACCCATCGGGCTGCGCCCGACCACCCCCTCGTTCTCGCCGAGTTCTGCTCCAGTGACTTTGCCCCGGGTGGTGCTGAGGAATTCCGAAGTCACCACCGCATCTGGCATCGGCCATAGATACGCTAGGGCCGTTCCGGCAAAACCACACAATGTGCCCACAAAACCCAGGCCCATCAGAGCATTGAAGAAACGCCGCGATAATGGTTCCGATTCAGCCATCTAAGCCTCCGCTATAACGCTGCAGCTCTCGTCTATGATTTCTGCCTAAGATACAAAAATCCCGGACGAGGAGAAAAACCTCGCCCGGGAAAGATTGTTTAATCGAGCTGGTTAATCAAACTTTTGATCTGCGCCCAGCTCGACGCTTCGACCGCTGTCGGCATGGGCGGAGTGCTCTCCGGGTCACCCGGTGCGAAAGGGTTCGCCGGATCGGGATCGCCGACAACCCAAGTGCCGTCCGGGTCGCCCAATTCCGCGCCATTGGAAACCCCGTCGCCGTCGGAATCCAAGGCCGCCAATTCAGGACCCCAAACCACGTCGCCGGCCGAACCCGACGCCGTGAGGAAATTAGCCTGCATCTCCAAACCGAAAGGATTGCGCGGCGTACCGCCGCCACCGGTGTGGCAGGTGTTACAACCAGCAACGCCACCATTGGGAAGCTGGGTCATGCGCTTACCGCGCGCCTCAGCCTCGCCAGCAACTAAACCACTCAACAAAAGGGCCGCACCCAACAGCGCCCCCGTCTTTTTCCACAATATCATATACAGCCTTCCTCTCTATATAGGTGTGACAAACAAGTACACATGAGGTTTTTCAATCGCTAGCTTGACCTGAATGAGAACACGCATACCCGACTTACACTAAACTAAGCGCTCCCAGCTTTATTTTCTGTTACTTATTCACCGAATACAAACACGCGGTGATGGTGCACACTAGACGACGATTAAACAACCGAAAGGTTGAATAAGAATCTCGGCGAACTTGCAAAGCGCGCCCGCAAGCCTCCTATTCCCTACCGACTTTAAGCCCCTCGGGCAAGGTCTCGACATATGCGCAGATCTCATCGCGCACCCGCCGATAAAACCCCAAGGCCTCCTGCTCGCTCTTCGCATCACGCGCCAAGCGCGGCGGATCGTCAAAAGCACGGTGCACGACCCGCGCCTGCCCGGGGAAAATCGGACACTGCCCTGCCGCATGGTCGCAGACCGTCACCACCCAATCGAAGGCGATATGCTGCAAATCATCGACATGAGTCGACTCGTGGCCGGTGATATCAACCGCAACCTCGGCCATCACTTTAACCGCTGTGGGATTGAGCCCATGGGTCTCGATTCCGGCCGAATACACGGTAAACTGATCGGATTTGAGCTGCCGGGCAAAACCTTCGGCCATTTGGCTGCGACAGGAATTGCCGGTGCAGAGAAAAAGTAAATTCTTCATGAATTTAGAATAAACGGCCATTGGCAATCTTGCCAGACTTGGCTCTGCAAAAGGCTCTTTTCCTCAGGCATGAATCATGTAGACTTCGGAATAAAAACAGACGCCGGAAGGGTACAAATCTGAAATCTATAATGCCCGATAAGCCGTTTTCACCCTAAAGTCCACATGAGCCAAAGATTTACGATCCGGCCAACAAATAACAGGCAAAGCGCATGCCACGGACAATTGCTAAATATAAATTTTATACAACTTGTTGTTAGTAAATAACTTAGAACTTATATAGCGAATGCCAAAAATGCTATATATCATACCATAGTGTTGCAAAAATGCGGCATGCGCTGACTTGAAATCACCTTATCTAACAATAAATAAAAGAGCTTAATACAAAATAAACAATGAAGCGGCAGTGCCGCTATTATGCAACACTGCAGCTTTTAGCGAAATTCATTGGAGAACAACTGATGTTTTTTGAGCAGTCGCTGAAAGGAAGATCTATGCATACCCGCCACGACCGCAGCACGCGAGACATTGCCTTGGCACTCTTGCAAGAGCGCGCGCAAATACTGCCGATCAAAACGGTTTCGCGCCTTTTGTAAGCTACTTTCCATTGGCGCGCTGATTTTCCCTTCGCGCAAATATTCGGGCAAGTCGACCGCCTGTATAAGAGACGCCGTCGCCAATAGGCAAGCGCGCTCAATGATATTCTGCAATTCGCGCACATTGCCCGGCCACGCATAGTCCAACAACAATACCAACGCATCAGGGCCAATCCCCTGCAATGGCTTGTCCCTCTTCGCATTCATCTGGTGAATAAACATATCGACCAACAGGGGAATATCCTCCGATCGCTCGTGCAAGGGCGGCAGTGATACTGTGACGACGTTGAGACGATAATACAAATCCTGGCGGAAGCGGTTCTGTGCGATAGCCTCCTGCAAGTCTTCATTCGTCGCCGAGAGCACGCGAATATCGATATCAACCAGGTCTTGGCCTCCCACCCGACGCACCTTGTGCTCTTGCAATACGCGCAGCAATTTGGCCTGTATATCCAACCCGGTGGTCGAAATCTCGTCGAGAAAAATCGTCCCCCCCTGTACCATCTCCAACAAACCCTGCTTGCGCGCGTGGGCATTGGTGAAAGCCCCCCGCTCATGGCCGAAGAGTTCGCTTTCGACCAAGTGCTCGGGCAAGGCACCGCATTGAATGGGTAAAAAGGGCCGGTCGCGCCGGTGGCTAAGCGCGTGTATCTTGCGGGCGATGACTTCCTTGCCGGTGCCGGTCTCTCCTTCGATCAATACGCTGCAATCCTGGTCGGCCACTTTATTCACCAAATCCATGACCTGTCGCATTTTGGCGCTGTGGGCGACGATATCATCCACCTCAGAGCGCTTGCCCAACGCCTGGCGCAAATAGGCGTTCTCGTCGACCAGTCGCTTTTGCTGCAAGGAGCGTTCGACGACGATAAGCAATTGCTCCGGGTCGAAAGGTTTCGGCAAATAGTCGAACGCGCCCTCGCGAATCGCCTGGACTGCCGTATCGATTTCGGGAAAGGCCGTCACCACCACCGCGACTAGCTGCGCGTCGATGGTTTTGATCGTGCGCAAGACCTGCAAACCGTCCATCCCAGGCATTTTGAGATCGATCAGAACTAGGTCAAAGCTATGTCCGCGCACCGCTTCGATCCCGGCTTCCGGCCGATTGCGCAGCTCAACCTCGTAGCCGTGATAGCTCAACGTCTCCTCGCAGGCTTCCAATAGGGCCTCCTCATCATCGATGACCAAGATCTTGCCCTTGACCACGCTCATACTACGCCCCCTCTCCGGGTAACCTGATATGAAATACCGCGCCGGATCCAAGCTCACTCTCAACCTCAATAGAACCGCCCATTTTCTGCACGATCCCGTAGCTGATCGATAAACCCAAACCGGTGCCTTCGCCGAAATTCTTCGTCGTGAAAAAAGGATCAAAAATCGAACCCAGGTCCTCCGCCTCGATACCCTCGCCAGTATCCCGCAACGAAATAACGACCTGCCCCGCTTCCGCGTGCGAGGCCAAGTGCAGCTCACCACCGTCTGCCATGGCCTCTACCGCGTTATTGAGCAGATTGATCAGCACCTGCTCGAACTCCACCGGATCGCCCAGTACGCTCGGCAATTCCTCGCACAAGTCGAGGTGCAGATCGATACGGCGGTCGGTCAGCAGACGGTGGGAAAGACGCAGGCTGGAATGGATCCGCTCGTTGAGATTGAGCGACTGGGGCCGGTCGGTCGGCGTGCGGGAAAAATTGAGCAGGTCTTGCACGATATCCGCAATGCGCCCGGCCTGCTCGACGGCGATATCGAGCGTCGCCATGGCCTTTGCCGTTAAATTCTCCCGCTTGGCGACCGACAGCAGAAACTTGAGTTTCATCAACAGCACGCCGACGGGATTGTTGATCTCATGCGCCACACCGGCGGCCAACTGCCCCACCGCCGCCAGCTTCGCCGATTGGATCAATTTGGCCTGCGCCTCCTCCAACTGGTTCGTGCGTTCGCGCACCATAGCTTCGAGTTGGTCCGTATAAGCCCTCTTGTTCCGTTCTAATTCCTGCTCGGCGCGGCGCAATTCGGTTATGTCGAATACGACGGTCAGCACCCCGATAAACTCGCCGTCCTCGTCCGCCAACGGCGAACCCGAAATAAGCACATTGATCAACGAGCCGTCCCTGCGGCGAACGCGTGTTTCATAGGCGTTGCGAAAACCCTGCAGGCGCTGCTCGGTCAATTCCTGGTAGCGATTGTATTCTTCACCCTCGACAAAACGCGACAGGTTAATGCCAATCAGTTCGTCGACGCCATAGCCCATGATATCGCCGAGCGCCGGATTGGCGAAGGTCAAATTCTCCTCGACATCGGTGATGCCGATCCCCGCGAAAGCCGTCTCGATCAGGGCCCGGTAGAGCTTCTGGCTTTCGCGCAGTTCATTCTCGACCTGCAAGCGCTTTTTCTCCGCACCCTCTAATTCGACGAGACGAGCTTCAAGCTCGCCGACGCGCTCGCGCAGACGCAGGCGGGTTACTTCATCATCGCCGCTGAGTCCATAACTTCCGGTTACCGTGTTAGCCGCTATTCGCCGCGACACCGCCGTTACAATATAGAACGGTCATCCAATAATCCTCGCTATTTTTGATCATCACGAACAATAACCGGCAAGCGAAATAAACCTCGCCCGGTATGGAGCCGAGCGAAATTAGCAGGTCAAATTACCCCACCCATCCGCAATAGCCACCCTAGTTGTCAGAGCCCTGCAACCCGTTTAACTTAACGGAGCCGATCGGCACTCAACAAGGCCTATAGCCCATGTGCGCCACGTTTATAACACTCGCCCTACTCGTCTTTTCCCATCCTCTATGGGCCACGGTCGAATATATCCGCGTCCCCAATGGCGGACTCCAACCGCAAGCCGCCGTCGACACACAAGGTACGCTGCACCTAATTTATTTTAAGGGCGAGCCGGCCGCAGGCGACGTCTTCTACATTCGACGCGATTCCGCCGCAACAACTTTTACCCTGCCCCTGCGCGTCAATAGCCAAGCCAGTACCGCCATCGCCATCGGCACCGTACGCGGCCCGCACCTGGCATTGGGCGCCAACGGCCGCCCCCATATCGCCTGGATGAGCGCCGGCGATGCCTCCCCAGGCATGCATTATACACGTCTCGACGACAAGGGCCGAGCTTTCGAGCCCCAGCGCAATATCAGCCAAAATGCAATTGAACTCGACGGCGGCGGCTCGATCGCCGCCGATGCACTCGGCCAGGTCTTCGTAGCCTGGCACGCGGGCAACGAAGGCGAAGAAAAACGCCGAGTCTGGGTCGCCCGTTCGAAGGACGAAGGTCGCACCTTTGCCGTCGAAACGCCGGTCAGCCCGATAGAGACCGGCGTTTGCGGCTGTTGCGGTATGCGCGCATTGGCCGATAGCACGGGCCAACTCTATTTGCTGTACCGAGCCGCCGCCCAGCAGATCCATCGCGACATGACCTTGTTAACGCTAAAACCCGATGCCGCGCGTCCGTCGCATCAAACGCTGCAGCCGTGGGAACTGGCCGCCTGCCCGATGAGCACGGCGCAATTGCACAAGACTGGTGCCGGTGTGCAAGCCACCTGGGAAAAAGAGGGGCAAGTCTACTGGACTCGCCTCGATACCCCCGACCTGCTCTTCTCCCCGACCGGCGAGGGTGGCCACCGCAAACATCCTGTACTCAGCGCCAATACGCGCGGCGAAACCCTGCTGGCCTGGACCGAGGGCACCGGTTGGAATCAGGGCGGGGCCCTGGCCTGGCAGCTTTTTAACGCACAAGGCGCGCCCACTCTCGTCAAAGGTTATTTGCAAGACACCATCCCCGTCTGGGGCAGCGTCGCCGTCGCCGCATTACCCAACGGCTCCTTCGTCATCATTTATTAGGAGATGATCCCCATGAGTACTACGCCGCAGAACCTGGAAGAAAAAAACGCCGATCCGCTCAAATTCGCGGACCTCTCCACCCCCGATATCGACCCGACCAGCTATGTCTACCACCCACTCGCGCCTGTCGGTGATTTCGTAGAAGGAGAAGGCAAGCCTTTTACAATTGAAGGCACCCATCTGGCTGTTTTCCTTTATGAGGGCCAGTTCCAGGCCGTCGACAACCGTTGTCCGCATATGGGGTATCCGATGTCCCAGGGCAGCATCCGCGACGGCGTGCTGATCTGCCACTGGCACCACTGGGAATTCGACCTCAAGACCGGCGGCTGCCTCTTGACCTCTGGAGACGACCTCAAAGCCTTCCCCGTCGAAGTCCGTGACGACGGCCACCTGTGGGTCGGCATCTCGCCCGGTGAAAAAGAGCAAGCCCGCCTGCGCCTGATAGCCCGCGGCAAACGCGCGCTAGAACAAGGCCTCAAAGACCGCAGCGCCTTTCTGATCGCCAAGGCCGTCGCTGCACTGCGCCAAACCGGCGCCAAACCGCAGGAGATTATCCAACAGGGCCTTTATTATGGCGCGCACAAAACCAATGAAGGTTGGTCTTCGGGCACCGCCGTCCTGACCCTAGCCGCTAACTTGTGGGACGACATCTCCCCCGCAGACCAGAATCTCTTCTTGGTGCACGGCCTAACACAAATATCGATGCGCACCTCCGGCTCTTCGCGGCGCCAACGCTTCCCCTTCCCGCGCGCCACCAATGACCAAGATCCGGCGACCTTCAAACGCTGGTTCCGCACCTTTATCGACCAGCGCCACCACGGCGCGGCCGAGCGTATCCTGCTCACCCTGCACGACCGCGACGCCGGCAAAGAGACATTAGCCGACTTCGTCTTCACCGCCGCCACCGATTTCTACTTCACCGGCGACGGACACGCGCTCGACTTTGCCAATAAAATGTTCGAGGCGCTCGATTATGTCGAATGGGTGGGCGCGAACGAGATTCTACGACCGATCATCGTCGACCTAGTCAGCCGCACCCGTCACGAGGAGACCTCGCGCTGGGCCGATAGCCGGCCGGCGCTCGAAGATATCTTCACGCGTCTAGACGGTATCTGGGAAGACAACCAACAAAACGAAGCGAGCCTCGATATTTCAGAGTTTTCACAGGTGATGCTCGGCGACGACTTCGGCCCGATCCTCGCCCGCGTCGAAGAAGCGCTGCGCGCCGGGGTGCCGCCGACCGAGATCTGCCGCGCCATGACCTACGCCGGCGCAATGCGCACTCTGCGTTTCCACCTCAAGAACGAGGGCGACTGGCACGACGTCGCCAATATCTATTCCTATGGCCACGCGCTTTATTGCGCCTTCCAATACGCCGGCAGCAAGGAGCTTTTGCGCGCGATCTTCCACGGTGCGGTCTTTATGACCTACCTGCGCTGGCTCAATATGCCCGCCGCACGCATACCGCAACACGGACAGATGCTCGACGAGACCTTCGACTCCGACGAGGCGATGCTCAAACGCTTCGGCGAGTTCGCCGATTTCCAGAAGGTCGCCGAGGCCGAGGTCTTGGTCAGCCAGTATCTCGAAGAGGGGCGTGACATCACTAAATTGCGCCACGCACTGGCCCATATCATGCTGCGCGAAGACGCCGAACTGCACATGTTCCAGGTGTTGGAGGCGGCCTTCCGCCATTACGACTTGAGCGACGATCCGGAAGAAAAACGCGTGCACCTATTGGCGGCGACGCGTTATATCACGGCGCAAAAAGTCATGAAGAATATTCTCTGGTCGACCGAGAACGCCGAGCGCCTACAACGCGGCGACCTGCTCAGCGAAAGGGACGACGACGACTAGGGTTTAAGCGGAAACTACTTGCGGTTAATATTAGATGCTAAAAGAGCTGCACAGTGACGGCTAAATAATTGGGTGCAGGCGCTGGCTAAACACGCAGTGCCTGCACCCGGTCGGTGCTAGTGATGGTGCCCCCCAGCTTTTTCTTCCTCCATATCTACCGCGGGGAGCTCGACAATATCTTCGATTTCCAGTCCCTGCATCCCGCCCATCCCGTAGACAATCCCCTCGATCTTGACGCGCAGACCGACAAAGGGCAATACCAATCCCCTCGGGTCGTCATGCCCCGGCGGGAGCACGAGATAAATCTGCTGGCTTTTTTCTTCTAATACGCCCAACGGCATGCCCTGTTCGGCGCAAAATAGTGCGCATTTGATATGCTGTTCACCCCGGCTATCGTGGCGCATGTAGCAGGTGACATCGACGACTTCGCCAACAATTGTCTTGCTATCAATCTCCAGCTCTTCATCGCCATGCCCAGCGTGTATATCCTTCGCGGCATGTTGTCCCTGGCCGGCTTCTACCCGCTGCACTTCAGTCTCCTGCGCCTGGTGTTGCTCATTTCCGTGCGCCGACAACAGCGCAATGCCGGAGAACGAAACGCCCACAGCAAGCAGCAATACGGTCAATTTTTTCATTACACACTCCTCTAATTGGTGATGGGTAATTGATCGCTCTGTTTAGATGCTACAAAACGCAACTTCAATTCCTCCCAAGCGCAGTAGAGCACCGGCACGATCTGCACCGTCAGCACCACCGCGATCATGCCGCCGAAGGTTGGAATGGCCATCGGCACCATGATATCGGCACCGCGACCGCTCGCCGTCAAGACCGGCACCAGTGCCAGAATGGTCGTTGCCGCTGTCATCAGGCAGGGGCGGATCCGCCGCACGCCGGCCTCGAGCGCGGCGGCGCGGATCGCCGCCACTGTCTGCGGCTGTTGCTCGCGAAAAGTCTGGTGCAGATAGGTCGCCAAAATCACCCCATTGTCCGAGGCGATGCCGAACAGCGCGAGAAAACCCACCCACACCGCCACGCTCAAATTCAACGGGCGAATCTGGAACAACTCGCGCATCGAAGTGTCGAAGACGGCAAAATCGAGAAACCACCCCTGGCCGTAAAACCAGAGCATGGCAAAACCGCCAGCCCAGGCCACCGCGATCCCGGAAAAAACCATCAGCGTCGTGGCAATATTGCCAAACTGGAAGTAGAGGATCAGGAAAATCGCCGCCAGTGCCAGCGGCAAGACCACATTGAGCTTCTTCTGTGCCCGCAGTTGATTTTCGTAACTGCCGGCGAAGGTGTAACTAACGCCGGCCGGTAATATCAATTCGCCGCTGGCCCTTTTCGCCGCTAAAAAATCCCGGCACTCTTCGACAACATCGACCTCGGCATAACCCGCTTTCTTGTCGAAGAGCACATAACCGAGCAAAAAAGTATCTTCGCTCTTGATCACCTGCGGGCCGCGCACATAGTGCATCTGGGACAACTGGCCCAACGGAATCTGCGCCCCACCGGGCGCCGGCACCAAAATCCGCTGCAATTCCTCGATGCTGTCGCGCAACTCGCGCATATAACGCACCCGCACTCCATAGCGCTCGCGCCCCTCCACGGTCGTGGTGATCCGCTTGCCGCCAATGGCAACCTCAATCACATCCTGGACCGTTTGCAATACGATCCCGTAGCGGGCAATGGCCTCGCGGTCGATATGGATCTCCAGATAGGGTTTACCGACGATGCGGTCGGCATTGACCGCGTTTGACTCGACCGAGGGCACTTGTTTTAACAAGCGCTCCAGCGCCAAACCAGCCTCTTCGATCGCCTCCAGGCTCGGCCCTTTGATCTTGATGCCCATCGGCGCCCTCATCCCACTCTGCAGCATGACGATGCGCGCCGCAATCGGCTGCAACTTCGGCGCCGAAGTCGCCCCCGGCATCTCGCCGGCCCGGACGATCTCGGCCCAGATATCGTCGGCGGATCGCACCCCCGGCCAGACCGCGCGCCCGGCGTTGAGCGCCGGGTCCAGCGCCGGCCGCCACAGCCTGAACGGCCGACCGTCGTCATCGGGGATCAGCCGCCCTGCGCTATCGCGCAAATAGCGACCCCGCACGCGATAGGACTGGCCGTCTGCGGCGAATACAAGCTCGCCATGCTCATCGCGAAAAAAATCCACCTCGTCTTCGTCGAAAGAGAATGTCTGACGCCGCCCCATCTTGTCGGCGAGATACTCGGGGCGATAATTGACAATCGTTTCAATCATCGAGATCGGCGCCGGGTCCAACGACGTCTCCGCCCTACCCAGCTTACCCACCGCCGATTCGACCTCCGGGATCTGCGCGATAGCCATATCCTGCTTTTGCAGAATATCCAGCGCCTCGCCGATCGAGGCGTGTGGCATCGTCGTCGGCATCCACAGAAAAGAGCCCTCATCAAGCGATGGCATAAACTCCACACCCAGACCGGGCAACGCCTCATCTAATGCAATAAAGGGACTTGTCGCACGCAGACCGGCGGGCACAAAAGCAAAGACGCGGCCAAAACCCAGCCACGCCGACGCGCCCATCAGCATCAACAACAAAGGAAAGAGCAGCGCCAGTCCTTTGTGCTCCAGACACCATCCGAGCAAGCGAGAAAAAAACTGCTGCAAAAGGTGAAAGAGCAACAACAACCCGCCGATCAATCCACCGACAAAGAGAAAATTGCGCAAACCTCCTTTTTCTGGCCCCAGCGGCTGCCAGTGCGCAGCGAGCACCACCACCACCGCGCAGGCGACCACCGACACCACAACCCGGCTCACCCACAGCTTTACCCCTTCCGGTATGCGCGCGGCCAGCAGGTGATACGCCGCGATCGCCATTAACAACAGCCCGAGCCATCCGGAAAAAGCGAATGCCGTAACCAAACCAACCGCCAGCAATCCACCCGGCGCCAAATACCGCAATCGCCCGCTGCGCAATTGCCCGCCGAAGAGCCAATGCGCCAAAGGTGGCAATACCGTCAACGACAACCACACCGCCGCCAATAGCGCGAAGGTTTTGGTCATCGCCAGCGGCACGAAGAGCTTGCCCTCAGCACCCTCCATCGCAAAGACCGGCAAGAAGCCAACCACCGTCGTCAGCACCGCTGTCAACACCGCCCCGCCAATCTCGCTAGTAGCGCGGAAGACCACGGCCAGGCGGTCCTCCCCCTCCCCCGCCTCTTCTAAGCGCTTGAGGATATTCTCGCTTATTACGATGCCCATATCGACCATGGTGCCGATGGCGATGGCAATGCCGGAGAGCGCGACGATATTGGCGTCAACGCCGAAGACCTTCATTGCGGCGAAACACATCAGCACCGCCAGCGGCAACAAGCCCGAAACCAATGCCGCTCCGCGCAAATTCAGCAGCATCGCCAGCACCACGACCACCGTCACCAACACTTCTTCGCTCAGCGCGCTTTCCAGCGTGCCCAACGTCTCTTCGATTAATCCTGTGCGATCGTAAAAGGGCACGATCCGCACCTGACTCACCCGCCCGTCCGGAAGAATTTTACTCGGCAGACTCGGCGCGATCTCAGCGATCTTGGCTTTGACATTTTCTATCGCCGCCAGCGGATTATCGCCATAGCGCACTACCACCACACCACCGACGGCCTCGGCCCCCGCCTTGTCCAGCGCACCGCGTCTGAGCGCCGGCCCCTTCACCACCTGCGCGACATTCTTGACATAGACCGGCACATTGTCGCGCGCCACGATCACCGCGTTTTCCAGATCGGAGATATTTTTGACAAAACCGATGCCGCGAATCACGTATTCGGCCTGGTTTAATTCAATGGTGCGCGCGCCAACATCGCGGTTGGACATCTTAACCGCGTGAAAAACCTCATCTAATCGCACGCCATAGGCGCGCATAGCGTCGGGATCAACGTCGATCTGGTATTCTTGCACAAAACCGCCAACCGAAGCGACTTCGCTGACACCGCGCGCACCCAGCAGCGCATAACGGACCTGCCAATCCTGAATACTGCGCAACTCGTGCAGGTCCCAACCGCCCGTCGCCTGGCCCTGCTCGTCGCGGCCCTCCAGCGTGTACCAAAACACTTGCCCCAACCCCGTCGCGTCCGGCCCCAGCGCCGGTTGCACGCCTTCAGGCAGGGTCCCGGCGGGTAGGCTGCTGAGTTTTTCTAAGATGCGCGAGCGCGACCAGTAAAAATCCACATCCTCCTCGAAAATCACGTAGATACTCGCAAAACCGAGCATCGAGAAGCTGCGGATGGTCTTGACCCCCGGCACCCCCAATAGCGCCACCGTCAGCGGATAGGTCACCTGGTCCTCGACATCCTGCGGCGAACGCCCCATCCACTCGCTAAAGACGATCTGCTGATTCTCCCCGATATCGGGAATCGCGTCCACCGGCACCGGGTCGCGCGGCAAACCCTCCAGTTCCCAAGTAAAGGGGGCGACCATCAGCCCCCAGCCGACGATGCCTGTGAGCATCAATACCGCGACTAGCTTGCGCGCGAGGAAAAAATATACCAAGCGATCGAGTAGCGAATTTTGCTTTTCCATAACGTCGTTCCCCTACTCTGCGCCGGCGGCGTTAAAGGTCTCCTGGCGACTACCGCAGCCGTACATCTTGCTGCCAAAGTAGGGATTTTGCGTTCTTTCTCCCTGCTGTAGCCAAGCCGCACCCTCGTTGTCAAAGGGCATCGGACAATAGAAAACATGCACCTCGCCTGTACTGACGCCGAAACCCCGCGCCACTTCGGTCAACGCCGTCGAAAGCGAGGCGAAGGCCTGGCGCGCTGCGGCGATATCACCAGCCGAGCGCATCGCTTCGGCACCTTGGCGCAACTCGCGATCCGCCGCCATCCACGCCCTATGCGTCGAACCCTCCAGTGCATCCATCGTCACGCCGTCGAGCGCCTCTACCAATGCTCCAGCACCGCTATGCGCCCCGTGCATATGATCCTTGCTCAATGCCTGCTGCACCGCAAAGTAGGCCGCAAAAAGTGGCTGCAGATCGCGCACAAAGACTGCGGGCACGACCATACCAACTTTCTCAGCCATTTCTCCATGTGTTGCGGGCTCAGCCATATCCGCTTTCTCGACCATCGCGTCGTCCATATCCCCATGCGCATGCCCCTCGTGTTCGCTTACAGCCGGCGCGGGCGACACGAGCGTACTGCCACCGTGATTGTGCCCCGGCACCGATCCGCCGCCTTGCGGATTCATCATACTCGGTTTGGCGCGGATCTGCAGAGCGCTGTCAATTTTAAAGGCGCCATTGACCACAACCTGCTCGCCCTCGTGCAGTCCTGCGCGGACCAGATAATAATCCCCGGCGCGCGGGCCGAGCACGATCTCGCGCCCTTCGTAGAGCCCCTCGCCGAGCGCGATATAAACCACCGCGCGTTTGCCTGTTAGCAATGGCGCTGAAGCTGGTATGACCAGCGGCGTCTCCGCCCCGGCCTCGTCTAGGGACAGATAACCCAACTCTTCGGCGCGCACCAAATCCATGCCGCAGACATCGCAGACCCCAGGCCCGTCGCGCACGATCTCGGGGTGCATCGGGCTGATCCACTTGCCGGCCAGATCCGGGTCCATCACCCGCCCATCGGCCGCGACCTGGGCCCGCACCGTAGCCCGCGCCAACATGCCCGGTTTCAACCGATGGTCTTCGTTGGGCACGCTTACCCTCACCCGCACCGTGCGCGTCCGCTCGTCGAGTAGCGGATCAATAAAAGAAATCCGCCCCGCGAATGTCTCGCCCGGATAAGCCTCAGTCGTAAACTGCACCTCCTGCCCGAAGTGAATCCACGCCAGATCCGATTCGTAGGCGGCCATTTCCAGCCACAGCCGCGATAGATCGGCGATGGTATAGATCGGCGAGCCGGTTTGCACATAGGCACCCTGACTCAGATGTTTCTCCACCACCACTCCACCGGTCTGCGCGAAGATCGTCAAATGATCGGACGCCTTGCGCTCGCGCTCGATGCGCTCGACCTGTTCCTTCTTCAGCCCTAGTAGCCGCAATTTATCGCGCGAAGCCTCCACCGTCGCCCGCGCGATTTGCGCAATCGATCCCACTCCGCTATCGCCCAAGCGCTCCTGTGCGCGCAGAGCCTGAATCAATTCTTCCTGTGCCGTCAGCAATTCGGGGCTATAGAGATAGGCCACATGATCGCCCGGAGCGACTTGGACGCCGGTATAGTCGACATAGAGTCGGTCGATGCGCCCCGCAACCCAGGCGGTGATATAGCTGACCTGGGTCTCGTCCACTGCGATCTTGCCGACCATCCGCGTCTCAACTGGTGCGAAGCGTCGCTCGACCGGCGCGGTCTGGATGCTGGCCAACTGCTGAGCGGAGGGCGAGAGCCGCAACTGCCGCGGACCCAACTCTTCGGCCGCACCAGATGTCGGCACCGGAATCAGATCCATCGCGCAGATCGGGCACTGGCCCGGTTCGGGCATGCGAATCTGCGGATGCATCGAACAGGTCCACACTTCGGCCTGTTCTTCTGCCAATTGCTGCACATGCTCTTCCCGCTCGTCCGACCCGCCCAACTGCATACCAGCTATCAGGCCGACGACCAGCGCCACAACACCTATAACCGATTTCTGTGTTATAGCTTTCATCGTTTATCCTCCTCGGTGATCAAAGATGCACCGGCCAATTTCTCGATCTCGGCCAGATACAGAGCCTGGTCGGTGCGCGCGCGTTCGTAGGCCAGTTGGAATTCGAGCAGCGCGCGATGGGCGTCGATAACCGAGAGGAAGTCGCTGCGTCCGGCGGCAAAGGCCTGCTGCGCCACATTGAGCGCCTGCTCTGCTTTGGGCAATAGACTGTCGCGGTATAGTGCGGCCCGGCCCTCGGCATCTCGTCTTTTGTAAAGCACGAGTTCCAATTCGGCGGTGAGCCGGGCGACCTCGTCCTGATGCGAGTACAAAGCGGCCCGGTGATTCGCTGCGGCTGCGCGTTCTTGCGCCCGATAGCTCTCGCGCTGAATCGGCAGATTGATCGACGCCATCGCCACCAGCGGATCCTTGCCATTGTCGACAGGGGACGCGCCCAACCGCGCCTCGCCGGTGCGGATATAATCAACGGCGAGCGTCAAGTCGGGATAGCGGCGCTTGCCCGCCAGTTCAGCCTCCAGCGCCGCCGCCTCTGACTGGGCCAAGCTCAGCTGCAGCCTCGGGTTGGTCGTCTGTAGGCGCGCGACGAGCTCTTCTTGCGCAAAGGGGAAAGCCGCTAACGGCAGCGAATCGGGCACGGTCACCGCCGCCAAAATCGAACGGCCAAGCGCGGCATTCAACCGGGCTGTCGCGGGCCGTCGCATTTCGCGCAGACCGCGCAAACGGTCTTCCAACCGGCCCAACTCGACCTGCGCCTTGAGCACGGCCTCGTGCGCGCCGATGCCCCCCCGGTAACGGGCGCGCGCCACTTCCTCCAGATAGGCCAATAGCCACAAATTGCCCTCGGTGACAAAGAACGCCCGTTCCAGGTAGTAATAGTCGTAATAGGCCGCCACCACCCGGAAGACCAGATCTCGACGCGCCATCTCGTAGCGCTGGCGTTCGACCTCGGCCCCCTGCAGCGCGATACGCCCCTTAAGATCGAGCGTGCCCTTCCAGGGAAAGGTCTGCGCCGCCCCGAAGCGCATTTCCTGCGGTCCGACCCGGGTCTCGACATGGCGCACGAAATAACCATAGGTCAAACGCGGATCGGCCAACGCGCGCGCCGGCGCCACCCGTTCCAGCGCCGATTTCCAACGCATAAAAGCCCGTTTGAGCCCCGGGTTATGCCATTGCGCATAACGCGTATAGTCTGTGAGCCCGGCGTCGGCTCCAAGCGTGGTGGGTTCACTCTCTTGCAGCTGTTGCTCTTGCCGCTGCCAGACCTGTAGGGCAGGCTGCTCAGGTGCCGTTGCACATCCCACAAATAACCCGGACAGCAACGCGATTTTTTCTCTTAGACGCATCGATACATACTCCTCGCCATGCAAAGACCTGTAGCCCAAGTAGAACGCTGCACATCGCGCCTACATGGACGACTGGCCGTTGCGGATACTGATAACTGATAAAAAAATAGAGGGTAGCGTCCGCCGATAGTGCACAGCGGTCGCTAAGACCTAAAAGATCAGAATGAGGCGAGGATTAGATCAGGAAGCAGCAGTGGAACTGGAAGAGTCGGGGATGCGACTTGCGTGCGTGGGCCTGTCGCGACAAGGGTGCGACAAGCGCTAGCGATGAAGCAGTGGACACACTTTGCTCGACTTGCACCATTGGGGCAGCACTGCGTTCGGCGACGAGGGCAAATGATATATTCGCCGTCTCGACACTCTCGTGCAGACAGCAACATCCCGCTTGCAGATTCGCGTCGCCGCAATCGCCAGGCTCAGCCTCGACATCGCAAGCCATCGGCGCGGCCATCGCCACGCACGGGGCATAAAGCGATTGCAAGCCGCTGAAAGACAGCGCCAGCAGCAAGGCCAGTGGAATATTTAATATGCGCAAGTTTTGCATAGTCGAACCATAGATAACAAGTAAAGCACTTGTTTAGAACATACCCCTACCCGGTATGGTATGTCAATAGCGCCAACTCGCCTGCAACACCCACAAGCCCTTGGTATAAACCGGTTTAAAGGCCATATCCGCACTACCGCCGCGATCCACAGCCAACCCGGCTACTACGCCCAATACTGACCCGGCGACCACATCGGAAAAGAAGTGGTGCCGATCGTGGATCCGCGCGACGGGCACAAAACCAGCTAACGCGAAAAGCGGCACACCGACTCGACGGCCATAGCGCCGGCTCAGTACGGTACTAATGGCAAAAGCGTTGGCCGAATGCCCGGAGGGAAACGAAAAATTATTGCTGCCGTCGGGCCGTTGGCGACCGGCGGCGATCTTCAGCGGTGTGACCATCGCGCCGGCCAGGATCAGCGCGCGCAACACCTCGCCGCTCGCCGCGCGAATTTCACCGCGATGCGCCGCCCGGGCCGCGAACCACAAACCCGCCGTCGACCCGACGCTGTATTTGCTGCCGAAATAGAAATTGCCGAAGTCGAGCAGCGGCGCCGCCAACTCGCTGTCGATATGACCGCTGAACTCGTCGTCCAAACCATGCGCCAACCCCGCCGCGCCAAAGGCCAAAGCGATGCCCCCGAGGCTCTGAGGCTTGAGCAACGCTCTAACATCGCGTTCGAGCGCAGTAGACTCCGCCCCGACCAAGGCCGGCAACAGCAACAACCATGCGACGCGTACTACCACGACGCTCCCGATTTTTTCCAAGGGAGTCTAAACGACCTAAGGCCAATCATTTTTCCCATTCTCTCTTTCATAGAGGGTGCAACCACCGGAGGTAGGGCAGGGGTGTTACCGTAGCGGATTGTTTCCCCGATTTTACAGGATAGTAAAATCGGGGAAACCCCCTCGGAGTGGCCCAGGGATGGGCCACGAGAATGAGCTACGGTAACATTCCTGCCCTACCGTAAGACTAGCTACCTCTACTTCGCTACCGTCTTCCGCACCCCCTTCTCATACACCACCTCATACTCCCCCTGCGGCACATCCATCGCCCGCATCGCCAGTTCCCCCATTGTCACCAAAGGCTCCGACAACAACAGCAATTCATCAAACGACTGCTCGGACGTCTTGCCAGTAGTGTCCAATACCACGGTGCGCCGTTGGTGCGTAAAAAGCGATTTCTCGATTTCCTCATCGAAGCGCTTCTTCACCTCGGCGATATCCTGTTCGCGCACGATCGGATATTCGTGCGGGTCGTCTTTCATCCGCTTGGCGATCTCCTCGTCGGAAGCCGTCACATGGAACATCACCACATCGGGCAAATGCGCTTCGAGCACCAACGACTCGTAGAGTCGCTGGAAGCCGTAGTGGTAATTGGGGTAGTAGGGGTTGTCCGGATCCTCACCGTACACGTCGCTGTAGATCGCTTCCTCCAGATGCCAACCGACAATCAGCGGACAGGCGTATTTCTTGATGATGTCCACATGGTAGTGGATCTGCATCCGCTGCGCTCGCTCTTTCATGTCGTTCGGCAGATCCACCATGATCTTGCGCGACTCCGGGCTGAGCGTCGAATCGGGGATGGTGAAATGGTCGTCGCCGTGGATCGGGACTTTGTATTGCCGGTAGTATTCGCCGAGCATCGTCGCCAACGTGCTCTTGCCCGCATATTCTATACCTACGAAAATACTGCGCATATCCACTCTCCTTTATTGCCAATGGGGTTTGCAGAACGGCATTCCCTGATATATTCTGTCGAGTTGATTGCATAAGGTAATCACCCCAACACCCTCCATCAAACATCGGCCCATGCCCAATAATCCACGAAAAATCGGCGTCCTCGTCGCGCAACTCGGCACCCCCAAAGCCCCCACCGCCAAAGCCGTGCGGCCCTATCTGCGCCAATTCCTTTCCGACCCACGCGTAATCGACCTGCACCCGCTCAAATGGTATCCTATTTTATACCTGTTCGTACTCACCCTCCGCCCGGCGCGTTCGGCTGCTCTCTACGCCAATATCTGGACCGACGAAGGCTCACCGCTGATGGTCCATTCCAAAGCGCAGACGAAGGGTCTGCAAGAGCGTCTCGGCGACGACTACCGGGTCATCCTCGGCATGCGCTACGGCGAACCCAGTATCGAACAGGCCATTAAAACGCTCGAAGCGGAGGGCATCGACCGCATCCTGGTCTTCTCGATGTATCCGCAATTTTCCAGCACTACCACCGGTTCGATCTACGACGCGGTCAACCGCGCGGCCAATGGCCGGCGCTGCCCCTGGTTTTTCGACCGCAAACGCCAGATGCCCACGCTGCGTTTTGTCCCGCCGTACTACGACCATCCAGCCTATATCGACGCGCTCAAACAAACAATCACCGACGAGACCGAGCGCCTCGACTGGAAGCCCGACCGCCACCTGATCACCTTCCACGGCATCCCAAAACGCTATATCGACGAAGGCGACCCCTATCGCCGTCAGTGCGAAGAAACCGCACAACTGCTCGCGGCGGCGCTGGAATTAAGCGAGGACGACTGGACCGGCGGCTTCCAATCGCGCTTCGGCAAAGAGCCCTGGCTCGAACCCTATACCGAAGAGATCCTCTCGGGCTTGGGAGACCAAGGCGTGCGCCGTTTGCTGGCCGCCTGCCCCGGCTTCACCGCCGACTGTTTGGAAACGCTCGACGAGATTGGTCGAGAAGGGGACGAATTGTTCCGCGCAGGTGGCGGCGAAGCACTGCACCTGGCGCCCTGCCTCAACGACCACCCGGCCTGGCTCGACGCTATGGCGAGCATCGCGCGCCAAGAGCTTTCGGGCTGGTCGGCTTGACAAATCCACCTCACAGTGCGCATACTTTCCCCCCGGCATTGCGATAAGTACAAGCCTTAAAACTCACTCCATCCCCTGCTCTATTATGGATAAACTACCCGATGTACTCGCCCGCAAACTGACCCGCCTCGGCAGCAAGCTAATCGACCAACAACGCGGTCGGCTGCTCGTGCAACCGACCGAAGATGCCGACGGTTTCTGGTTCGGCGGCGGCAATTGCGTGCGTGACCCGCGCGACGGCAGCCTGCTGCTGATCGGCCGCTACCGCGACGCCGGCGACAGCCGCACCGGCGTTTCCGCCGGGACCCGAGGCCGCGAGCTGGCCCTGTTCCGCTCGACCGATGACGGCCGCAGTTTCAACAAAATCCGCTCCTGGGACAAATCCGACCTCTACTGCGGCTCGACCGTGCTGAGCATCGAAGGCAGCGCACTCAAAGTGAACAAGCGCCGCATCGAAATCATGGTATCCACCGAAAAGTTCCGCCCCTACCCGCGCCAGTTCACCGGCTTCCAAAAACCCGGTACCGGCCTGTGGAGTATCGACACCTTCGGCGCAGCCAACCCCGACCGACTCAATCCGCAAGAGTCGATCGCCCCACTGCTAGCCAGCAATGACCCGGCCTACCTGCACCTCAAAGACCCCAATCTTTCGCCAGGACTGCACCGCGGGCAAAGCCTGCTGCTCTATTGTGCTCACCCCTATAGCTGGTCCTCGAGCACTTCGGGTAGCGCCACCCTCTCAGCGCAGTCCTGCATCAGCGATGGCCACGATATTTTCCCGCGCGGCTCGACCTGGGACGTAGCCGCCTGCCGCATCACCTGCCGCCTGCCTGTACCCAAAGCCGGCGCCTTCGCCAAGCTGCCTTCGCTATCGCTCTATTTCTACGACGGCGCCGAATGCCTGCGCCAGCTCGACGCGCACAAAAAGGCGGTCGACCGGCCACGTGGATACTCCTGCGAGGAATTGGGCGGACTGGCCTACGGCTTCGACCGTGAATTTCCCGCCCTGCATCGCCTCAGCCGTCTCGAACCGCTCTTCGTCTCCCCTGAGGGCAGCGGCTCCTCGCGCTACGTCTCCGTGCTGAGCGAAGCAGACGGCAGTCTCTTCGCCACCTGGCAGCGCTCGACCCCGAGCCGCTCGCAACCGCTCTTCGGCCATCGGCTCACCACCGCTCGGGTTGCCTCACTGTTGACCTGAGTTCACACCGCACCGGCAAGATATCGCCCTCGTCCTGCTCGATTTGTCGATGCCCGAGATGTCGGGCGAGGAGGTGCTCGCTAGACTCCGCACCAGCAATCCACAGGTCAACGTATTGACTCTTTCGGGCTACTCCATTACCCATGAGCGTTTCGCCGGCAAGGCCGAAGTGCTACACAAACCACTAAGCATTAAAATCCTCGCCAATAAAATCCGCGACAGTACTAGAGCGCGATGCATACTTCCCTTCGCCGCGGCTCTATTGCTCCCCGTCCAGCCGCGCCTCTAGCCAAGTGGCGAGATCCGCCAGGCACGCCTGGTCGATCGTATGCGGCATATCGTATTCGGTATAGAGCAGATCTAGGGCTAACGGGTCGAGCAGATCCTTCGAGGCGCGGGCCTGAGCAATGGGGATCACTCGATCCTGCCGGCCATGCGACATAAAGACGGGGAAACCATGCACCGACGCCGGATCCTCTGGCATCATCTCCGGACCGCAAAATCCGCTCAGCGCGATGGCCCCGGCAAAAGCCTGCGGCTTCTTTAACGCAGCCGATAAGGCCATGCTAGCCCCTTGACTAAATCCGGCGATATAGACGCTGGTGGAACGATGTTCCTCCGCCAGCGCGTCGACCAGCGCGTAAACCTGTACCAACGACTCCATCGCCTGGGCAAAGTCGAAGCGCACCCCCTCCGACCCCATCTCAATGGTGAACCAAGCGAAACCGCCGAAATCTATTTCATAGGGCGCGCGGGCACTGACACAAAAAAGGCGCGTATCTAAATGCGGCGCCAGGCCGAGCAGGTCTTCTTCGTTGGAACCGTAGCCGTGTAATAACAAAAGCAGCGGCGCGTCATGCGTGGAAGTATCGGGGGCGTTGTGGACGATGTAGTGGAGGGATGATTCGGCCATGGGGGTCCTCTGGTCTAATAGTCTAAACAGATCTACTGCAAATGTGCAGCCTCAATCCAGCTTAACCTCGTACTCGCCCGCCTTGCGCAGCACCAACACCACCCGATCATCTTCGCTGATCAGTTCCTGCACTAGAAAGTTCGGATGGACTTTTTCGTTGCGCCAGACGGTCTCGCCATTGAGCGATATTTGCGGAAAACGCCGAGCACGGCGCGGCACCGACAGATGCGTCTCGCCGTCGTGCGGCAAGGTCACACGCAGAGAAAAACCACCACCATAAGCGCCCCAAGCCAATTCGATATCGCCGTATACCGTAGGCACCACCCCTTCGGCGCGTTCGAGACCGGACAATTCCGGCCGAATCTGCACTATGCCCTCCGCTCTGCACTCTACTCCCAGCACATGCGTCGCCAACAAAGCCTCCGGCCCCGGCTGCACGGCCTCCTGCCGCGTCTTCTCCCCCCAAGTCGCCCCCTCACGCGCGAGCAACGCCTCCCACCTTTCCCGAACCACCGCAAACGCCCATTCACCTTCTCCGGCCTGCCACAGCGCCCCCGCAACAAAACCCGCCTGCCATAAGTCCTCTGCCCGCGCAAATTCGCCACCGGACAATAACTGGGCCACGCGCTGTCGCTGCCCCCCCTCCGCCAAATCAAAATAAAGCGCAAATGCATTGGTCCGCAGATTGAACTCCTCGCTCCCAACCGACTCGGCGAACAACCCACGCTCTTCGTTCCAAACCACCTGCAACCCCTTGCGCGCACGGTGATACGCCCGTTCGCATTCGAGGGCTCGACGACCATTGCCGTCCGCCCGGCACAAAGCCTCCATCGCCCGCCAAGCACCAGCCAACAACGCATGCAAAGCCGCTGCCGGCTCATGACCAACATCGCGCTCGGCCCTTTCCAAAGCGTCCATCGCATCGACGGACCACTCAGCCACCCATTCCCCGCCCTTGTTGTGCCTTTGCACCCATTCGACGAAGAGCGCATAAAAACAAGCCTGTTCACCGTCGGCTGGTGCCCCACTGCTAGCCAAGACTGCCCGTGCCGTAGCGCTATTGCCCGTCATATAAAAATCGTTCAACGCCAAAATATATAGTTTGTCCCAAGCAAAGGTCTCCGCACCCACTCCGTAGACTTCCCGTCTACAAGCCGCAAGCGTCCTTGCTCCCGTACCCCACATCTGCGCCCAATCCTCGCCGTGCGTATGGAAATGCCCGCGGGTTTCGATCTCAACCCGCCGCTCAATCAACGAAACGCAATCGAAATCCATTTCCTCGGGACACTGACTCACCCGGACCGCGATATACCGGCAGGCCGTCAACCCCGGGAAGACCCATTCCTGCAAGCCTGCGCCGCAAATATAGCGCAGAGTTGATTCAACCTCACTCGACTCACGCGATAGCCCCAGATCGACTACCACTCCCTCCAGCCCCCATAGCCGTATCTTGACGGAACCGCTAACTACCCGGCCAAAATCCAATACCAGATACGCGGCACGCTCAGATTCCCGCGCCTGCACTAACGCCCGGCTCTTGCCCGAATCCAATAGCGCTTCCCGCCGCACGAACTTACTCGATTGCATCGCCGCAGGCTGCGCTAACAACGCAACGGACCCACCGCTATCCACCTCGCCGAAAGCCACCACCTTCTGCGCCCATATTTCTTCTTCGCTAGCAGGCAATGACTCCCATGCCCGCGGCACGGGCCCTTCCACAACTTTCGCGCCCTGCCACTCCTCCTCCTTAAAGCGGCCCCGACGCCAACCCGACGATTCGAGCGCCGCCACATAGGCATGGCTTCCAGTGCCCATCGGCTGCCACATGTCCGCCCCTTGCACCTGCCAAGGTGAACCGGTATTTAACTCCCTCTGGGTCCCGTCGCTGCCGATGATCTCGCCCTCGGCGCGAAACCAATCGCCTTCACCCGCGCCAACGGCAAAAACTAGCAGCATATTCTCCCCTTCCCGCAACGCCACCAAGTCAAACGTTTCCCATACGGCGATAGCGGCCATTCCCCCGCCCAACCCCCTGCCTACCAAGGTTCCGTTTAGATAGACCGCATAAGGGCCACTCGCGGCACAGCGCAATTGGCCGCCGTTTACCGTTCCCGTCAAAAGCAGTTCCTGACGGATATACACGGCCAGTGAGGCCGGATGCCATATAGCTTGGGATCTCATAAGACTTCGTTATTTAGTATATTGGGAAATGCGCGTCGACCGGCAACGAGCAACCGGAGACAGTCGTCTCCGGCACGAGCACAACAACACACGTTTAGAATAAACTATCACCCACTAAAAGCCTGTGCATATTCTACCTTCACGCCATCACCCCTTACTTATCGCCGCGCTGACGCTGCTGCTTTACGCTGGGACCTTAAACAACGCCTTTGTGCTCGACGACCACGCCGCCATCCGCGACAACCCCATCGTGCACCGCGCCGACCTAAGCGAGATCTTCACCACCGATTACTGGTCCGGCTATCACGCCGATCGCTCCGGCCTCTACCGGCCATTGACCATTCTCAGCTATGCCCTGCAATATCGACTCGGCGGTGACGCGCCTTTCGGCTATCACCTGCTTAATATACTGCTGCACACAACCACCGCCCTGCTACTCTACCGCCTCGTCGTCGATCTCACAGAAAAAAATGACATAGCCCTGGCCACCGCCCTGCTCTTCGCTGTACACCCGGCCATCAGCGAGGCGGTTTGCACCGCCGTCGGTCGCGCTGACCTTTTGGCTGCGGCGCTGACCGCCTTGTCGCTGATACTGCACTTGCGTCGCAAAACCACAGGCGCAACCATCGCCCTGCTGCTCGCCCTATTGTGCAAAGAAAACGCCATCGTCGGATTAGCCCTATTCGCACTTACCGACGTATTCCAATATCGGACTTTTTCGCGAAAAAGCTATAGGAAGCCCTACCTGATCTACACCGGCGCAATACTCGCATACCTGCTCTGGCGCTATCACGTGCTCGGCGCCCTCGGCCTCAGCCAAATTGACCGCCTGGACAATCCCCTTATCGAACTCGAACCCGGGTTGCGCCTGCTCAACGCCGCGGCTCTGCTAGGCCGCTATCTAGGCCTGCTCGCACTGCCCGGCGAACTTTCCGCCGATTACTCCTACGCGGCCCTGCCTTTGGCCACCCAGTTCCTTTCACCGCACTTAGCGCAAGTCTTATTGGGGCTCGTCCTCCTCCCCCTCACTCTCGTATACTCCTGGCACCGCCACCCACGTCTGTGCTTCGGCCTGGCCTGGACTCTGCTCTGCCTGGCCCCCGTCGCCAATATCCTACTGCCGATTGGCACGATCATGGCCGAACGCCTGCTCTACCTGCCCGCATTCGGTTTTTGTTTTGGCCTCGCCGCCTTGTTGCACAAGGTGCAACGAAATACCCTCGTGCTCATCGCTCTGATCGCGTTATTCTCGCTGCGCACCGCGTTCCGCGTCGCCGACTGGCAAGACAACTATACCCTGTTCAGCAGCGCGACGCGAACCCACCCGCAGAGTGCTCGAGCCTGGCGCGTCCTCGGCAAAGCCCACTTTCAGCGCGGCGAAGACCAACAAGGCCTCAGCGCATTAAATCAGGCACT
>Ga0233433_10000594_pt1 | contig 38026 bp, 37 predicted proteins | sample SI_122_August201_5_FD_179868 | JGI IMG/M metagenome (GOLD analysis project Ga0233433, IMG submission 179868) | Seawater microbial communities from Saanich Inlet, British Columbia, Canada - SI_122_August2016_100_MG | ecosystem: Environmental > Aquatic > Marine > Inlet | place: Canada: British...
GAGGGTTAGCCCTAGACTCGCATACTAGTTACGAGAAGGATTTTCCAACCCCCTTGCCTTTTTAACTTTTGAGGAGATTAAATGGCTATTGAAGAATGCAGAATATATAAACCGAATAAAGACGGAATATTAACAAAGCGTAAAACAATATCTGCTAAACAGTGCCAGGAGAAGTTCTGGGAAGAAGGACCCGGGTTCGATAAGCTCATGCAGACAACAAAACAACGTGATACTTTCATAAAGCATGAGACTCAAAATTACGTATGTGAGACATGTAATCAAGAGTTTAAGGCTATTGCCGAAAGAGAGTATTGCCATAATCCATGTACGGATCCTAAGGACATTACTACCCGTCCAGATCTTGAATTAAGTACCCGGAAATGCGAAGTATGTAAGAAAGACTTCGAACCTACCACCCGGCGACATATCTATTGCAACGATCCGTGTGTAAGTCAAAATAAGAAAAGAGCTTCTAATTTAGTAAAATATCCTAAATGCAAGCAATGTAAAAAGACATTTAGAGCTCCAGATGGTAAGCAGAAATACTGTTGGAACCCGTGTACTCGGTATACGGCTTATAAACTTAAACGTCCAAAAGCCAATGATAAATTACCAACTTGAACAAACATTATGGCAAGCCAGGGCATTTTATCTAAAAGTAATATGCTCACCAATCGATATCTGTTATAAAGATAAAGCTATGAAAATACTTGATATTATGGGAGGTTTCTAGTCATGGAAAGACAATTAAAATTAGCAGGATGGTCACTCTTATTGTTATTTACTGTGTTTCTTATGGGACATGTATTGGTAGCAGGTATTCGATATGCCCTGGTATTGCCATGAAATTAGTGAAGAAACCAGCTAATACTCGTGGTGATTGCAGAGGTTGTGTCTGTTATCACCCTGAAAAGCCTAGGCATGTATTTGGTATGGGAACGAATAGACGATGGTGCAGTAATGGCAGTTTCCATGCCCCGGAAGAATGTTATGAAGAACAGATTATCTACGTAGAAACACCTTCTTAAACCCGCTTTCAGCGGAATTGGTACCCCAACCCCATTCAGAAGGAGAAGTATGCCTATGGCTATTCCTGCAGTTAATTTAAGCGATAATCAGCTAAATCGTATATTTGGTCAGCCTAATATTATGACTCGAGATACCTGGAAACGAGTTCAAATGGGACGACTGGTATACGAAATATCATATGGAAAAGGATTAACTGGAAAAGGGTTATGGGGAGTTACGATCAGAGATCATGCAGGTAATGATGATCCAGATCATTCCAGCCAAGCATTTCATTCAGAAGATGAAGCAGAGCAGTATATTAAAACAGTGCGTACAGCACTATTATTAGAACCCTAATCATAAGGAATTTACCGATGAATAAAATCCAAATTAAAAAGATGATAGCAAAACAGGTTAAAGTTATTGATAAAGCAGGAAAAGATATGGCAATTAGCCGTTGGGAACGTGCTAGAGCATTTGCACAGATTCATAGCATGATTATCTGGCCAAAATCTCCGTATGTAACTTTTCGAGATTTTGTTCTGGCAGAATTTCCTGATTTACTTCCAGGCAATGTATTGCTGTGGGTATCAAATTATAATCAACTATCTAAATGGTACAAATGGACTGAGATTCAAACAATAGCTAAATCTCTTAGTTATAGTCGAACAGTAATGGCCCAACAGCGTTGGGGAACTAAGAAAAAGACATCAGTTACAAACTTTATCAAGATTGCTAAGTCTATAAATACTTACAAATCTAGGCCTGTTATCGTATCCAATCCTAATAGAATTAGTTTAATTCTACCTGCTTTGTATGTAGATAAATTTGAAACTTTGTTAGTAGCTCATGGGTATATGGTTCCCAAAGACAGAACTGCTCCAAAGCACGGCATTAGTGATGCAATGGTAAAATATTTAGATACTATTTAATCAATTTACATTAAGAAGGAGCTCCTTAATGACCGAATCTATTGATCAATACGCGTTAGAAACAACCTGGTCGACCAGAATTACCGATACAATAATACTTGAAGCTATTCGGGGACATATCCCATTGGATATGGAACTGAATATTCTTCAGGGGCTTGCTGATTTGAATAGAGGCAAGATGGCTAATAAAGATCTGTTTATTAAGTTCTTTTCTCTGATTCTTAGAGATAAAATTGGTAAACCTATCCAGGCAATTGCTACTCAGCTTGGCCGTATGGCTGGTATTCAAGACTCTGCTGAAGCATTTGAATGGGGTATTTTACTGGTAAAGAGTTGTAAAGAGTCGGGCTTATATACCCTTAAACATATTGAAAATGAATGGTATGTATGCCCGAACTTTACTCTCGATAAACAAACCCAGCAAAAGTTAGCTAAGTTACAGTATCTGCCTCCCATGAAAGTAAAACCGTTAAATTGGACAGATAATCATAACGGTGGATGGTTATGGGAAACAAAGCACCTGATATTAGGTAGCAGATTTACCAAGCATAATAAACCTTTAGCTTATGATGTTATTAATAAGCTTCAATCGATTCCTTGGGAGATAGATGCTGATACATATCTCCTGGAGAAGGAAACTAATCATAATCTCAATAAGAGAAAATTCTTACGAGTTATTAACGAGTATATTGGTCAGCCATTTCATTTTGTATGGAGATATGATTCCCGGGGAAGAAGCTATTCATCCGGGTATGATCTAAATCTTCAAACAAATGAGTATGGCAAAGCTCTTATCTCATTGCATAATAAGGAGATGATTACCAATATACCCAATCTGTATATTGCTATTGCAAACCATGCCGGCCAGGATAAGCTTACCTGGAAGGAACGTATAAATTGGACAGCAAGTCAACCGGATGTTGATAAGATTCCTTGGGAAGAGCCTATCTTAGGCAGAAAGGCTGTTAGAGCGCTCAAAGATAGCACTGAAGGCAAACCTTCAGGGTATGTAATGAGTCTCGATGCGACAGCCTCAGGCCTTCAGATTATGGCTGCTCTATCCGGGTGTAAGAAAACAGCTAAATTGGTCAATATGACTGATCCTACCACCAGATACGATGTATATGGTGAAATAGCTAATTTAATGAATGCTAATATAAACAAGCCTGTACCTAGGAAAATCATTAAATATGCTGGGATGACTCATTACTATAACTCCAAAGCTACGCCTAAAGCCTTGCTCACAGAGCAAGAATTACATGTATTTTATCAAGTAATTAAAGGCTTATTGCCAGGCGCCGAAGATGTTATGGATACGATCAATGCATGTTGGAACCCTGAAGCTGATCATCATACGTGGACAATGCCCGATGGCCATACAGTATACGTACCAGTGGTTGAAGGTCTTAACGCTGTATATAGAGATCCTGAACTAGGAGAAATACCTCTCAGGTATTACCATCAAACCTGTTCTGATAACTTTAGATCTTTACCGGCTAATGTTATTCATTCGATCGATGGTTATATAGCCCGGGAAATGGTTCGGTTATGTAACTTTCAATTGAGTCATGTACATGATTGCTTTGTCTTTAGCCCAGATCACTTAAATGACGTAGTTAATACGTATAAGCTGATCATGGCTGATATTGCTTCAGGGGATCTGCTTGCTGATATCCTGGGTCAAATTAGTAATAATCCTACTCTTAAGTTAAGCAAACATAGCAATGACTTAGATCAGGATATTCTTAAAAGCAGTTATATGCTTTCTTAAAGACTTGCCCTTGTTAGGACGGTACTTCATCACTACCAACTTACCACTGACAGAGCTCATAGCAGAATTGCTAGAGACGGCCTACATGTGGATTTGCAACAGGTCTTTAGAATAGACTCCCTTCGGGGAGTCTATTTTTTTTTTGTTAAGAGCTGGCCTTAATAGTAAGGCTGTTAACAGGAGACTTAACGTTATCTCCTCTGTGGCAGCTGAGCCAAGTAAGCATTTATTAAGGAGCGCACCAGCTCTTAACATCTTTCATACTTAAGATTACGATATTGAAAGGACTAGAGTACACAAATACACAGGAGAATCCCAATGTCGGTTTTTGCAGTTAAATCTTGCACATTAAAAGCTTGTCTTAATTGGAGAATATACGATAAATGCGTTAAAGACGGTGTCTCAATTAAGCCACAAATTAAATATATAGCTAATATGCACGATAGCTCAGTGTGTGAAGTACGGCGTCAAATTAATCAATTTAGACTCGAACGAGTATTGGAGAAATAGCACATGGCACGATTATCCTGGTATGAATTAAAGGGAATAAAGGAAAAAATATTGGAAGATTTATACGGAGCATTAGAAGAGAAATTAATGACCAGGCGAATTGAAATAGCTAAGAAAAACAGAGAATACGTAATGGCACCTCTTCAGCAATTCATTGATCAAATACCTGAAAATTTATTTAGTGTAAATACCTGTTATCAGGTATTTATCAAATATAAGCCAGCAATTAATGATCATACTAAATACGCTTTACAAGAAATTTGGGAATATAAACAAACTAAAAATGTAATTAATCCTGATCCAATTTTTCTTGGAAATCTTAAGCATGCAAAATCCAATTTAGATCGAAGATTGCAAGATTCCGCAGCTGAATTATGTGAAGAAATTATCGCCCTAAATACAGAAAAGGGCAAAATGAAAAATTTTCTGGACACAACTACTGATACTTATTCTGGATCACTTCAATTAAAAAAGGTTTGGCCAGAGTCTTTACATAAATATTTTCCACCTGAACCTGTTAAAAGTTCTAAAAAGAAAACTAAAACTAAAATAATAAGTCCTCCGGAACCAGATTTTCTTAAAAACCGATTAACAACCAATCTACTCGAAGGAAACTAAAATGTATGAAGTAAATACCGTGCAATTACGTGAATGCTTAATTGAAGATCTCAAAGCAGGCCTTACCCCGATGGTAGCATCCAGTCCGGGTATGGGTAAATCAGATATTATCCGAGATGTAGCTAAACAGTTTAAACTCTTACTTATTGATATTCGTGTATCTCAATGTGAGCCAGTGGATATGCAAGGTTATCCTGGAGTCATAGACGGAAGGATGACCTTTCATATCCCCGAATACTTTCCTATTGTGGGAGATGAATTACCACTGACAAACAATCCAGAAGATCCTACAGAGCGATACGAAGGATGGTTAATATTTCTTGATGAACTTAATTCAGGAAATAAACAAACCGAAGCTGCATCATATAAATTAATTTTGGATAGAGAAGTATATAAACATAAATTACATCCAAAATGTCTAATTGCTGCAGCCGGTAATTTAATCACAGATAGAGCTATCGTAAATACTCAAAGCACCGCTACTACCTCACGATTAATTAATTATAGATTGCAAATTGATCATAGAGCATGGATCGATTGGGCAAATGCCAATAACCTTGATCATCGTATTATCTCTTTCATTAAATTTAAACCAGATATTCTGCATAAATTTGATCCAAATACCCAGGAGCTTACTTTTCCATGTCCTCGTACATGGGAATTTGCTTCTAAAATTATTACTAATAAAACCACATTAGGGGAAATTACTAAAATCAGATTAGCCGGCACAGTTGGAGCAGGAGCTGCATCTGAACTAGCAGTCTATTCTGATATTTATAAAAGCTTACCTACGATCGAAGAAATACTTAAAGATCCTAGATCAGGATGGAAAGTTCCTACAGAACCTAGTGAGCAATATGCTGTGACTACGATGCTATCTCACAATACTACTGTAGAAAGTATAGATAAAATTATCATAGCTATTGAACGATTGCCTATCGATTTCCAGGTAATTACTTTTAAAGATATTTATAAGAGAACTCCTGAATTACAGAAACATCCTTCTATTGTTAATTGGATTTCAAGAAATGCAAGCATTATGTTCTGATGAGATATCGTATTGAGCACTATAACCAGTATCAACGAGATCAATTTTTTCTAGATTATGAAGTTGAAAAAAATTGCTGGAAAAATATTGGAGTTTACTCAACATACGAAAAAGCTTTACAAGCTAAAGTTAAACATTTTTTAGAGGGTAATTATGCCAGTTAAACCTATGCTAGCTGCTAAAGCTACAGATATACAGATTAAAGATTTAATAGATAAATTCGGTCACATGATTGCCTCTCCTAAACTAGACGGCATCCGTTGTTTAATTCAAAATGGAATAGCTCTATCTAGGTCTCTTAAATTAATTCAAAATCAGCACATTAAGATTCTATTAGCTAAAGAAGAATTTAATGGATTAGATGGAGAATTAATTGTGGGCAGTCCTACTGCTCATGATGTGTATAACCAAACAGTTAGTGCTGTTATGCGATCATCCGGAATACCTAATTTCACATTCTATGTATTTGATCATTGTCTAAATGCAAATGCGTATATAGATAGATTTAATTTATTAAAAGAATTTCCCTTACCTGAAAATATTCAAATTCTTCAATCTCAAATTATTACTAATATGAATGAGATGCAAGCGTATGAAGAATCTTGTTTACTGCAAGGATATGAAGGAATTATTCTCCGAGATCCAGGTGCTGAATATAAATACGGTAGATCCACAGCTAAGCAAGGACATCTTATTAAAGTAAAACGATTTACTGATTCTGAAGCTACTATCGTTGGATTTGAAGAGCGTATGCACAATGCCAATGAAGCTAAAACAAATGAATTAGGCAGAACTCAACGTTCATCCCATCAAGAAAACAAAGTTCCTACAGGAACATTAGGAGCTTTAATTTGTCGAGATACAGAAACCGGTTTTGTATTTAACGTTGGTACAGGATTCTCAGATTTATTACGTCAAGATATATGGGATGGTCGTAAGCAAGAAATGGGCAGATTAATTAAATATAAATATTTTCATATTGGGGTAAAAGAATTACCTCGACATCCCGTATTCATAGGATTTCGAGACCCATCTGATATATAGGAAATGTTATGAGTCTTAATATTTTTATGTATGCAGAAGAAAAAGTAAATAATGTTTGGACGTTAATAGGAGAAATGTGTTTTCCTCACGATTCTACTTTATACTGGATGTTATTTTGTTGGCATAAAGAAAATCAATTTACAGGCCCACTTCGACAAGGCATACCATCCGGTGCTAGTAAAAAAGTGCAAGTAGAACGTGATGAACGTTTTGTAAATACGCATCGTAAACCTTATAAAAAAACATATAGCTATATGTTTGTTATTGAATTAAAAATGATAATTGCTGATTTATTATTACAGCAAGATTCTACTAAATTACAGCCATGTCAGAAACACGCTAGAAATATTTTAGAAGCATTTCCTGATACGATAGATGAGAATCATCGTATTATTTATTATATGACTGAAGTAGGATAATTTATGTCTAAAGAACTGGAGAGTAAATTACTCAAGGCCAAGATAGAGCTGATGACTCGATCGGTCTTTATTTCTACTATTGCATTAAGTGTTCGTCACATAATTACTCCTGCCACTAAAACCGCTGATGTCTGCAAAACTACTATCCGCTATAATCCTGATTTTATAGAAAAACAAACAGTCTCACAATTTGCTGGATTAATAGCTCATGAATGCTGGCATCTGGCATTTCAACATGCCGGTCGTAGAGGAGATAGATGCCCGGATGTATGGAATCATGCAGGAGACTATATAATTAATCATATGCTTATTAAAGCAGGATTTGAAATACCTGTTAATGGGTTACTCAGCTCTAAATACGGAAATGGTTGGTCTACTGATGGTGTATATGATGATCTAATTAAAGAAGGTAAGCCTTGCAATAATATGATGCTGGATCTTATTTATGGTGAAGGAGCAGAGGCTCCTGATGCTCGATCTACCATCACTGATATTATTGTTCGAGCTCAGACTCAAGCACAGATATCTGGTGAGAAATCAGCTGGAGAGATCCCAGATGAGATTGCCAGAGTTATCGATAAGCTCCTAAATCCTAAATTGCCTTGGCCAGTTATATTAAATAGATTCTTAGATCAAAGAACTCGAGAAGAATACTCCTGGGCACGGAGAAATCGTAGATTTAGGTCTACTTATCTGCCTAGCCTGCACAGCTACGGATTAGGGCATTTAACCTTCGCAATTGATACGAGTGGCAGTGTAAGTGATGAAGAATTGAGCGCTATGCTAAGCGAAATTAAAGGCATCAGAGATGTATTTAATCCTGAACGAATGACTATTATAGATTGTGACGCCAAGATTCATAAAGTACACGATGTTAATCAGAATACTGATATAATGTCCTTGAGCTTTCATGGAGGTGGAGGCACTAGTTTTATGCCAGTACTAGACTACGTAGCCGAAAATCCTACCCAGGCTCTTGTATATTTCACTGATTTATACGGCGAAGAGAAATTGGATGAAGTAGATTATCCTATTTTATGGATATGCAATTCAGAGCACGAACCATGCAATATAGGAGAAACTATTTATGTCGACTGATAAAAAATTTCACTTTACTGCAGATATTGTATTTGAAGCAAAAGATATAGACGATGCTATAAATAAATTAGGTGATCATTTTCATGCTTTAAATGATGATGATCCTATACAAAGTATAGAGCACACAGGAACTATGCAAATAGAACCGTATTAATTTTTAAAGGAAGTAATATGCCTGATATAACTACAGTAATTTTAATTAAAGAATCTGCAATGGGTACTGCAGCAATTGATACCCACTACTTGCAGCCTTTAGCTAAAGAAGGAATCCCTACTGATGCTATATTAATAAAGCCTTTATATTATAATAATGCAGTTAAAGTTTACGCTAAAACTGCTAAAGCTTATCTAGATAAATTACTTAGCAGGATCCCTGATACTGTTATTAATTTAATTATTGCAGATAGTAGCTATTACAAATTTATTACTGGTGCAGGAAAAGTATCTACGTATTATGGCACTACAATAAAAGGTAAACATGATGGATATTCAGCATTTAATTGCGTATATGTTCCGAATTATAAGACACTTTTTAAGCAACCTGAAAACTCGCAATTAATTGATCTAGGACTTAAAGCTATAGCTGGTACAGGAACCTCTGTTTTAATTAAGACAGCTCAATACGGATTCGAATATGGATCCGATAGAGAATTATTAGATTCACTACACAAGTATCCTGTACTGGCAGCAGATATTGAAACTACCGGGCTAACTCTTTATGATCAGATCGTATCGGTATCCTTCGCATGGAGTAAACATGATGGAATTGCAATTGATTTATCTATTACAGGTATGTATTACCTACGTAAATTCCTTCAAGCTTACACAGGTAAGCTAATATTCCATGGAGGACTATATGACGGAAAGATGCTCATTCGACATTTATGGATGGAACATGGCACTGACTATGCAGGTATGCTTGAAGGTTTAAAATATTTTAAGGATATTGATGACACGATGCTATTAGCTTTTATAGCTAAGAATGCAACTACGCATGTTGGACTGGGACTTAAAGAACTAGCTCTCGATTATGTCGGTAATTATGCTATCGAGATCGAAGATATAACCAAGTATACCAAGCAAGAAATCTTGCAATACAACTTGATTGATACTTTAGGTACTTTCTACCTATGGGAGAAGTACCAAGATGAAATTACTTCCAGACCTTACGTAGAAATATTCCAGCCTAGTATCTACCCTATTCTTAAAATGATGCTAGTTGGTTTGCCTATGGATTCAGATAGAGTCAAAGAGGTAAATCAAATTCTGGCAGCTAAGCAAAAAATTCTTAATGAGCAAATTCAAGATAATAGCTGCGTAATGCATTTTAATATATTATTGCGAAAGAAAGCTTGTGATAAAAATAAAGCAGATCGTGCTGAAAGAATATTACAGGGAGTAAAGGTACGTACTCCTGTTAAAACAATTGATGCTTTTCAAGATATCGAATTTAATCCACGAAGCCCTCTACAGATAGGGCAATTATTTTTTGATACGTTAGGACTACCTGTATTAGAGAAAACAAAGACAGGAGCTCCTTCTACTAGCGGAGATATATTAGAGAATTTAGCTAATCATACAACTAATCAAAATGTAATTGATTTGCTCGAATTTATACGAGAGCTAGCTGAAGCCAATAAAATTAATGGAACTTTTATAAAAGCATTTATGCAAGAGAAGGATTTTCTACATGGTAGTCTTAAATTGGGTGGTGCTCAGTCAGGGCGTTTGTCTAGTAGCGATCCTAATCTTACTAATCTCCCTGCGCACGGTCCAATGGGTAAACTCACAAAAAGTTGTATTGTTGCTCCTGGTAAAAAATACACAGTTGACAGTGTAAAATGGAATGCTATACTGGCTCCAATCAATAACCCTTAAGAGGTGCTTATTATGGGACAGTACGCAAGAATACAAGACACTAGGTTATTTAGAACATGGGAATCTATAAACGGTAGATGCCATAACCCAAATTACTCAGGGTATTCCAAATACGGAGCTAAAGGTATTACTGTATGTCCCAATTGGAGAAACAACGCTAATGAATTTATGGCCTGGGCATTATTAAATGGATACACAGACAAATTAACTATTGAACGTAAAAATTTTACGTTTGGGTATACTCCTAAAAATTGCACTTGGATACCTGCAGAATGCCAAGCAGGTAATCGAGGTATGACTGTTAAAAATACCTCAGGATATGTAGGAGTTAATTGGCATAAAAAAAAAGAAAAATGGTTTGCTAGAGTAACTATTAAAAATAAACGAATTGAAATCGGTAAATTTGATGATGCATTAGAAGCTCATCAAGCCCGTAAACAATATTTTATTGATAATAACTTGCAGGAGCATTTGAGAATATATGAATTACAGCACCAGCACATCTAATACTCTGTTAGAGATTAATTCTTTAATTAAAAGAAATGAAATAAAAGATTGTGAACAATTTGAAACACTAGTTAATACATTACCGTCTGAATTACAACAACAAGTTAAAGAAGCATTTGAATACCATCCTGGTTGGCTCTTTGCTGGTGCTGATTTTTCAGCTCTTGAGGAGCGTATTGGCGCTATTTTAAGTCAAGATCCTAATAGGATTAAAGTATATACAGATGGATATGATGGCCATTCTATGAGGGCTTACAAATATTTTGCTGATCAAATGCCAGATATTACTTCTGCACTAGCTAAAGCTAAAACAGCTACTAAATTCTGGATAAGTGATAAAGGAGAATATTGTTGTGAATAATTTTATATCAGAACCTGCAGTAACTTATGAAATTAGATGTAAATTACTTGAATGGGCTAAAGAACAGTCAACTACTATTATTGCTTCAAGAATAGAAGCACAAGGATATGATTATGTAAACCCAGCAGATACTATATTTCCAGGGGAATATGACAATATATTTATGTATGCCGATGCAGAATTAGTTTTTACTGATCCTGTTGATATACAAACATTAAATTCTACATTTTCAAGTTTTGGAAAAATAAAAGCAAATTCTCCTGAATCTGAATTATCACAATTAATGTGTGATGTACCTGAAATAGCTGAAGTAGAAGTAACTAAACATAGTAAATCTGATGAATATTATTATGCTTATTTCACAAATTTAAATTCTTTTATTCAAATCTATCCAGCTAGATTATATTTTGAACCTTATGGATTACCTGCAACTCTTAAAGTTAGTCAACTTTTAGAAGATAAACGTGATCTAGAAGGATTCAATTCAATAGATATCTATCGTAATTGGCTACCTCACGATAAACAAAATAGTATTTCATATCCTAAATAGAGGTATTTATGAATCTTATAACTAAAGAAGAATATTTAGCTGGAACAATTAATTCTATCGCTACTAAATATTCAGAGCTTAGAACTAAATCTAAGCCTCCTACGTTTGCTCTTCAATACGACGGTACCTGGTTTACATTGCATAAACGAACAGGCTTTCCTAAAGAACAAGCTAAACAGATAGAGAAATCATTTCATGAACTCTACGCGGTCTCCGGGGAATTCAATAAGAAGAATAAAGAATTTATGGAGAAGCATGGCTATATAGAATGTGCATTCGGACTAAAGCTAAGAACTCCGATTATTTCGCAGTGCGTAATGGGAAATTCTAAAACTCCCTATGAAGCTGAAAGCGAAGGACGTAGCGCTAATAACGCAGTAACTCAGTCATGGGGCATGTTGCTTAATCGAGCAATCATTGCTGCTAATAGACGTATTGAAGAAGCTGGGCATGGAACTGCTATTCTTCCCTGTAACATGATTCATGATGCAGGATATTTCTTAGTAAAAGCAGAACCTCAGTATATTAAATTTTTAAATGATGTACTGATAGAGGAGATGGAATGGAACGATAATGATCTAATTAGATCTACAGATGTTCCTATGAAAGCTTCACTTGAAGTCGGTAAGTCTTGGGATAAATTAGTCCCATTACATAACAATGCAACTCTTAAGGAAATTACAGATGTCTTTCCAATTCTCACAGGATCAGGTTGATGCAGTAGACGGTATTTGTCGTACGTTACTTGATCCTTCTAATAAATCTCATGCCATAGCAGTTCTTACCGGGTCAGCAGGTACTGGTAAGACTACTGTAGTTACGGAAATTCTTGATAGAATTAGTCAACATACCCAAAAAACTAATGTTGAATTGTCTGCTACTACTCATAGAGCTGCGATGGTACTTCGAGATATTTCAGGAAAGCCTGTAACGACAGCTCATTCATTATTTAAGTTACGCCCTAGTCTTGATAAATTTGGAAAAGAAACTCTTAAAAGTACTGGGATGTGCAATATTCCTTATGGATCTGTTCTTATTATTGATGAGACATCAATGATTGGGAACAAATTCTTACATGCTATTGTAGATATCATTAAGAAACGGTCTCTAAAAATATTATTTGTAGGAGATCCCTTTCAACTGCCGCCGCCTACAGATACTTGCAGTATCTTTGACGGCTCGTTGCAAACTTTCACACTTACTCAAGTCCATCGACAAGCAGGAGGTAATCCTATCCTCGAGAAGGCTAATGAGTTCCGTGAATTTATAGAAGGTATTCGTAATGTTGAGCCAGTAATAGAAACATGTATTAACGCTAAAGGCGAAGGTATTCACATATTACCTCATACAGAATTTATTACTAAATTCGTTCATAAATATGTAGACTATTCTGCTGGAGCACCAGTAGATGTGCCACTCTGTACTTACACAAATGAATCTGCTATTAATTATAATAATATGATTCGTAAGGCAGCGTATTTCCTTGAAGACACTATCAAACCTTTCTATGTAGGCGAAAGATTAATTACTAATAGTGTTGTTATGCGGGGAGAACGTCCTCTTCTAACAAATAACGAAGCAGTACATGTTATTTCGTATGAAGAAGGAGAGTTTGCTGAAATTCCCGGGTACTTTGTAACAGTACGCGGAGATTTTAATCCTGCTAATGGTTCTGATAAGAAAAAAGTATTTGTTCCTAAAAATAAAGCAGCAGTAGATAAGGTTCTTAATGTGCATAAAGATAGGGCTATTAAAACTAAATCTAAAGCAGCCTGGGTACATTTCTATGAACTAAAGCAATCTTTAGCTGATCTACGCCCACCATTTGCTGGTACTACTCACAAAGCTCAAGGTGGAACATTTCCTGCCGTATTCATAGATAGAACAAATATTAATAAATGTCATATCCCAGCTGTTAAAGCCAGATTACTCTATGTTGCTCTTACTCGAGCTAGTAAAAACGTATATATAAACGGTGGTTAATATAAGGAATTACTATGGCATTTACTTACACAAATAAACATAATATTCCATTAGCTCTAGCAGTCTTCTTAATGTATGACGACTATGGTTATGACGAGAGATCTAATGCTATCAGCGCTACGAGTCTCATGAAACCAATGCGTCAGATAGTACTTAGTCAGCAAAACAAGCAACTGCTTAAAACAGTAGATATTTCTGATCTAGTAGCATCTCGTATGGGCTCATCTATTCATGATGGCTGTGAAAAAGCTTGGACAGATATGGATAATATTGCCAAAGCTCTTAAGTTAGCGGGCGCATCTGATATAGCTATTGAGAGTATTCGAATTAATCCTGATAAGCCAGTTAAAGAAGATGAAATTGCTATTTATGTAGAGCAACGTACAGAAAAAGAAATCATTGGTTATGTTGTCACAGGTAAATTTGATTTAGTTATGCATGGTGTAGTTAACGATTATAAAACTGGCAGTGTCTGGGGCTATATCTATGATAGTAATGCCCAGAATCATATTAAACAAGGCAGTATTTATAAGTGGCTTAATCAAGATAAAATTACCAGTGAGTATATTAATATTAATTATATATTCACAGATTGGTCAGCTGCTAACGCTAGACAGGATCCGAAAGGGTATCCTCAACTACGATGTATAACTAAAAAATATCCTCTTTGGGGACCTGAAGAGACCGAACATTGGATCATGAATAGGCTCGAAGCATATCAAGAATTAGCTGATGCTACTCAAGATTTGCTCCCAAAATGCACAGATGAAGAATTATGGGCCTCTAAGACGGTGCACAAGTACTATAAAAATCCTAACTCGATGTCTAGGTCTACCAAAAATTTTGATGATATACAGGATGCTATAACTCGTAAAGCTAATGATGGCGATGTCGGTGTCATTAAAACTGTTCCTGGCGAAGTCAAAGCATGTCAATATTGTGCAGTTGTTGGTGTCTGCGATCAAGCAGAAGAAATGCTGGCAAGTGGACGTTTAGTACTATAGTTTATTGCCCTTATAGCTCAGCTGGCAGAGCAAAGCTCTTGTAAAGCTTAGGTCGGTGGTTTGAACCCATCTAAGGGCTTCATATTTTATCAGACCGGGTTGCGGATCGTAACCGTCCAGTCTGTACGCGGAGACTGGTCTTTATCTTATACCCGCTCCTACTAGGGAAATCGTATTTGGTCGAGACCAGTTTTGCTTAATTTAAAGGTCTGCCAGGAGAGCGCTATCGGTCGCTCAACCTCGCCGGAGCAGTAGCTGTGAATCCTTTATGGTGTGTTACTTTGGCAGATCAGTTTTACCAGGTTGGGTAAGAGCTAGTCCTAGGCTTATCAGCCCATTAAAGGCACAGAGATCCAGTTGCGGAGCTCACTGTCCGCCTGATAAATTAAGGAGTTAATATGAATTATGCAACAGCTGTATTCTTATTTGGAATTACAGAAAGACTTAGTCTAGACGCCGATGTTTATATGAGAAGAAGTAGCGACGCTAATACAGCAGCTATACTAAGACAAGCTAGCTGGTCTATTGAAAATTCAATTCCCCCACAACATCGTACAACATATTTATTAGAAAAAATGGAAGCTAATAGGATAGGAGATTGCCCTTCATGCGGTTAAACCGCAGACAATTTTTTAATGTAGAAGAAACGTATAATTTATTTAAATACTTTGATGATGTATTTCTTGAGATACAAAATTGTTATTATTTTAGATCATACCCAACTAGGCGCTGGTATGAATATTTAATGTGTTTTAAACCTTATCAAGGAGATTGGTATAGTGGAAAAGAATGATAAAATTGATTTACTTGATCACGGCTTCGTACGTTTAGTGGATTTCATGGGAAACGATCTTTCTGTAGTTCGATCTGCCAGAGTCTCATATGATGCAGCATGGAGAGCTGGTAATGATACTGGAGGAGATACTAAATTAATTAATTATCTCTGGAAGAATAAACATTCTACTCCATTCGAATCAGTCACTCTTACATTTGAAGTTAAGGCTCCTATCTTTGTCTATAGGCAATGGCATAGACATAGAACATGGAGCTATAACGAGCTATCAGCACGGTATAAAGAACTTCCTGAAGAATTTTATATTCCTCAAGCAGAGCAAATTACTACCCAATCTACTGACAATAAGCAAATGCGTACAGATGAACAAAATCCTAAAGCTGCTGTATTTCGAGCACATATGATGGAATCTAATAGCCAAGCATTTCATCTATATAAACAAATGCTAAAAGATGGATGTCCTCGTGAATTAGCTAGATGTGTACTTCCTCTGGCTACTTACAGTCATATGTTTGCTACAGTAAACCTTCTTAATTTTATGAAATTTCTTACATTGAGATGTCACAGTCATGCTCAATATGAAATCAGGGTTTATGCTGAAGCTATGTTGCTATTAGCTAAATCAGTAGCTCCAGTATCTCTAGAAGCCTGGGAGAAAACACATGCGGCTACCTAAAAAGAAACATGTAAAAGAACTATTTAAAAAATTACATTCATATAAGCCTAAACCTCGTGGCAATAATCAGATGACATTAGGTAGTTTGATTAAGGCTCTTAAGAGAGAGCGTAAAGGACTATTAGTAATGACTGCATCTGGAGGGTCACCAGGTATGCCCCATATTTATGCAGGGCATCCAGAAGATTTGGCATTTAATCAAACTAATGCAGCTATTACAGTTGGTGAATTTTTAAAAATGTGCGAAAGCACATTAATGAAACCTAATATAGGACCTGACCCCAGTTTTACTATGCACCATTCTGCCTCATTATGGATGGCTGGAATTGGAGAAGTTAGCAAACAAGCTATTATTGATGTCATTGCAAAAGACGGAGACATACAACTAGTTCTTAAAACTATCGACGAATAGGAATAACATGAAAAAATACCATCCATTTGCTGAAAGAATAGTCGATGTCCTTACTCGTAAAACGAATAACAATAATAGGCATTATTTTCGTATTCTAGCAGGGTATTACTTATCTAAAGTAGCTTCAATGATGCGCTGTAATATTCAGACTAACGATAGGGACGTCATACCAGTAAATACCTATGTATTAAATTTAATGCCATCTGGAGCAGGTAAAGGACATTCTACTAATATTCTCGAAAGAGAATTTGTAGCTCACTTTAAACATGAATTTCTAAATGTTGTATTCCCTCGAAAAGCCGAAGAGCATATTCAATCTTTAGCTATGGAAGCTGCTCATAGATTATTTAATGCCGGTCAAAGTACATGTGCCAATGTATTAGAAGAAGCATCTATTCAAGAAGATAAGTTTCAAAAACATTTCGATCGTTTAGGAGAGTTAGCATTCAGCTTTGATAGTGGAACCGCTCCAGCGGTCAAACAGATGCGGGAGAAACTTTTGCTAGCCTCAGCCGGCTCTATGAATTTAGAGCTGGATGAGATTGGCTCTAATATGTCTGCTAATGTAGACGTTCTTAATGCATTTCTTGAGCTCTACGACGTAGGCTTAATTAAGCAAAAGCTTATTAAGAATACAGTAGAAAATATTAGATCTGAAGAGCTTCCTGGTAATACACCCACTAATCTTATGATGTTCGGAACCCCAACCAAGCTATTAGATGGAGGCCGAACTGAAGAAGAATTTAAGCAATTTCTTGAAACTGGATATGCTCGTAGATTGCTATTTGGGTATACGACAGAAACTCATCGCATTAAATATGCTTCTGCTAAAGACAGATATAAGCAAATGGTCGATGTTAGTTTAGTTACAGAAATGCAAGCTATTCAGACAGCATTTGCTAATTTTGCTAAGCGTCCATTTAATCCTGTATTGCTAATGTCTGAAGTCAATTCTATTTATTTAATTGAGTATCAGGAACGGTGCGAAACCCTGGCTGATAATTTCAGAGAGCATATGGGTATCCATAAGGCTGAAATGATGCACAGGTACTATAAAGCTCTTAAATTAGCTGGAGCGTATGCATTTTCAGACAATTCCACAGAAGTCACTAAAAACCATCTGGATTGTGCTATTAGCGTAGTTGAGGACTCCGGGGAAGCTTTCCACACCCTCATGCGTAAACAAGGCTCATATGAGCGTTTAGCTCACTATTTGGCCGATTGTAACAACGAAGTGACCCAACATGAGCTATTGGAAGAATTGCCCTTCTATAAGGGCTCAGAAGCCCAGAGGAAGGACATAATGACGTTAGCTATGTCCTTTGGGTATAAGAACAATATCATCATCAGAAGGCGTACATCGGACAATATCGAGTTCTTTTCTGGAGAAACTCTCCTGGAGACAGATCTGAATCATATGACGACAGGAATTAGCAAAGATATTGCCTATGATTATGAGACTAGTCATCCTCCATTTAAGAAGCTTCATAAATTGACCACTGCCCCGGGGTACCATTACACTGCACACGGATTCGTGAATGGCCATCGTAAGAGTGAGAATGCTATCCCGGGCTTTGATCTTATTATTTTAGACTGCGATGGAGATGTAAGCATCTCTATTGTTAAAGTCTTATTAGAAGATTATGCCTTCTTAATTTCTACTACCAAACGACATACTGCAGAGCAAAATAGATTTAGGCTTATTCTGCCTATATCTCATCGTCTTCAATTAGGCCCTCAAGAATACGCTAAATTTATGACAAATGTATTCGAATGGTTACCATTTCCTGTAGATGAAGCTACCAAAGATATCTCCAGAAAGTGGGCAGCACATAAAGGGCATTATGAATATAACGAAGGAAACGTTATTGACGCCACTATGTTTATTCCACAGACTAAACGTTCTGATGAAACTAAAGAAACGATTTCAACTACTGGAGTAAATAACATCGAGCGTTGGTTTATGACACATACATCTAAAGGCAATAGAGCCACACATCTATATAGATATGGAATGGTGATGGTAGATGCAGGCCTGGCTTTAGGTGAAATAATCGAACGATTAGAGAACTTTAATAAAGGATTAGAATCACCCCTACCTGAACAGCAATTCAGAAATAGTACAGTTAAATCTATTAGTAAAGAGGTTCAAAAACGAGGCAATTAAATGATTATTTACCGATGCCGGCAATGTAATAAGCCTTGGTATGGTCAATGGTCACAGCTAATACAAGGACGAATAGTTCCTGCCTACGTTGGTTATTGGAAAATAGGAGTATATTACTTCTGTAATCCGCTTTGCGTTTCTAACTATAAAATCATTCATAAGGAGAATACTTATTATGACAAATGATCATTTGGTATTGATCAGTGGGAAATCCGCAACGGGTAAAAGTGCCAGTTTAAGAGATATACAAAATCAACCAGGAGTCGTTTACCTAAATTGCGATATGGGTAAAAAACTGCCATTTAAAAATGATTTTAAAAATCTTGTTATTACTGATTGCGCTGTAATATACCAAGCATTTGATCAAGCAGAAGAACGAAAAGACATTCATACTATTATTATCGATACCCTAACTTACATGCTAGATTTGTATGAAACTACGCGTGTATTAACTGTAGGAGAAAAAGAAAGTAGAAAAGCATGGGGTAATTATGCTCAGTTCTTTAAAAGACTAATGTCTGATAAAGTAGCTAAATCAACAAAGAATGTAATTTTTTTAGCTCATAGTGCAGATCTGTTTAATGAGACTGAAATGGTGACCGAGACTCTTGTTAAAGTTAAAGGCTCATTGATGAATAACGGTATTGAAAGTTATTTCACTAACGTTATTTCATCTAAGAAACTTGCTTTAGCTAAATTTACTAAAGATAATGCTGATTCGCCATTATTTCAAGTTACTCCGCAAGAAGAAGCTTTAGGATTCAAATATGTATTTCAAACCACATTGACTAAAGAAACGGTTAATGAGCGTATTAGAGCTCCTATGGGAATGTGGACTCCAAAAGAAACATATATCGATAATAACGTTCAACTCGTTATTCAACGTTTAACTGATTACTATTGTGTATAATTATAGGTAGAAGAATATTCCCTATTTAGGTATAATTAGCGTGGCTCGTATCGCATTATAAGAGCGACGTTAAATAAATCTAATGCGGGATAGGACTGTATTGGCCTTTCCTTATGAAGGCAAACCTCCTTCTACGGGGCCTATCTTAACCGAAGGGTTATAAAACTCTAGTCCTCCCTGGCTCACACTCCCAGGGAGGGCGTCTTTCTTTAGGACTGGGGTAACAATACACAATATAGGATATTAATCTCCCTCTGTCCTGTTTATCGTTACCTCAGTTCAATAACTTACCAAGGGTATCTAAATGGAAATGGCAAATAAGTGGGAATCTAGAATGTTAAAGATGGCTAAATTAATAGCTACGTTTTCTAAGGATCCCTCTACTAAAGTTGGTGCAGTAATTTTCAATCCATTTAGGAAAACTATTATCACTACTGGCTATAATGGATTTCCCAGAAATACTTCAGATAAACCAGATCTCTATGAAGATAAAACTCGTAAATATCCCCGTGTTGTACATGCTGAAGCTAATGCTATTGTCGAAGCTGCTAACCAGGGGATCAGTACAAGTGGCAGTGCTCTAGCTATTACTCACCATCCTTGTGCTGATTGTGCCGGTATTATAATTCAAGCAGGAATTAAACATATCATCTATGAACAAACAGATGATGATATGGCACGGCATAATAGCGAAGAAGCCACACTAATGTTTAAGGAAGCCAATATATCTATAGTTGGATTAACTCTGGAGGGCACATGAAAAAAGAATTAGAAACTACTCTTACTCAGAATCTAGTATTCGCTGGTACAGAGTTCGGCATTGCAGTAGTTCAAGAACTTGCTGCTCAAGCTATAGCACAAAAACCTGGTATGACTCTTAGAGATTTTACTCATATCTTGGATGGCTATATAGAAAATGCCAAAAAACAAGTACCGATTGATTTAGCTAATAGAAAGTGATTTTAATAACCCCGTAACAGAAGGATAAAAAATTATGAGTGAAGAATGGGAATTGCCTACAGGTACTGAGAAACAATCTATCGAACGATTAGGTGGAGGTTTTGCTTGGGAATCTGGGGTCTATGATGCCAATATTACCATGGTATATCTGAATCAAGCCGACTCTAAAGCAGTAAGCTTTAATGTTGTTTTGCAAAATTCTGCAGGTAAGGAACTGAAAGAATCCTTTTGGATTAAATCTGGTACTGCAAAAGGTAACAAAACCTACTACACAAAAGATAGTAAGAATTATCCACTTCCTGGTTATTCAGTTGCTAACTCTATGTGCGTAGCTGCTACAGGACTCAGCTTATCTAAGTGTATGGATACAGCTGAAAAGAAAATGGTCAAGATTTACGATTATGATAAGAAAGAAGAGGTTCCAACTGAACGTCCTGTATTGGCAAATTTGCTTAACAAAGCAGTTAAGGTAGCTGTTCACCAGGTTACCGAAGATAAGCAAAAGAAGAATGCAGCTGGTCAGTATGAATCGACTGGTGAATCTCGTACAATTAACGAGTGTAAATTCTTTGGTAATATCGAAGGCAAAACTACAGAAGAAATTCTGGGGGATAAGCCTGCCGAAATGTTCACTAAATGGGCCGAGAAGAATACCGGCAATGTTATTGACAAAACTACCAAGAATGCTGGTGCAGCTTCTGCTGCTGACATCATGGGAGGTGGACAATCAAATACTGCATCTCCTGAAAACGTAGCCGGTAACGCTGCAAGCTCGTTATTTAACTAATGCGAGTCTGTGGAATGGATCCAGGAACTCGAGGGGCAATGTGTGTGCTGGATTCTAATGATCCAGCACATATTGCCCTGTTCGATTTCCATCTAAACACTATTTATGATGCAGCTAAATGGTTGCATGATCAAAATGTAAATGTAATTTGGTTAGAGAAGATACATGCTTTTCCTGGTATGGCTGCTAAATCTAGTTTTGGATTTGGTCGCAGCTATGGAATTGCAATGAGTATATGTGAAATTGGTACCAAGGGATTGCTACCTAAATCAGTCGTCCCTAGAGTGTGGCAAAAACATATAGGAATCACAGCTAAAGGATCTATGATTAAGAAGCAAGTTGCTCAAGTGGCTTCAACAATATATCCTGCAGCTAATATTCGTGGACCTAAAGGTGGCCTAATTGATGGCCGATCTGATGCATTAATGATAGCTCATTATGGGCTATCCAACATATAAGGAATAAAATATGGAGATCACAATTAATATCGAACAAGTTCTTCGGGAAGAAATTCGTAAAATTCTTCTAGAAAAAATAGATTTTGGTACAGAGATAGAAATTGTATCTGATCCAGAACCAAGAAAAACTATTACAGTTGCTACAACTGGTCAACAGCAACATACTCCAGCAGCATCAACTACTAAACCTGCAATCAATAAGGCACCCAGTAATATTACATGGGAATTTGGCCCTAGACCTGGTACACGTAGAAATCCTGAACAAATAGCTCTACATGATTTAGAACTTAAATTAGGCAGGAATCTAACTCCTGAGGAGAAAGGAGAAGCTAAAGCGCATGTCGAAATAGACGAAACTGCTGAGGAAAAAGCTAAGCAAGATACCCTTAAAAAGGTACGTATTGATGAGATGGCTAAACAGGGCATGGATGCAGCCTCTAAGGAGCTCGCAGAAGAAGCTGCAGCTGAAGAACCTGGTGGCAAAGTATTCGTAAATGGAGAAGAACAACTTCCAGCTTCTGAAGAGCCCTCAATACCAACGACTGAGAAGCTAAATACTGACTCTCTATTCTCGTGATTCGCCTGGATGGATAAACACTGGTAACTATATGTTCAAAAAATTCTGGTTAACGACTAAAAGTATTTTATGGGCAATAGGATTAATAGCGACAATTATTGCTGCTCTTATTATTATATTTTTAACTATTCCAGTAGCAATTTTTGCCATATTAATTCTTGTTATATATTATGTGATTAAGTCATCAATAGAAGAGAATTAACCAAATATATCTTTTAGTGCTTCTAATAAAGATACGTTATTGGCTTCATCAAGCAGATCATCGAACTGAAGCATATTAGGAGATATATCCCCGCTAAGCCATGCAGCATTTACATTACCTAAAGTAGGTATTCCAGTAAGACCTTGGATTGCAGCAGATAAACCTACTCCAGTAGGATTAGTTTGAGCTAACCTTCTAGCGGCTCTTTGATTACGCATGAAATAAGAAATAAATGAGGTAGCTCCGACTGCATCTATTGCTTCTAAAGCAGGTGTTAACGCCTCATCAAATAATACAAATGCATCTAATGATTCATGCATAGCTACTTCAAAGTCTTTATTTTCTACAGTAGTAAGATGTTCAATCATTACATATCTACCTAAGAAATCGGTAAGCTGTACCATTTGTCTAGCCAGTTGATATGGTGCACTGGTCTTAGTCATAAACATAATAGCAGCAGTTTCACTTACTGAATTAGGAACCCTATCAGCAAACTCTGAAAATGTTTTATCTACTTTAAGAGTACGTTTAATACGATTAAAAAATCCATCAATTTGAGCTTCGTTGACGTCTTCCACAATAAGTGAATTAAGTCCTGCTGCAGTCATTCTATGAATTTTATTATTCTCAATTCTTACTTTTAGTTGCTCAGCTTTTATAGCTTCTGGGCTATTAGCTCCTAATTGCTTAGACCCAATTCTATGTAATAGTGATGTACGTGCATCAGTATCTTTTCGGTATCTTTGGTATTCATGAAATCCTTCTAGTATTTTACGGATAGTAAAAGTTATAGGGATGTTTCGCATGCTTAATTGAGCAATGTTTGAAATCATATTACCAAAAACTACCTTAGGCATTGCTACAACAATACGGTCCTTACCGTAACCTACAATTTGCCTAAGTATATAATGAAAGATACCTACGTATCTTTTAACTCTCCCCATTGACTCGCCTTGCAAAAACTTAAATTGACTAAAATCCCATACTTTATATCCAAATACTTTATCTACTATATCCTCCCTAACCATAAATTTTCCATTTACAGCAAAAGACTTCATATAGTCACGTACTTCTTTTGGGAGTTTTCTAAATCGATCTACATAATTAGGATCATTTATAAAATCAATAAATATATCTGGATGCGATTTATGCATATCGCTTTGTTCATGAACTAAAAGCTTTACTACTTCTAAATCATTATCAATTGTATTTTTACGATCAATATACACGGAATGCATATGAGCAAATACATTTTGTATTTCTAGATCTGGGCGTAGTAATTGTTTTTTAGTTTCATTACCCATCATTACGCGATAATCAACAATTTTATTTTGATCATCTCGAAGAGGACGAAGTTTTATTTTTTTATTTTCAATTAATACTTTACCTTCTGCTAATTGTGTTTGATGAAATGCTGCAACTTTTCTTTCTATTTTAAAAAAGTCAGGATTACCGTTGCTGTCCTGAAAACCCTTATGCTTAGCTAAGATTTCAGTTAGCGTGGTACCCATATTTCTCTGATTTGTAGTTGATACGACACCAGACGCATCAGGAACTTCAGGAGTGGTCCGGGTAATATATAAAGTATCATGAGCCTGAGGAATACCTAAAATCTCTCCCAATGAATAAGCTTCAGTGTACCCTTCCTTACTCATTTGTTTTTCTTGTGTAGAGAAACCTGTTCTCATACTAGTAAAATTATCTACTCGTTCGATAATATATCCTTTAACCATTTGTGTAGGATTGCTCTTAAACAAATGTTCTAACGAATTGCGCTTAAATAGAAGATGGCTATCTATCATATCTACAATGCCATTATCTTTAGAATTTGCTTCCATTTCGTTATTGGCTAAAGTTTTTACTTGTTCCAGTTTTCGAGGATCAGCATAATTTAATGCAGCTAACGAAGCATACGCATCTAATAATTGTACTTGCTCAGCAGTAGGATTATCAAGTTCACCAATAGCAAGACTATAAGCATTTTGGTATGCGCCATGTAATTTAGTATTGCCTGTGCTGATGTGATACCCAAGTTCATCAGCGTATTTGATTGCTCTATGTGAACGTGCAATATTCAATTTAGTTAAGATAGCTGCCTGTTCTTTTAATATTGCTTGCCTACTTATTCTATCAGCGCCAATTAAACGTACAATGGCTCGAGAAGATAACCCTATAAGTTTTAAACTAGAAATATCTGCTCTAAGCAATACGTCAGTTAAAGCTTCTCTCATATCTACTGTCATACCATGCGGATCACTTGGTTTTACTGTTTTCCAAATACCATTAAACCAGTTAGTAGTAAATCTCTCTGCTTCTTGTCGAGCTTTAGAAATATTAACTTTAGCATGTAATAATCTATCAATCATTATTTTAGATAGAGAACCTCTACCTACTTCATTAGCTATAGATCTTAATGTTTTATTAAGAGTCAGAAACATATGTTGTCTTGCGTTATGAGCACTGGCAGAATCACTCATAGTGAGAGCACCTACACTGGCAAGATCGCTTACTACTTGTTTAAATATTCCCACAGACTCTAATTGAATTAATTTAAGTCCCTGTTCTTCAGCATAATTTCTAATTTTCTGATCAGTATCAGAGAGATGAGTGTATATTTTAGTAATCTCTTTTCGAAGAATGCTTTCATGTTTACTCTGAATAGCTATTAACTGTTCAGTTACTGCTATCATTTCTTCAAAAGAATTGGCTCGTCCTTGTCTCTTATGAAATTTACGATTAATAAGTGCTTTAAACTCATCAACAATAAGATCAACCAAATGCAATAATTTACCTAATAGCCCTTTATTTCGTACCGGTAATTTAATATTAGTACCAGATAGATATTTAATAAGAGATTTATTAGTTACAGCGTAAGCTAAAAATTCATGTAATCTATTTGCTTCTTTTGTAGGATTATCGAAAAGATAATTATACTGTCGCTTGGCTGCAATAACATCCTCTGCAGAAGGATTTGTAATGCCTTCCAGGAAGATTAAATGTCCTTTACTGACAGGACCTATTTCATGTAAAGTCTGGTTATATAGCTGTTCAACTCGTCTAGCAAGCAAAGGCTCGCTAGCTAATGCAGCAGCTACCATTGCATGCACCATTTCATGTGTATACACTTCCTGAGGTGACTGTCCATTAGCAGATACTGGAGGCTGCCGGCTAAGTGAGAGCCTTACAGCATCACGAGCTAAGTCGTAATTGCCCTGGGTAATTCCATCAATTTCTTCGACAGTTAAATTAATCTGGGTAGTTGCATCCATGCCTTTAGCTAGCATATTCATTATTCTATTTAATACTAGCGTATGGGCATTCATATCCTCTGTGGAGGCATAATAATTAGCAGAGAATTCAGCAAATGTATCGAATAAAGAAATAAGATTACTGCCATTAACGTCTTTATTCATAATCGTAACTTCATTGTCTCTTTTCAGATTATCTAATGAAGCAAATTGATTTAAGCTATCTGGATCCGTAGTTGAATGTTCTTTTAGAAATTCTCTTTTTGCGGTATCAACGTCATCTGCCATAAGAGCATTTCGGGCAAATCTCCAAATTGGAGTAACTCTATCTATATCTTTTCTAGTTTTTATGCCAGCAGTATCTATATTTGCTTCAGCTAATAGCGCTGAAAAATCATATGCCCATTCATAAGCTTTTTGTGCAGTTAAGTTTCTAACTACTACTACCCCGCTAGGTATATGAGTAACTTGAGATGTCTTTCCTTTTCCAAAAATATCTTTATTTTTACCAGAATCAGGCTGTCCTTTATGTACGGCAAAATTTCCTAAAATAATAGCAGGAACATCTTTACCGCCATGAAGAACAGAAGGAATTGTATCGGAATCTGTAGGCGTCACTATAATATCAATCGTCTCTGTCATCTTAGGACGCTTAGCTCGCTTAACGCTTATAACTACTTTCTTTTCGAGCTCTGTTTCTAAAGTAACTTTCTTCTTCTTTACTTTAGGTTTAGTATTCTTTTTAGCTTTTTTACTTTCTTTCCGAGCTAAGAATAGCTGATGATTAAATACTTTCCCGCCTGCTTTAGAAACTTCTTTCTGTCTTTCAGCTCTACCTTCGGTAACAATTGCTAGAGCTTCAGCAATATTTGCCCGAAATGCATTAAGGTCCTGAATATCTTCAGTCTTTCTAGCAAATTGATTTTGATGTCCTTCAGTTATTAACCATGTATTCAGTGCCTGCATTAAAGCTCGATTACCATTAGCTTTATCTTTAGCTTCAGTAATTTTAATTACTGTGTCTACTTGATCGCTAATAGTTTGCAGGATGCTATGATTTTTATGGAGCTCATTAAATACATTTCCGTACTCATTGGACACATCTTCTAATATTGAAGGATTAGCCATAATTGCGTCATGTAGAGCTAGGGCATTTGGAAACTTGGCTAATACTTTAGTTAATATGGCTGAGTCCATATTAATGATTAATCTAATAAGTGCACTTACTCCAGGAGATACAAATACACTTTGTCGTGGAGACCCACCGACATCAGAAGGAGTACCTTTTTCATTTGTGAAAGCAAACTTACTTACTTCCTCATTACTAATAGCCTGTGATAGTGCCCGTTTAGTTAAGTCAACAAATGCTCGCTCTTCTTTTGTCATGAGCGGGCCTTTGTATTGCGGGAATACATCTAATAACTGTTCTTCAATAAGAGCGTCTATCTCTTTTTTAGATAATGAAGATCTCTTACCTAATTTCTCTGCATAAGCTTTCTCGAAATGCACCATAAAGGCTGCATGTAGGATCTCCCCAGATTGAATTACAGCGTCTCTAGCCTGTTGGGTACCTCCAAGCATGCCGGTTAATCCATGATGGAATCTAGGAGCCAGGACCTCTCCTACGTTAGTTATTAGAAAGCTGTCATTGAGATATTTAGTTTGGGAAGTACCTTTTACTATACTCCGGACAAAATCATCTCTACTTTGGAATCGATCTGTTTTACCTTTATTAAATTTAAAAGCGCCAATAGTCTCTAAATGATCTGCAAGTTTTCTAATTTTTTTTATTTCAGCTACCAATAGAGGAGCCTTTTGTGCTTCAGTCAATGTCTTGTCTTCTACAAGATCCTGATACTTGATATTCAAAGCACTTAATTGCTGGTATATCTCTCCTACTATCAGTTTGGCAACACCTTCAGAGATGCTCTTAATGCCTCCTCCGTACATGAATATGAGAAACGGATACTTGACCAAGTCCCTAGAGTTTTCATCCCTTAATTGCTTATATATAGCTTTTAGAGCAGTATCTTTATTCTTATAAGCATCTTCATTAAAAAACTGATTTCTCTTTCTAGCGTATTCTGCAGCAATATCTGCATCTTCTCCTTCGATTACTTTTTCTACGAGAGTATGATAGATATCAAGAGCATCAGTATTGTGATGAATCTCATCTCCTTCTTTGCCTTTATATATCCCTACCTGATTTTGTACCTGTTCATTGAATTCTTCGCCGTATAGATTAGGAAATTGTCCTACGTTCTGAGCAAATCCATTAGAGATGCCATCAATTTCAAGCAGAGTATCTGAGCTAAAAGACTCACTTACTTCAGTAGGAGGTTTCCCATCAGGCATATAATTAGTTAATGCCACCAGCGCAGCAAATATAGAAATATCTCCGCCAAACTTATTCTGAATTTTAGGCAGTAATGTTTTTAATTTTTTGTCTTTCTTAGGATTCTTTCCTAAGTTAGCTAAAATAATTACTGCCCTCTGTACATGCGGGTCATTTACTATGGTATCGAATTCAGCTTCAGAGGCAGCTAAATTTTGTTTATCTATTTTAACTCCAAGATGAGAAGCGACAGATTGCTTAAATAGATGAATATTATCTTTTGTGTAAACAGTAACTTTGTCATCTGATCTAAGTAATTGTCTAGTTACTTTGCTTTGTTGCGGGTTAATATTACCGTCCATCAAAATACGATGCTGATTTTGTAAACGATAAGTAAAAAAGAATTTCTCTAATTTATTATTTTCTGGCTTATTAGCTTCGAGTACTTCATCCAAAGCAATTGTCTTATTAGCATTTGATGCGGAATCAGATAATTTAACGGCTTCGTGAGCACGTTTATGTATTTTAACTACGCCGGCCAAGGTGTCAATGACAGCACGTAAACCTGGGATCTCTGCAACAAGAGACAACATGTCCATAGCTTGTGCTTTAGTCCAGGCATTATTATGCATCCCTGTAAGTGTTTCTGTAACTTCTTCCGGTACTTTACCGTTTGAATTCCTAACCTCGGTAACAATATTTTTGCTAGGTTTTTGTAAAGGAAATTTATTATGGGACTGAATACCAAATGCCTCTTCAGTTTCCTTTAAGGCAGCTGCTTCTTTATCTGAAAATTCAAATGGAGTTTCTTTATGCTCTTTTGTTCCGTCTTCGCTTATTGTAGTGACTCTAGGTGTATGAATCTGAATGTGTTTATATTCTGTGGCGTCTCTGAGCCCTACAGTCTTTGATCGGTAATTCAGTTCAGCACGAAGTATAGCCATGTCTGCCATTATTGCTTTAAGGGCAGTTTTATCTTTTGATAATTTATTACGTAATTGCTGCATTACTGCTTGTAGCGAAGCAACCGTGGGATACGTTGTTTGGCTATGATATTTTAAATTCTTAGGTTTTGTAACATCCTTATTTAATTCATCTGCTATTTCTTGAGTTATCTTGCTATTGAATTTACGATCTGCATTATAAGGAACTTGTTTAAAATTCCAGATATGGGACGCTACATGATAGCGAGAATCTGGTAATTTGGATCTTTCTTCAAAAGTTAATTTATTAAGTTTAGTGCTGGGACCGTGCTCTATTTGTATAGCTGCTAGTCCTAAAGCAATCTCTAAATGATCGAAGTAACCTGAGGTCTCTACATCGACCGAAGTTATCTTCAGTAAAGCAGCAATGCTTTTACCTGTAGATTCTGCCGTGTTGTTATACCCGGAGCCTACTTCATCAAGTTGCTCACTCTCTTCTCCGGTTAAATCAGTGTATGTATTATATAAAAATTCTGATTTAGCAAAGCCACTTCTAAACGCTATATTAGTAGGATTCCTACTAATCATCTGCATTGAGCCTATAGCCATTGCAAATATGATTTGTGGAGGTAATCCTTCTTCTCCTCGGTGGAGTAAAGATAGTGGCTTTCTAGCAGCAGGAATTCCGGTAGAGAAGGTTTCAGTAAGTTTAATGTCCTGATACTTTTTAGCGAACCTATTATATTCGATGGTCATCTGAACAGCTGCAGGTCTACTTAAGCCTAATGTGATTAAGGCTCTTTGTAGCATTGCGTCACTTTTAAAGACAACATCAGGAAGAGCAAATATGCCAGTAGCTTCTTTGCCTTTCTTATTTACACGCACCTGAACTAGTTCAGCGAACTTCTTACTTAAAATACCTAAGGCGCTATCTCCGCTATCTGCTTTTAGTTCTTCTAATGTTGGAGCTTTTTCGCCCTTCTTTTGAGCTGCACGTTTTCTACCCGGGAGGGCTTTAGTTTTATTCTCAGTTAATTGCTCATCGGTAATAACAATAGGCAATGTATCTTTAGTTACTTCAATAAAGTTCTTGGTATCACCGAGATCTTTAAGTGCATCTAATAACGCTGGGAAATCTTTTTTCCTATTCTTAATTACATCCAGATCAAATAAGCTGGCCAATTGATTTAGTATTAATCCAAATTGTTTTCTCTGCGGTCCAGTTAAATTAGCCTGCTCTTTTATTTTTAGTTTCCCATTTCTGGTAATGACTTCTGGGAATACCAGATACAGAGCTTGTTTGCTTAGCTCTTCAATAGGTATAAATCGATCGGTTACATCGGAAGGAGCTAGATCATCTATTTCTTCTATTTCCGCAGTCTGCTCCCTGTTAGCATCTGCCTCTAAAAACTCTTTAGGTGTTTGCTCTTCTGCACTCTCACCAGCAAATTCATTTTCGAAATCACCAAAGTTACCTTCGGCACCAAATATTGCATCAAGATCGACGTCTTCAAAACTTTCATTAGAAGGAATAATTACATCAGCAATTAGTATTAGGTCAGAGCTAGCTTCTAGTATCTGAGTTAATAAAGTATGCTGATGTTCTGGGATATTGAGAACAATACGTACGACACTAACAAACTGTGACCATAAAGATGAAGGCTTATTCTTCGGTGTTTCACCATATTCATACTGGGGAGGAAGTTTCTTTAGGATATTTTGATAAAGTTTATTCGTCAATCCATATGTAATAAATTCTTCTGGAGTTTGATTTACTAATTTTTCTAAAATATTAATTTCTTTTTTTGTTAATTTTCCGCCAAATGCCCGTTCAGGATCTCTACCGCCATGTTCTATAGCATCAAATTCAACACGCAATAAACTATTTATTTTGTGTAACTCTTTAACAGCTGCTTTTTGTGCTTTAGTTATGGGGTTTGTAAAAGTATTCCGCACAGCTACATGAATAAGTTCATGTAATAATACTTCTTCTGTAGTAAGCACTTTATTATCTAAAGCATTAGCATAAATGACAATACCAATAAATTCTGTAACAGACGTACTTGTGCCAGTAGGTTCTATATCTCTTTGTACTTCCACTCCATCTACAGTAACTATAGTAGATCCAAGTGCACTATCAGGTCTTTTTTCGCTAAATCTAACTTCTAGTTTACCAACTGTACCTAATAGTTGTTTTGCTACCCCTTTAAATTCTGGATTAACTGCATTATCGATTAACCACTGTAAAGCTACGTCTGTAGTTTTAAATCCTTTTAGTAGCGTTTTAGTAAGTTTATTGGTTGAAGGAGCTTGTCTAGATGCTTGTAATCGCTCTAGGGCAGCAACTATTTTAACTGTATCTCCACCATCGGCAAAATCTTCAGTAATACCAAAATCATCATTTTCTTCTCGCTCTAAATCTTCTGCTGCTTGTTCTTCGGCAGTTAACGGGGTAGGCTTCGCTTCAGCTAAAGCTTCTGCTGCAAATACAGGATCATCCAGTAATCGTTGAATATCTTCTGGAGAATATCCATTCTCAGGATCTGCTAAAGCAAATGATTCATCTTTAGTAAATTCAAATGTTTTAGGAATTGTCTGTTTAGTAGAATCAACAACAGTTAATTCTGTAATTAGTGCACCCGTATTAGTTCCTTCAAGTTTTACATAAGTAAAACCGTCTGGAGTTAGCGGGTAAATCTTTAATACAGTAGTAGGTTCTTTAAATTGATCTACACCCCGTAAAGTCCATTGAACTTTATCTCCTACTTTAATTGGAGAATCTGATGGAACCTTTTTCTTTTTGGTTGGAGCTGCTTGGGGCTTTCCTCGTTCATTATTCCTGTTTTGTCCAGAACGTTTAGGAGGAACCGTAGTAGACGAAGTTTCTTTCCCAGATCCTGGAGCTTGTCCCGTAGTTCCTGTTTTTGATTTTTTAGCATTTTCTTCTTCCTTAAGATCTAATTCAGTTTCTACATCTTTATCAATTAAAGCAGTTAATGCATCATTCGCTTCTTTTAATTCAGCTGCTTTTGCAGTGTGTGCTTTTGTACCTGATTTAAGTTTAGCTAATTGTGCTTTTAATTGATCTGTCTTTACTACTATAAATCGTATACTTTCTGGAGAAGCTAACCCTTTTTCTTGACCTTCTTGTAAATACTCTAATTGTATTTTTGCTGCTTCAAGATTTAATTTAGCCTGAGCAATACGTTCAGCTGCTGTATGTTCGCTATTAGCTTTAATTGTTTCAGGGTTAGCTAATATTTTTTCTAATCTTTTAATTTGTTCTTGAAGTTTTTCTATGTCAAATATATCAAATGCTCGTTTAACTCCAGGTGAATTGGAATGAAAGACATCAGATTTAGTTGTTTTATCGCTGCCCTGTGTCGGCTCTGGCTGCGCCGACGCCTCCACCGGGTCAGCTTTGGGAGAGGTTTTGCCTTCTGGATTCTTTAACTTATTTATATCTTTTTGAGTAGCAGGGTCAGCTACTGTTTTAATATTGCCTTCTATAGACTTTGCTTTTGCTAATTGTGCAGCAGCATTAGCTTTATCTCTTTTGAGTTGCTGAGCATTTTTATGAAAAGAAGTAGTCTTATGCCCTTTTACTACTTGGGTTGTTAACTGTCCATAAGAGGCTTCTTTAGTAACTACAGTAATTAAGGTATTAGACTTTTTATGAATAATAGTAGTAAATGGTGCTTTCTTGTTTTTCTCAGTAACGTATTTATCATCTCCCTTAGGAATTTCATAACGTACAGCCCGTTCGCCTCGAGCCTTTTTATCACTCCGACTAACTACACGGATCGAACGTCCTTGGGGATCTGCAAGAGCTAGCTTATGTGCTTCAGCAAATTTATCTGCTTTATTTTGTAGATTATCTGCATGCACTTTCAATCGTTGCTCAAGGACTGTAATCTTTTGCTGAGCTAATTGGTAATGCATGTCGCTATTAATAATATCTAATATCTCGTCTTGATAGCTCTTTATGCCTCTCCATCTCTGAGATGTGCCCTCTTCTACTTCGTCATGAACTTCTGCCATGGTTTTATCAACAGACTTTGTATCTAACTGCTCTTCTATTTTGAGAGCATCTAATTGAGCTTGTAGAAGTACCCTATCATGATCATTTTTAGCAGTATCAATAGCTGTTTGAATTTCAGCAATAGTTGGGCCTATGCTGCCAAAGAAACTTACTTTATCTACAACATCTAATACTGTTCCAACTTTATCTGTTAATTTTTTAATTAGTTTATTATTGCTAATAACCAATGCTGCTTTTTGAGAAGCAGACAATACGCGTTTACTTACTTTAGTTAAACTCTCTATAGTTTTTTGAGTAGTAGATTTATTAGCGTCTTTGATAATAGTGTTGAATTCATCATCTTCAATCTCAGTATTTTCTTTACTAGGTTTAATAGTTTCTTTAGCGTCTTTTAAATCCTTTGTTATGGTCTTGTCAGAAAAGTCACCTTTCTCAAGAAGACCTTCTAAAAAAACTTTGGTATCTTCTAATTCCTTAATATGATCTACAGTTTCGTCACCAGAAAGAGGAGTATCTAGTTTTTCTGTTACTTCTTTTTTATGAGCTTCTAATGCAGCAATTTCTTTTCGAAGTTGTTTTCTAGTTTCAACATTAGCTTCCTCATTACTGCTTAATGGATTGGCTTCTTTATATGCCATGTACATTCCATTAAATATTGCGTTTTCAGTATCAGCCTTTTCTTTATCAAAATTTCCATCAATATCAATATTTGCTGCCGCAAGAGTTACTTCTATCTCTGCTAATTTTTTAATGTATTTGTCGCCTTCTTCTGTATTACCAAATTTTATAGTTTCTTGTCCTGCTAAAATTGCCTTAATACCTGCAATCTCTTTCTCTATTGATTCTTTAATTTTGGTTTTACTGGAAGGACTGATAGCAGCATCAGCTAATCTTTCGGTTAGTTTAATACTTGCATGTACACCGGTGAGACCAGCAACGATAGTGGCAACTCCTCCAGGAGTACCAGCAGCTTCTGCCAGAGCATCGTATGTGATAGCTGCAGTATCTGTGATCTCACCTTCAGCAGCTAATTGTTCGGTAGCAGAGGTAATACCTCCAGATAATCCTTCACCGGCAAGTCCTCTTGCTGGTCGAAGTACAGTTAAGCTAAGAATACTGGGTGGGGTGACTTCTTTGACAGTCTTCTGAACTTGCTTAATCCAAGCCAGTCGACCCGGGATAGCTTTAACAGCTGCCATATCACCGTATTTCTCAGCAACAGTACCAACAGCTGACCATAATTTAATACGAGTAGCTTCTTTCTCAGTAGGCCTGCGACCGTTCTTTTCGGTGAATTCTTCAATGGCCTGATTACCCTTACCAATAGCTAAAGAGGTAAGAATAGCTGTCTGGGCTACAGGTCCTCCTATGGTGAATGCCACCATGTAGGGAACACTGTCTATGCCCTGTGAGATAAGAGTACCTAGATCGTTAAATAAAGCATTCTTAGTAGCTTCCCAATTACCACTATTTTTAGCAATCGTGGTGAAAGCTGTATGGGCAGCTACTTGTTCTTTACGATTAACTGGAACTTTAGTTTTAAGGTTCGCAGAGAAGTCTTTAATTGCTTTAAGATTTTCAGGATCTGTAGTAAACGCTGAGGCAGCTTGTGCTCCCAGATCGATAGTGGTCTGAACAATAGCATTTGCTTTGGTACCTAAGAAATCTGTAGGGGCTCCTGCTTTTACAGCTCTGGCATTTTCTTGATTATATCCAGCAAATTCTCGGGCATTTAATTCAGTTAACCCGGGAATGAATACACCTTCAGCAGTGGTTACTGAATAGGTGCCGTCTTCATGTAAAGATATAGGCCCTTCTTGAGATACAATTGGGGAATTGGCTTTAAGACTGGTAGCCTCTTCACCAACTTCTTTAAATATCTCTGTACTACCAGGAGTAACTTCTCTGAATAGATCAGTATCGACATCTTGCGCAGTTTGTCTGAACAAATCTGCATCAGCAAGCTGAGAAGATGGTAAAAAGGAATTTTTAGCATCAGCAACAAGCGTAGCTGTTTCAGCTTTTTTTGATAATACTTGATCTCGAACAGCTAAAAGACGTTCATCAAAATTCATTATTTCCCAAATCCAAAGAATTTTTTAACATCATTAACTCGGTTATATCGTTTTAATTGTATAGCGTCCTTAGGATCATTAGGATCTAGAGCAGCAATTGCTGCTTCTAATTTAGCTACTGCTTCTGGATCAGGACTTAATGCATTTTTAAGATTTTGTTCATATTTTTTTAAATTAGCTTTCTTTTTAGCTCTGTATTCTTCTTTTGTTAATCCCTTCGGAGTTACTTTTTCAGCACTTTTCTCTAGCTGACTTTTCTTCTTATTAGCTTCAGCAGTTGCAGCATCTATTGCAGCAATTGCATCTCCTAAATCTGTCTTTTTACCAAAACTTCTTTGTATAACTTGAAATAATGCAGGAATTTCTCGATCAGAAATATCTGTTTCTTTATCGTCAGCTAATGAAAAATCATTATGATTATAAGGAATATAATCCTGATTAAAATTAGCTTTTGCATACAAATCTAATACACCTAAATTTAATTGTTCTTGTCCTTCAAGTGATAATCCAGGTAGTGCCTTGCGTAGTTTTATAAACGTATTAGAAATGCTGTTTCGCAATGCTCGAATATTTTCTTTATCCCAATCAACATCTTTCAACCGAGTCTGTACACGATCATAAATACTGGCTTCAGGATCACGATTTAGTGTTTCAATATCTTCTTGGTTTAAATCATATTTCTTTGCAACTGTTTCTCTAGATCTGGCTTCTAATTTATTTTTAAGTTCAAGTGCTTGAGTAACTCGACGAAATTTTATTTTCGCAGGATTATTATCATTGATAGCTTTATCAGCAATTGTTTCTAATTGAGATTCAGTCATCCAATGAAATTTACTTGGTTGTCCTAAATTTCCAACAATTCCATCGCGCAATTGTTTATATAAGTCAAATGTGTATGCGTTTTCCTTAAGTGTAGAAGTAGATTCGCCAGTAAGACGCTCTAACCTAGCATCAATATCAGTAGAATATCGATCTACTAATCTATCTTCGATAGGTTTAAGTAATGCTTTGTTTTCTTCAGACATTCTTCCGTCAATAGCGCCCTGTCTTAAGACATCATATGCGGCAATATCGTTATCTAAATTACCACTAGGCTGAAAAGCAGCTATGCTATCTTGAACAGCTATTTTATCTGTTCGATCTTTACGCACATTTTCTTCTCTTGCCTGATCGTTTGCTAATTTGAGAGCTTTATAAGCAACGTTATTATCGTATTCATCGTTTATACGTTTAGTCTCTAAATTTTTTTGAGCGTTATCAATTTTGTCCTGCTCATCTTTAGTTTGAGCTCGCTTTCTTGCATCACTTAAAGCCTGAGATTCTTGTTCAAAGATACGTTGCTTATTTATAGCATCTTGCTTCAGAGCTTCGTGCTCTTCTCGTTTATATTTAAGGCCTCGTTTATCTGAGATTGATTGATATTTAGCAGATTTAGTTTTGTACTGTTCTCCTTCTACTTTGAGTGGATTTATTTTTTCAGCTAAATCTATATCTTGTAATTGACCAAACGTATCTAAACTGTTTTTGGTAATTTCTTGACCTTGTTTAATTAATGCTCCAGGACGGAGAGCTTCAAGATGTGCTGCTTCTTTTTTACTGGCATCTAATGACTGTATTGCTTGATCTAAAGAAACAGGATTGATTTCTTTGCTGTGCCGTAATGCTTCTTTAGTGGTATCGAGAGTTACTGCGTCTTGTAGGATATCTCGTTCGTCTGCTGTTACAGCTCGACCCTCAGCTGCTACTGCACGGCCTTCGGCCGATACTCTAAAATCTTGATTTTGAGCATCAACAAATCCTTTGCTAATATCATCGAGATCTAAAAACGATTGATCGCTATTAGCTAACAGAGCTTTCCGTGCTTCATCAGTTTTTAACTGAGCGGCTTGTACTTGGAATTTATCTGTAGCGTTAGTAACATAATCTTCTAATGCCTCTTCGCCGGTATTAACCATACCGCCAAGACTGGCAATAATATCTTTATTGGTATTGCGTATGTTATTTAAAATACCTGAACTATCAGCCGCTCTTATTTGGTGAGCTCTCTGGTAATCAATCACTTTAGCCATGATACGCCTCTACTTAAATGGTTTCATTGAGCACATACCCACCTGCTCGCTTACCAATAGATTTAAAGTTATTATCTGCAAGAATTTGATTATTGATCAATCGTTTCTGAACTCTTTGATCTTCTGCCCGGGCTGCTATATTAGAAGTATTTACAGCTCGATTATCTTCGAGCGCTTGTTTATTAAGAGCAAGCTGATCTTTTTGCAGAGATAGCCCATAGGCATCTTTAAGAAAATCTAACCCTTTTAGACCTAAACCAAGATTATCGAAATTAAAAAAGGAACTGTCATCACTAAGACCAGTAAAATTGCCCCTATTACTAAAATTACTATTAACTAGTTCGCCTTGCCCTTTTGGTCCGAATTGAAAATCATCACCAAGTTTAAATGACTTAAACTGATCAGTAACACTGCTTAGTTTAGGAGTATCACCTGGCACAGAATAGCCTTTAAGTCTTCTTATCTTTTCCTGCAAATCTGGACCAGTATTTGGTGTTTGAAAGGGCAAAGCAGACTGCCCAAGATCTCTATTATGCCCATTGTATGGAGCAATTATTCCATTTCGACTATTGTTATTTGGAAATTTGCTTTCGTATCCAGTATGTGGCATGTTCTTTCCTCAAAATTAAGTTAACGTATCTTACTGGTATTTAACATAATT
>Ga0233433_10000604_pt1 | contig 37694 bp, 37 predicted proteins | sample SI_122_August201_5_FD_179868 | JGI IMG/M metagenome (GOLD analysis project Ga0233433, IMG submission 179868) | Seawater microbial communities from Saanich Inlet, British Columbia, Canada - SI_122_August2016_100_MG | ecosystem: Environmental > Aquatic > Marine > Inlet | place: Canada: British...
TGTAATAGGGATCTAACCGCGCACGCCACTGGGCGTCCTGCGCCGCATCTGGTTTCGCCGGATCATGGCAAAAGAAGTTTGCGTTAAAAGGCTGGGTCGTTTGTTGTTGGATAATGCCAATGCCCGCGCGCATTTGGTCACCGTTCAGCGTGGCACAAGGTAATGAGCCCAGTCCGCCCGCTTCACAAACCGCAACCGCCATGGTCGCATCAACCGAGCCGGCCATGGGTGCCTGAATGATGGGGTGCGTCACGCCAAAGAGATCAACCAGTCTACGATCAGGCCACACAATGCGTCTCCATACTCAGTTATCTATTCGGAAAGAGCTGCCTCAATGGCCGCCAGTGCTTCGGTAGCTTTCGATCCATCCGGACCGCCGGCCTGGGCCATGTCCGGGCGACCACCGCCGCCTTTTCCACCAACCACGGCCGCGCCCTCACGGACCAGATCAACGGCACTGAATTTATCGGTCAAATCATCGGTTACGCCAACAACCAGTGATGCCTTATCACCGTCCACGGCAACCAATGCCACCACGCCAGACCCCAGCTTGGTTTTAAGATCATCAGCAAGACCTTTGAGTTCCTTGGCCGGAACACCTTCGACCACACGGCCCACGAACGTGGTACCAGCCACGTCGCGGGTATCATCACCACCGGATGCACCACCGCCTGCTGCCATCTGCCGGCGCACGTCGGATAGTTCTTTCTCCAGCCTTTTGCGATCTTCCACCAGTTGAGCAACCCGGTCCGTTACGTCGGCGGGAGCAGATTTGAGGGTAGCTGCCACAGATTGAACAATCTGATCCTGGGCTCGGAAGTAGTCTTCTGCCCCTTGGGCGGTGACCACTTCGATACGGCGCACCCCGGCAGCGACCGCACTTTCCGAGATCACCTTGCACACCGCAATATCGCCCGTACGGTGCACGTGTGTTCCGCCGCAAAGCTCGGTTGAATAATTACCGGCTCCATCAGCCCCCATGCTGACCACGCGCACCTCGTCACCATATTTCTCACCGAACAATGCCATGGCACCTGCCTCAACGGCGGCGTCCGGTTCCATCAGTCGGGTCACCACATCGGTGTTGGCGCGAATTTGCGCGTTCACGCTGGCTTCCACTTCTGTGATTTCTTCCGGCGTAATCGGCTTGGGGTGGGCAATGTCAAAACGCATCCGGTCCGGTGCAACGAGCGAGCCTTTCTGGGTCACATGATCACCCAACTGACGTCGCAGGGCTTCATGGATCAGGTGGGTGACAGAATGATTGGCCCGCAGGGCTGATCGCCTCGTGTGATCCACATCCATGGTTACGTCGTCGCCGACTTGGGCGCCTCCACCCGTAATATGGCCTTCATGCACATGCACAGCACCCAGCTTTTTATGAGTATTCGTAATCTCAATATGGACGCCTTCGCCTAAGTGCATAACCCCGGAATCGCCCATCTGGCCACCGGATTCTCCATAGAAAGGCGTTTGGCTGGTGATCACAAACACATGGTCGCCCTTCCCCGCTTCGCTAACCCGCGCGCCGTCTTTAACCAGATCAACGATCTGGCCTTCGGCACTTTCGGTGGAATAGCCGAGGAATTCTGTGGCACCGTGTTCCTGTTGAATTTCAAACCACACCGCTTCGGTGGCGGCTTCGCCGGAACCGGACCAGGCCCTACGGGCGTCTGCACGCTGACGCTCCATGGCGGTCTCGAAGCCGTCCACATCCACGTCAATGGACCGGGCTTTGAGGGCGTCCTGTGTCAAATCAAGAGGGAACCCAAAAGTATCATACAGCTTGAACGCTGTCTCCCCGTCCAACTGTCCGCCATCACCCATACCGCCGGTGGCCTCATCCAATAGCTTGAGGCCGCGATCAAGCGTCTTCTTGAAGCGGGTTTCTTCCAATTGCAGGGTCTCAGTGATCAGCGGTTCCGCCCGTACCAATTCCGGGAAGGCCTGTCCCATTTGGGCGGTGAGTGCCGGAACCAGTTGCCACATGAGCGGGTCTTTGCAGCCCATTAACTGGGCATGGCGCATACCGCGCCGCATGATCCGGCGCAGCACATAACCGCGACCTTCATTTGACGGCAGAACACCATCAGCGATCAGGAAGCTGCACGCGCGCAGGTGATCGGCGATGACACGGTGCGAAATCTTGAATTCACCATCAGCGTCGGTGCCGGACACATCAGCGGATGCATTGATCAGGGACCGCATAAGGTCAATGTCGTAGTTATCATGACTGCCCTGCATTACGGCTGCAATGCGTTCCAGCCCCATGCCGGTATCAATAGAGGGATGTGGCAGATCAACCCTTTCGCTGGTGGTCACCTGCTCATACTGCATGAACACCAGATTCCAGATTTCGATAAACCGGTCGCCGTCTTCATCGGCGCTGCCCGGTGGGCCACCCGGAATATGATCGCCATGGTCATAGAAAATTTCAGAACACGGTCCACATGGGCCTGTATCACCCATAGCCCAGAAGTTATCGGACGTGGGGATTCGGATGATTTTGTTCTCAGAAAGCCCGGCGATCTTTTTCCATAAATCGAAGGCATCGTCGTCTTCGGCATAGACCGTGACCAACAACTTGTCTTCGGACAGGCCGAATTCCTTGGTGATCAGGTTCCATGCAAGCTCGATGGCGTGTTCTTTGAAATAATCACCAAACGAGAAGTTACCGAGCATCTCGAAAAACGTGTGATGACGCGCCGTGCGGCCCACGTTTTCCAGATCGTTATGCTTGCCACCGGCGCGAACGCATTTCTGGGACGTAACGGCGCGGGAATAATCGCGCTGCTCAAGGCCCGTAAAGACGTTCTTGAACTGCACCATACCGGCATTGGTGAACATTAGAGTGGGATCGTTGCGTGGCACCAGCGGGCTGGAGTCCACTACTTCGTGACCGTGTGTCCCGAAGTAGTCCAGGAACGCTTTTCTGATGTCGTTGACCGTCTGCATGGTTAGCCCAAAAACCCTATATTCAAATCACCTAAGCGTTTTTAGCGGCGGGTCTCGTTACTGTCCAGCAGACGCACGCCCAGAATGCAGAAAACGCGGACCATTAGGCCCGCGTTCCCTGAATTCCATCGATAGAGACGCCGCCGATCAGCTGGCTTCGTCTTCCGTTGGCGCATCGGCACCGATAACCGGGGCGTCTGTACTCAACTCGTCATCATCGTCGCTGATGGGCGTACTCTCGGCCACCATCATGGCGTCGGATACCAGTCCGGCGTTCTGACGGATCAAAGCTTCGATCTCATTGGTCATATCCGGGTGTTCGCGCAGGAAGACCTTGGCATTCTCGCGGCCCTGACCGATGCGTTCTGATCCGTAGGAGAACCAGGACCCGGATTTATCCACCACGCCGGCTTTAACGCCGAGATCAAGGATTTCACCCATCTTGGATACACCTTCGCCGTACATGATATCGAATTCGATCATCTTGAATGGCGGGGCCAACTTGTTTTTAACCACCTTCACCCGGGTTTGGTTACCGACCACTTCGTCACGATCCTTGATCGAGCCAATACGGCGGATTTCCATACGGATGGAAGAATAGAACTTGAGCGCGTTACCGCCGGTGGTGGTTTCGGGGTTACCGAACATAACACCGATCTTGATCCTGATCTGGTTGATGAAGATAACCATGGTGTTGGAGCGCGCTACTGACGACGTCAATTTACGCAGGGCCTGGCTCATCAAGCGGGCCTGAAGGCCTACGTGATGGTCGCCCATTTCACCTTCCAGTTCCGCGCGTGGCACGAGAGCGGCCACACTATCAATCACCAGAACATCAATGGCACCGGAACGCACCAGGGTATCGGTAATTTCAAGGGCCTGTTCACCGGCATCGGGCTGGGAAATAAGCAGTTCGTCCACATCCACGCCCAGCTTGACGGCGTAAGACGGATCAAGCGCGTGTTCCGCATCAACAAAAGCACAAGTGCCGCCATTTTTCTGTGCTTCGGCGATAACATGCAGGGCCAGGGTGGTTTTACCGGAACTTTCCGGGCCATAAATTTCGATAACACGACCGCGTGGCAGACCACCGATACCAAGACCGATATCAAGCCCAAGTGAGCCTGTGGAAACCACATCGGCTTCGACGGTTTCGCGCTGGCCGAGCCGCATAATGGAGCCCTTGCCGAACGAGCGTTCGATCTGTGACAACGCGGCATCAAGCGCCTTGTTCTTTTCCACGTTGTTTCCTTTGCCGTTATCTTTTTCGACGAGCTTGAGCGCTGCATCTGACATGGTGTACCTCACTTATTCCATAGGGTCATCGTTGTTTCAATAACCCGATACGTACATGTTTTGTTCTCATTGGCAACAATAAATTTTAATGCATTGATAAACAACAGTTTTATTAAAAACTATTCCCGTAATGTTCTACTTATTGCGAACACATTTCAATGCGAAGTCGAAACAATTATTAAATCCGGTATCAAGCAGACTGCTCGAATCTCGTCTTTATTACCCATCATTCATCACATCGCGCACGGTGCTGGCCAGGGTCTTCAGGCTGAAGGGTTTGGCCAGGAAGTGGATGGACGGGTCGCGGCTGATTTCTTCGCGGAAGACTTCTTCGGTATAGCCAGACATAAGCACCACCCGCATATCCGGCATTTCCTGACGCACCAGTTGGATGAATGTATGACCGTCCATACCGGGCATCACCACGTCTGAAACAATAAGATCAATGGGTTCTTTCGAGCCGTTCAGCACATCCAGTGCTGTCTCGCCGTTATCGGCTTCAAGCACGGTATAGCCTTTATTACGCAGTGCGCGCGATCCAAACAGGCGTACCGCGTCTTCGTCTTCCACCAACAGGATCACACCACTGCCAGTCAGGTCTGTTGTGGCCGAACCAACCGCATCTTCCTTTTGCCGGGCGCGGTGATCCATGAGGGCCTGGTCAGCGCCACGTGCCGCCGCCCTTACCCCTGTTTCGCCCTCAGCGCCGCTGGCGGGCAGATAGATGCTAAATGTGGTGCCGTGGCCAAGGGCGCTTTCCACAAACACGAAGCCCTCTGATTGGCGAATAATGCCGTAAACGGTGGAAAGGCCAAGCCCTGTCCCCGCCCCCACTTCTTTGGTGGAGAAAAACGGCTCGAAGATTCGCTCGATGTTTTCGCGCGATATGCCGGTGCCTGTATCGGATACGGATATAACCACGTAGGTTCCAGGCGGCATCACATCCGGCCCGCGTTGAACAGGGGCCGTTACGGTTTCATTGCGGGTCCGCACGCTCAACGTGCCACCACCCGGCATGGCGTCGCGGGCATTCACCGCCAGATTGATAATAACCTGATCAAACTGGCCCCGGTCAGCCCGGATCAGATAGGCATCCGGCGCATGCTCAAACGTCAACTCCACCCGCTCACCAATCAAACGACCTAACAGGTGTGAGAGATCGCCCAGCATTTCTGTGGGATCGAGCACAACAGGCTTTAGAGTTTGCTTGCGTGAGAATGCCAGCAACTGGCGCACAAGATTGGTGGCCCGATTGGCGTTCTGTTTTATTTGCATAATATCGGCGAAGGATTCGTCATCGGGGCCGTGACGCTCCAACAATAAATCAGAAAACCCGATCATGGCGGTCAGTAGATTATTGAAATCGTGAGCCACACCACCGGCCAACTGGCCCACGGCCTGCATCTTCTGAGACTGGGTGAACTGGAGTTCCAGGTGACGGTGCTCTGTTTCATCGATCACATGCAGCACCATGTCATCATTGTCGCCCATCTTTGATACATAGAGTGAGGCGGCGCGTTCTACCGCCGAATCACTGGAAGGAAACCGCACTTCCACATGGGCTGAGCGAGCCGTCCCCATGATCATCTTGGACAAGACACCAGTGTACTCTTCCTCATCCTGCGGCGCGATGAATGTGGCCAGTGATATCCCTTTTAATGCATCCCCGCTTTTGCCCAGGAATCGCGCCAGCGACGTGTTGCAATAGCGGATCGCCCCGTTGCCATCGAGAATGGCAATCCCCACCGGCGCATCATCAAACAACCAGTCAGGCGGAACAGCAGCTGCGACAGCAGCCTGGTTATCAACTGATTGATCCGTTAGATCAGCGTTCGAATCCGATCCGTTTTCCGGATCACGCAGGACAACCGCACGGCTGCCGCCCTGCTGGGCTCGGGCCCGGCGGTTTTGAATGATATAGGCCCGAAAAGTCTGTTCGGTACCGGTTTGCAACGTCACATAACCGACGCCGCCTTCGGGCGGAACCTTGTCTCCGCGTAATAGTTGCTCGAACGGCACCTTGTTTTGCACCAGATCATCCGCTGTCCGACCCACCCAGCGAGAAAACACGGCGTTAGAATAGGTTATGTTCCCGTCGCTGTCCGTGGCGTAGAATCCCACGGGCAAGTTGTCCAGAAAGTCGTTGACCATGTTCACTTCTTCACGGCCTTGGCGCTGGTGCTCCCGTTGCTGACTTATGTCGTCCAATCGCCACACAATATGGTCGTGATCGTCTGGCACAGCGTTGATGCGCCACCATTGCTGGCCGCCACCAGCCAGGCTAAACCAGACTTCTCCGCGTGTGGGTACCCCGCCTGAGGCATTGGCAAAAACACGCTCAAACTCTGCCCGCGCTTCCAGGTCAATGACAGCTTCACGAATACCGGATACCCCCGACGCGGGCGTGAATGCAGCATCATAGGCTGCCGTCGCATGGATACGTTCGCCTGTCCTGTCGGTTATCAACACCGCATCACCGCCACGCATGATGGCATTTGAAATGGCGTTTGATAATTCGCCTTTCTCATCGCCCTTGCGTGCTTTCGAAAGGCAGCTCAAGGTTGAGATAACCGCAGCACCGAGTAGCCCTCCCGCCAGGCCAACCGATAGGTCAGTATCAGCCACCAGGAAAAGGGTGATGGCTGAGGTACCACACAATATACCTAATGCGCCCCAAAACAGGCGGCTGCCCAGTATACTATTTATGGTGGAACCTGCCCGATTCATAACGACTGTATGCCTCAATGCATCGTAGTGCCGCGTTGGCGCATGACGAAGCCAATGACCTCGGCTACAGCCTGATAGTGCTCAAGTGGAATTTCTTCATCCACTTCTACACTGGCGAACAGAGCACGGGCAAGCGCCGGGTTTTCGACAATCGGTATTTCGTTGTCTTCCGCAATTTCCCGGATTTTAAAAGCAATGTGGTCAGCCCCTTTGGCGACCACAATCGGTGCCTGCATTTCTTCGAGCTTATAGGACAGAGCAATTGCAAAGTGCGTGGGGTTTGTGACGATCACGTCTGCCTCGGGTACATTTGCCATCATGCGCTGGCGGGTCCGTTCTGCACGTAGCTGTCGGATACGGGCCTTCACATGAGGATCGCCCTCGCTTTGCTTATGTTCGTCTTTTACTTCCTGTTTGGTCATCTTCATCTGCTGAACAAAGGCATATTTCTGATAGATGTAATCGAAAACCGCAATGATGCTCATAATAATGAGGGAGCCAACCGCAATTCGGATGATCACGGCATGGAGGCGGTCCAGTGTGGAAACAATCTCAATAAACGGAATCAGCGTGATATCATCAAGCAATGGCAGGGCAAGCGCTGTTGACACGATGCCCACCAGCACAAGCTTCATGATGCCCTTCACGAATTCCACCACTGAACGCAAGGAAAACATGCGCTTTAGCCCCTTAAGCACCGAAATCTTGCCGGGATCAGGGGCGAGCTTGCTTGGAGCCCAGACTAGGCCACTTTGAACAACATTGCTGGCAACGCCCATAATTATCAGCAGTATCATTATGGGGGCTAGTATCAGGCCTACGGTAACAGACACATCGTACAGTACGTCACGCAGGTGGAACAGATCAGCATCAATATTGTGGGGCTGTTCAATAAACTGACGTCCCAATTGGCTGATCTCTTGCGCTATGGTCGGCATCATCAGGAAAAGCGCAAACGTAGAGCCCAGCAAAATTGCCCAGCTTTTGATTTCCTGGGATGATGCTGTTTGCCCTTGCTCTTTGGCTTTTGCCAATTTTCGCCCGCTGGGGTCTTCTGTTTTTTGGGCGTCGTCTTCTTCAGCCATTATGGACTATCCGTTTAATATCGGCCCTGCTTAGGGTCTTATCGTTCTTGATTTAATCAATCAAGAACGTGAATCAGCCCCTAAATATATGAATCTGAGGACGATTCACGCTTCAAAAGTATCACGAAGTGATTCTATTTGAAACGATCGTGCTCTAGGAACCGGTGAAGCGGATAAAAGTATCCTGAAAATGTTGCAGGAATAATATCATCAAGCCTGAGAGCGTAGATATCAAAACTAGAATTTGTAGCGAAATCTGAATGGGCATGGCGAAAAAGAACAGCGGCAAGGCTGGCATAAGCCGACCCAGAATGCCCAATCCCGCATAATAGGCCAAGGCAACCACCAGAAACGGTGATGCCAGTTGTAATCCCAATGCAACGCTGTCCGCCACGTCGCGCGCCATCATCATAGCAATATCACCGACCATCAAAGCCGCACCCGGTTTGAACAGGGCATACGTTTCAATCAGGGCCTCGAACATAACGTGATGCATATCGGTTACAAAAATCATCAACAATCCGATCGTCGTCAACAAGCTGGCAACAACCGAGCTTTGCGACTCAACAATAGGATCCTGAATCATGGCATTCGCCAGTGAAGCAAACATGGCAACATACGTTCCCATGATCTGTAACGTGCCCAGCGCAATGCGACCCAGTATACCAAAAAATACACCAATATAGGCCTCTGAAGCGATCAGAATGACCACGTCTGCCGCACCTTCGGGTTGGGGCGGTAGCAACGGCAAGACAAGGTGTGTGGACGCGAAGCTGACCGACAGCGCAATGCCTAAGCGAACACGTGTGTTCACGTAAACCGTGCTAAACCCCGGCATGATCATAAAGGCAGTGCCGACCCTGGCAAACACCAGGAAGAATCCGAATATGTTGAAGGTCAGGAATTCACTCAGCATACCGGATCAACTCACCCAAATTTACACAATGGAACTAACTGAGGCCGATCATCCGATCGTACATTCTCTCTGAAAACTCGATGACGGTGTTCATCATGTACGGCAGAAATACAATCAGGGCCGTAAAAATAACCAAAATTTTCGGAACGAAGGTCAGGGTCATTTCCTGGATGGTTGTCAGTGCCTGAAACAATGCAATGGCAACACCAATCAATAGCCCGGCGCCCATAATCGGGCCAGCCGTCATCAGAATAACCGTCAGGGCCTCACGCCCAATGTCCAATACATCTGTTCTATTCATGCAATTGCCTACGCTACCCTTGATGTTCGCGACTAAGACCGCAATCTCTCTGATTCGCGCTATCATAAAGCACAAAGCGACCAGACACGACCAATTTCACATCGCTGGATAAATAGCCCTACATGGGCATACGCAGGATTTCCCGATAGGCTTCAACGACCTTGTCGCGGACGCTCATCACCGTGCGCAAGGTAACTTCGGCTTCCGCCACGGCCGTTACAACCTGTGTCATATCTGCGGTGCCGTTGATACCGGCGATCGACAGCTGTTCACTGCGTTCGCCAATTTGGACAGCTTCGCGGATAGCCCCATTGACGAGGGACGCAAAATCTTCGCCAGCAGAAGGAGCGGCTTTGCCGGGCATTTCACCCGTCACACCTTTTGCGACGTTCTTGTAGGCATCAATCGCCTGATTAATGTTCTGTGCAGCGGTAATCATTTTTTGTTACCTATTTCCCGTTCCAGGTTCAGTGTGCGCTGTTTCTAAGCGCGCCCGTTCCATTAGTTTTGGTCCATTGTTATGACCCATTATTACGTTCTGTTATTGCGGGCCCAAAATATCGATAAGGCTTGTCAGCATAGCCTTTGAATTCTTGATCACGTTCAGATTGGCTTCGTAAGACCGTTGAGCCTCACGCATATCCATCATTTCGATTAACGTGTTCACGTTCGGCGTCAGCACATAACCGTTTTCATCGGCAGATGGGTGAGACGGATCGAACGTTTTTCCAAATTTTGAAAGGTCTGGTCGAATTTGATCAACCTGTACCATGTTCAGGCCAGATCGGTTGTTCAACACGTTTTCGAAGGTAATGATCTGGCGGCGACCAATGGCCAATTTGAGCATGGCCAGATTCTTGCGATAGATTTGAGAGGTAAATTTGTGCATGATCGCGTTCTCGTTGAGCATTTGAACCTGCTCTTCCAGCACAACCGAGTTACCACCGGGGGCCGTTTCATACGACAGGCGATTAGGTTCTTCGGAAAAGTCCTTGATACGCTTGCGCTGCCCCCCCAAGATGACCGTCACCGGTGGTCATATTGATCTGCATTGTTTCACGGCGCAGAATATCGCGAAACTGAAAGGGACGCAGATCTTTAGCCTTGTATTCCGGCGTATCCGCGTTGGCCACGTTCTGCGACAAGACTTCCTGACGTTGCGTCACCCATGACAAACGCTTTTTAACGGCGCTAAAGAGGGTTAGATCATCAAGGCTCATGGTTCAAATGCCTCACTTAAGATTTCCAATTAATTTCTTGGTAGGAATTATCTGCCTAGTAGGTTAACAACTGATTAACCTTCTTTTGGCATTCCTATGGTTGAACCTTGGTAGAAGCATTTGTCCGACGATACGAACCCCGATGAAGAGCCGAAAAAAGGCGCTCACAACAAGCGTAAGGACGCTGTTGCGGTCGCCATGTCCTATCATGGGCAAACGGACCAGGCGCCCCGGGTTGTTGCCGGTGGTCGGGGAACTGTAGCTGAACAGATCCTTGAGATCGCCTTTGCGAATGGAATCAAGGTCAGAGAAGACGCTGATCTGGCAGAATTGCTGAGCGCCATCGATTTAGATGATGAGATCCCGCCCGAAGCATTTGCTGCGGTGGCCGAAATATTGATCTATGTTTACAAAGCGAATGGAAACTGGCCTGATTACCTGAATGAAGCCTTTGGCGGTCCGGCACCAAACCCCAAAGAAGCACCAAAGGAAGATGGATCCGACATGCCTGATAATGGCGAGGACACAACCCATGGATAGCGAGCAAGATACCAGTACAATGGAACAGGAGATCGCGGATTTGCGTTCAACCCTGGACGAGGCCCTCAAAGCCATTGCCGAAAAACAGGAGGTGGATTTGTCCCTGATCGGTGACATGGTTGAACACCTGACCAAGCGCTTACAACGTGAAATCATATCCCTGGATCCGAGCAGACGGGAAACCATGCTGATTCAACTAACCGAAGTTGTCACAAAATTCACGATGATTGAAGAGGCCTTCAGGGCAAATGCGCCGCTCCCTGCCGGACCGAGCGACGAGGCCCTGAACTAATGGATTACACCAATATTGCACAAGCTTTTCTGGCCCTTATCTTTGTGCTTGGGTTAATCGGTGTGGTCGCCGTCGTGGCACGGCGATTGGGGTTAGGCGTACCCACACCTACCCTCAGAACCAAGAATAAGCGGGTCACGGTGGTTGAAGTAACCATCATCGATAGCAAACGACGATTGGTGTTGGTACGGCGCGATGATCAGGAACACCTGATCCTGCTGGGTGCCACGACTGAGCAAGTCGTTGAAACCGGCATAAAAGCAGGGCAGACTCCCCTTCAGTCCACGCTTGATTCGCTCGATACCAACACGACAAATGCTTCACCTGAGATAACGAAACCACATGAATAAATACGTAACCTGGAAACGATGTGCGCTGGCGGCTCTGGTGGGCCTTACCGGTTTGATTGTTAGCATAGGCTTTGTCTCACCAGCAGACGCTCAGATGCTGTCACTGGACCTGGGCGAAGGCGGCGGCGATGCCACGGCACGCATTGTACAGTTAATCATCTTGATCACGGTGTTGAGCCTGGCGCCCAGCATTCTGGTCATGGTCACATCTTTTACCCGTATCGTCATTGTTCTGGCGTTTGTGCGGACGGCCATGGGCACACCGCAGGCACCACCGAACCAGGTGCTCATTTCTCTGGCCATGTTCCTCACCATTTTTGTCATGATGCCCGTGTTTGAAGAATCGTATGATTCAGGCATCCGTCCCCTGATGGAAAACCAGATTGACGAATTTGAGGCTTTCGAGCGCGCCTCTGAACCTTTCCGAGGGTTCATGATGGGGCTTGTGCGCGAAAAAGATTTGATGCTGTTCGTCAATCTGGCCGAGATAACAGACGAAGAGATAGATGAAGGAATGCCGCTTCGCGCGCTTGTGCCAGCCTTTATGATTAGCGAGCTCAGACGGGCATTTGAAATCGGTTTCCTGATCTTCGTGCCATTTCTGATCATTGATATGGTGGTGGCTTCAGTCCTCATGGCCATGGGTATGATGATGCTGCCACCCATCATTATCGCCCTGCCCTTCAAGATTATTTTCTTTGTGCTGGTAGATGGTTGGTATCTGGTGGTGGGGTCACTGGTCCGAAGTTTCGGAACCTAGAGCACGATCGTTTCAAATAGAATCACTTCGTGATACTTTTGAAGCGTGAATCGTCCTCTATTACATATGCTTAGGGGCTTATTCACGTTCTTGATTGAACCAATCAAGAACGATAAGACCCTAGAGCGACCATTCCAATGCCTGATCGTTATACAGTGTTGCTAACATCGATAATGCGGGCTCACTTATATCGGCCTCACTTATATCAGACAGTCCAAAGGCCTGCTCGCTGCACATACAATCCACCAACGCGCTCAGCGAGTTGTCCATACGGACAGCCTTCCCGCCATAGCCCACATAGAAATCACCGTTGGTCGCACCAACAATAACTAACTTTACATAAGCTGGCTTAATCAACTGGCGACCGGTTTCCATATGCGCCCTCAACGTATCCACTGACAGGATGTCATCGCGTTCGCCTAAATCAGCTATGTCTTCATTGGAAGACCCTGCGAAGAACTCGGTTAGCCACTGCGCAAAGTGCCCGCCATTGACGTTTCCACTCAGCAGCGTTTGGAAATTCTGAACCGCCTCTGAAGACACCGTAAACCCAGTATCATCCATTCCCAGACTTGCGGCGCCATAAGGCTGGTCCAATGCATCAAACTCACTGAGATATTGTCCGTAACCCATAAATAAATCAGATAACTTCGGCCCCAGAAAACCGACAGAGTACGTGAGGGAACTTTCCAGCGTCACGCCCGCATGGGCAAATCGCGGGGGAATATAAATCACATCACCACAGGAGACTGTTACAGTATCGCCTACAAAATCATCGCGCAGAACTTTCAGATCGAGACCATCCACATAGATTTCCTGCTCAGGTGACAATGGCGCATTCGCCACCGTCCACTGACGTTGCCCTGCCCCCTGCACCAGAAAGACATGATAGCTATCCATGTGGGGGCCCACGGTGCCACCGGGCGTGGCGTAGCTCACCATAATGTCATCCAGCAACCACCGGGGGGAGAAATCAAAACACCGCAACAATGCGGCTGTTTCGGGATGGTACTGCTCCACATTCTGAACCAGCAGACTCCACTTCTCAGGGGGCTGGGTTTGAAAATCTTCCTCATCAAATGGGCCAAACTGACAGCCCCATGTGCTTTGCTCATCTGGCGTATTCACCAGACGGGACCGCACGCCATCTTCACCGGCCAGTGCAGCCAGCTCATCAGCCTCGATGAGTCCCTGCATCACCGAAACAGGAACGGCACCACGCACCACGAACGGCAGCCGGCCCCAATAGCGGGTGTAAAAAACCGATGGTGGAGGCATGGAATCAAGGATGGCTAGAGCGTTATTCATGCAGATTAATTCATCTGGCTCAGATTTTCGGTTGCAAGGCGCTCTTTGTAGGCAGCCATGAAGGTCTGGAAATTTTCAGCTACTCTGACTTTCGATGGAATCGATTCTTGTGAAATCAGGCCGAATTGCTCGGGGGTCGCAATCAACACGAAAGCATCTTTTAAATCGGTCGCGTACATAGCGGCGCCGTATTTCTCGCGCAATACCCCCAGCCCCCTGTCATTGCCGCTCAGGGTCAATGCAATTGCGTAGTTCAGGATATTGAGGGCCTGTTCAGGATCGAGCGGCTCATCGTTTGGTGCTGCATCAATACGGATGATCTTGCGCAATGACTGTGCCGCTCGCGGCCAGTCCTTGCTGCTCCAGTATGATTCTGCCCGTAGTTGCTCAGCCTGACGGGACTCATCTTCTTCCAGCAACAGTAGCGCGCCCATGCTCTCGCCAACCCCCATCATGGCACGGGAACGCAACTGTACACGTTGGACCGCCAGCGCCGGTGGCAAGTCCTCACCTTCTGATCCATCTAGTGCTTTGAGGGCACCAGCATAGTCCTTAGCCAACATCCGTACGATGGCAAGCTGTGCCCCCACACGAGCCTTATCAACCCCTTGTAGGCGGAATTTTATCTGCCCGTCCAATAACGCAGCGGCTTCAGTCAGCAAATCAACCTTAACCAAACGGTCTGACAGTTTGCGAATCATCTGATCACCCAGTTCGCCTACTGGTGTCAGTTCCTTGAACTCTTCATACAATGCAATAGCGGTAACTGGCGGCATCCGATCAGCACCGTCCTGAAGATACAAATAGGAGAATGTGTCTGACATGCGTTGGGTAACCTGTTCGGCTCCTTCGCGTTCACGGAAGTACGTCGCCGCCTGACGCAGAGTACTCAACCCCTGTCGGAAACCGCCTTGTGACAGGTATAGGTCACCCAGTCGTCTCAGCAGATCAAATTCGAATTGACCGCCGCGCCAGGCGAACCTGAGTTTCTCAAGCGAATTGATCGTCGTCATGATGTTGGCGCGTTCCATTTCCAGCAAAAGCTCGGCTCTCGCCACACTGGCAAAGATACGGCTAGGTCGGTCCACGCCGGCGATGGCCAATTCGAAATTGCCCACAGCCGCTTCAAAATCACCGGCGACTTCATCTTTTAAACCGGACAGATATAACCACTTAGAGCGTTCCTTCGGAAAAAGATCCTCGGCGCTCAGATTTTCTGAAAATTCCTGTGCACGATCAGCATCACCCACCCGGATGGTTGCTTCGATAACATGAAGAGCCAATGGAATACGCAAGGCCCGTGGATAAGCATCAGGGATGCGCGCGGTAGAACGAATGCCGCGCATCACATCAGCATCTTCGTTGCCCGCTGAAAATTCCACCATGGATCGCCAAAAATGGCCTTCGTCACTGTTATCCAATTGCGATCCTTTGAGATCGATCCGCGCGTCCGTAAACCGATGCATCAGAAAGTTTGCGATGCCTCGATAAAGCCGATAGTCGGCTTGTTTTTTTGCCGTTGGCACTTCATCAGCCAGAACACGGAGGACGCCCAACGCCTCAGCCGAATAACCGTGGGCCAGGAAGAACCGAACAAGATCGATCCGCTTTTCTGCTCGCTTGGTACGGCTTGGCGCCACAGCGATCGCACGCTCTATGGCCTGACGTTCTTCACTAAAAAACCTCATAGACACATCCCGCAATGGCTCGAAGTCAACAATGCGGGACATGGGGCGATCAGAATCAGATTGCGCGCGTGCCATGTCCAAATCTGTGGTTGGTGAAATATGTAGAACACGCGTGCTGGTAATGCCGATTCCTTGGCGGACAGGGCGGACGCGCAAACTATCAATACGCGGCTCAATCACGACGCCCTGGCTGGATGGGCGAATACGAAACTGCGGATACTCATACAGGTTTGTGACGCCGTATCCCAAGGGAAGAACAGGGACCACGATAAAATATTCACCCATTTCCGGATCAACCAACGGAACCGCCTTGCCCGGTTCGGGGACCGGCAGGAATACCCTTGCCCCAACCGGGGAATCCGGTTGCGACGCCGCCGCTACCGGTGACAAGGTTGTCAGACCTTGCTCAGTAAATTCCAAAATCCAGGCAAGGCCCTCACGTTTTGGAATCGGGTTAACGCCACGTTTGGTGATAGCGCGTAACACCGTTGCCGCCGGGTGCGGCAATTGCCTTAACGCAAGGAGTTGATCACCAGCGATTTCTTGCATAGCCGCCACATCGACGACCGAAGGCTTGTCAAATACAATCCACAACGCACCGCCGCGACGAAAGACAGCTGCCGCCACGGGTTCAGTCCAATTAAATTGCAACGTAAAACCGTTATCGCTACCGCTAGCACGGCTGGTACCGTTTGCGACGCCGACACTATCAACCAGTGCTGCATTCTGGCCGGTTGTGCCACTGATGGTAAGGTCGGTGGGCTGGGTATCTGAACTTTCGCCTGTCGCCACAGACTGTAACGCTACAGTGGCCTCAGGCTCTAGTGTGGTGGTCGTCGTCTGAGTTTCTGCTGTTTGTATAGCCTCCTGTGTCTCCTGTGCAACTGCTGGAGCCGACTCTGTGGTCTGTTCTGGTACGGGCGGCTCAGTCGCGGCGGCAATTAGTTCAGAGGCTATTGTTGAAGAGGCAACATCTGGCAGCACGCCCGGCGTACTGTCATCAGACGGGAACACGATATCAACAACAACTTTGGACCCAGCATAAAAATCCTTGATCTCAGCGCCTTCGGCTATGGCAAGACTGACCACAGTATTTTTTTCTGTTACCTGATGACGGGCTTGCCCCACGACGGCGGGCCGAACTTGCGCCAAACGACTCACATCCATACCCACCGGCTGGTCAAACGTGAAAGTCACCACATTGCCCTGTCGGTTCAACTTGTAGGGAACCTGGTTTTCCCAATCAAAAACGACCCGCAGCTTGTCTGCATGTAGTCCCGTTCTGACCCCCACTTGTGTCAGGGCGGACGTATCAACAGAGGACGCAGTAGAAACCGTCGACGTGATACTCGGCGCGGGGTCTGCTTGAGGATCAGTCGCCGTTGTAGCCTCTGCCACGGGTGCCTCACCCGTGAAGGGGCTGCCAATCAAGTCGATGACCACGGCGTTGCCAGCAGGAAAATGGATCAGCTCAAATGGCTTGGTCAGAGAAAGTGTCACTTGCTGCCCATTGGCATTTGCAGAAGTGGCCGTCACAAAGCCTGGTAAACCACTTGTGATGACAGAGAAGTCTGCTTCAACAGAACGATCAAATGACAGAATTAGCTGCTGGCCCGACAGATTGGCCTGATACCCCACAGGCGAGTTCCAAATAAAAGCCAAACGACTGCCTTGGGCGTTTGTCGCCACACGTACTTGGACAGGGTCAGCTTCTGCACGCGTTGATGTGATTCCAACCCCAAGTATCACTAAAATCATCAACGGCCAAAACAGGCGCATTACAGTTCCCCTCCAGTGGGGAAAATAACAATATCAACACGGCGTGCCATGGTGGCACGTTCATCTTCTGGCAGGTCCGGCAATTCATCATACCGGCTGTCAGAAAAGCCATATGCTGCGATATCCTGATTTACACCGGATTGACGCAACAAATTACTAACAGCGGTGGCTCTGGCAATTGATAACTCCCAATTGGACGTAAAGATAGCGCTATTGGGCGGGACCGGGTCAGAGTGGCCGTTTACACCGATTTGGTTGGCCACATTTCGTAAAACTCCACTCAATTTGAACACGGCATCCCAGGCATTTTCGGTCAAAACGGCACCCGATTCTTCAAACAAGGCATCACTGGGCAAAGCGACCACCAGCCTGTCATCCAGTCGAAGGACGCGGCTGCCACCTAGAACTTCGTCATTCGACAACAGCTCAGTCATCACGCCGGACAAATAATCTATATCTGTTGCATTCTCACGCAGGACCGTGGAGATATTGAATTCTGATGATTTAAGGACAGGTTCTTCTTCTATGATGGTCGGACTTAAAGAGCGCGAGAGCGTATCTGTGATCTCGTTCCAGTTGTCCAGATTCATATCTGACATCGAAAACAGCAGCACGAAAAATGTCAGCATCAATGAGATCAGATCCGAGAAAATAATCATCCAGGACTTGCTGATTGTACCCTCTGGGGTCTCAAATTCCTGAGGCGATGGAGAGCGCACGACGGTGCGACGACGACGGCGCGGGCTCATTCTACCTCTCCTTCAGGGTTCAACGAGGTAGGCGTGTCCGCATCAGGAACCGATTGGATCAGGTTACCTGCCGCACTAGGGAGAAGGTCGGGCTGTGCGACTTCCGAATCGTCATAGATGAGTTCTTCACCGATGGGCAGATCGAACTGGAGACGAGCAGCGGATTCCTCGCGCACATAAAAATAGAGGGAAACATCAGTTGGCTTGCCGGGGATAATACCCACAGAGACCGCATGCGGTGGCGCGCCACGCTCAATAACCTTTCGGGCAAACGCGCCAGCCCGTGCCAACTCTAGAGTCTGGATCACCGGTAGATTATTATCGTCCGACAAGGGGCTACCAATCAAAAAAGCCATTTCAAACCGAAACCCGGGTGGGTTGGCGCTTAGCGAACCCATGGTACGATCGAGCAGATTTGTACGAATGCTCCTGACTTCAGCCTTGCCGTCTTCGAACAATTCATGGGCTTGGAAATCAACGCGCATTACCCGGCCGGGCTGCACCACTTCAATACGATCAATGGCAATGGATGTGGAAAAAACACCTGTTATGTGTTGCTGGAAGGCATCAGGTGACAAGACCTCGCCCTGGTTTGATGAGAAATCTGTAGGATCGGTGACGGGGCCGACGAGGTCTGCAAATGTCGAGGTCAGGCTATCCATGACCTCTTTCGATTTGGTTTCTTCAATGGTTGAGATGCTCACCAGAATGATGAAGAAGGCGAGCACAAGGAGGAATAGACCCAAAAACAGGGTTACAGTACTCGTGCCACCCGCGCGGGTGGCGTGAACGGAGTCAAAATCGTCCATTTATGGTTGGCTTCCTGAATTCCTCAGTCAAAACTGGCCAATAATGCGTCGATATCCTCCTGGCTTTGGGCCTTGTTTTCCAGTTGTGGCCCACTAAGCAGTTCTTCGTCTGTAGGTGCTTTATCCTCTACGCTTTCGGTCTCTGGTAAGGCAGACTTATAACGATCAATCTCAGTACCAAACGCCTCTACCAGCCTGTTGACCTTATCATCAATATCCTTCAGTGCGTTGACAACTTTTGTTATGCGCTGGCCTGTGATGTCCTGGAACCCGCACGCTTCAAAAATATTCGTCGTGGACTCCATTAGTTTGTCGGCAACCTCAGGCGAAACTTCATCGACAACGCCTTCGATAATTTCGGCATAGTCCATGATACGGTTGGTGGCTTCTGCAGTTGCATTAACAATGGCATCCAGTTCATCCGTAGCCGTGGGGATGTAATCATCCGTCACCTCATCGGGGCGTAACGCGGCAATATCAAGTTTGGCGGAATCAATAAATGCCGCCAAAGATTCCAATTCCAGATAAAGTTGAATATCCGTTGCCGTCAGTTCGCCCTGCATGGAGCCCATGATGGATTCCACAACTTCCTTGATATCATCTACAGCAACAGTGCCACCGTTGCTTTGGCGAATATCGTCAAGGCGCTCATCAAGTTCATGATTTATAGCGATATCAGTGGTCAAGTCTCGACCTCGGCTAAGCTGGATGTCGGCCCCTAAAACTCACCTAAAACACTGGTCAGTTTGGTTTTCAGGGTTTCAGCATTGAATGGTTTAACAATGTAGTTGGAGACACCGGCTTCCTTAGCCGCAATGACGTTTTCAGTCTTGCTTTCCGCCGTAATCATAACGAATGGAATGTGTTTCAGGTTATCGTCAGCTCGCACCAGGCGCAGCAACTCAATACCGGTCATGGGTTCCATGTTCCAGTCAGAAATAACGAGGCCAATGTTATTACTTTTGAGCACGTCTAACGCCATTGTGCCGTCAGTTGCATCATGGATATTAACGAAATTCAATTGGCGAAGTAGATTTCGCAGAATTTGCAACATTGTCTTGTAATCGTCCACAATCAGGACGTTCATGCTCATGTCGACGGCCATAGTTCACTCCATTCCTTGGAAACGTGCTCGAATCATAATCATATATTTGTGCATGTCACTCAAATTACAACATAAAACTTCGCTATTGCAGGTCAGAAACAAAAAAAATGGATGGCGCCTTATTGTCCGAGGGCCGCCCCCGCCTCGGGAATGTTTCTGAGACGTGACAACTCAACTGTCACATCGCGCGCTTTTAAAGGATTCATACTGGCCATAACAACGGCTAGTTTGCGTTCCTTCATGCGTTCCGCGACCAGCAAAAGTGTATCCATTTCAAGCTCTTCGAAAATTCGAGCCGCATCCTTGGGCTTCATGTTCTCGTAAATCTTCACAAGGCTACTGACTTTTCCTAACTGCTGCTCATCATACGTTTTGATAAGACCCTCAATTGTGGCCTTGAACGCTCGCATCTGTTTGATTTTATTATCGATTCGATCTTCCGCAGCCTGAAGCATGCCCGTCCGCTGATCCAACTCCAGACTTTGCCGATCCAACTCGTCCCGACGCGCCGACAGCAATTGCAGCAGTTCAATTTCTTCCTGCGTCAATAACGTGGGGTCCTGATTGACCAATCGCTCGGCTTCAGCATCAATTTGGTTTTCGTCCAGGCTAAACGGATCAAAATCGTCACCTGCCAACTCGCCATCTTCGTTGAGTACGGTATCACCGCCCCCCCCAAGTGCCTGTGGGTCCTCGGGATTCTCGGTTTGTGCCGCAGCACCAGCCACAGTGACGGTATCATTTGTTAAACCTTCGATACCGTCCCATACATCGGAGACCTTTACCGTCAACATTAAGACAAGGGCAAAGATCGTAATTGGTAAAAATCGAATTTTGAAAAATGATTTAAACATTTAATCTGACCATCAATTTGTCGAGCGAATGGCTTTCAAGAGCTCTCGTTCCGCTTCAGAGCGAAGAGAGTTCTCACCATTTTCAGAGGGTTGCGGAGACGCCGTCAGGGGGGCACGTTTCGCGGTGGCGATTGGTGAAGCCGGTACGGTCTGGCCAGATGACGGAGCCACCGCCTCGGCCGTGTCAGGTGCCGGTGGAGCATCGGGTCGAGAAAGACGAATCATATCTTCCAGACGGTCCGCTGTTTTTTCACCGCGCTCCAGTAAAAATGCAAGATCGTCATGCAGGGCCTGGGCTGAGTCCAGTTTACGCTGCATGTTCTCGGCACTGGTTCTTAGCCCGCCCAAACTCTCGTCCGCCCGCCTAGTTGATTCTGTAAATGTCGCAGCAAGCTTTTCCAACTGGGCCTTGTCACGCCGCAGCATGCCCAAGCGACCATTCAGGCGCACGATATACGGTATCATGACCACCAAAAGACCCAGAACAATTACATCAACAATCAATGAATAAGGCACAATCTTCTACTTTTCACTCTGTCTGCTCGGTACCCGTTTTGTCCAAAACCTGAACCGCAATACTATTGCCTTGTCGGCCCATTCGACCTGTATACATGGGCACGTCACCGCATTTCATCAAGACGTCAGATGTGGGCGTGGCACCCAACATCAACCGTGAGCCGATACCCATGTTGAAGATATCGCCCAATTTCATAATCTGCTCATCCGCCACGGCCTCCAAATCGATTTCGGTCATCCAGAGTTCTTCAGCCAGGTGAGTTTCCCAGATGGAGTCCCGACCAAATTTCTCACCCATAAACATTTGCAGTAACAGCTCACGAACCGGTTCCAGTGTTGCATAGGGCAGTAACAGCTCCAACCGGCCGCCACGATCTTCCATATCAATACGAAGGCGCGCCACGATGGCCGCGTTGGATGGCCTGGAAATGGTAGCAAATCTAGGGTTGGTCTCCAGGCGGTCAAATCGCATGGTCACGGGGCTTAATGGCTCGAACGCGGCCGATAGGTCCTGCAACATCACCTGAACCATTCGCTCGACCAATGAGCGTTCAATTGTTGTATAGGGGCGACCCTCAATACGCATGGCCGCCGTTCCGCGTCGTCCCCCCAACAGCACATCCACAATGGAATAAATCAGAGATGAATCCACGGTTATCAACCCAAAGTTATCCCATTCTTCGGCCTTGAACACGCTCAGCATGGCAGGTAACGGGATCGAATTCAGATAGTCGCCAAATCGGATAGAGGCGATGTTATCAAGCGAGACCTCCACGTTATCAGAGGTAAAATTACGTAGAGACGTGGACATCAATCGCACGAGGCGGTCAAACACCACCTCCAACATCGGCAACCGTTCGTAAGAGACCAGTGCGCTAGACAAGATAGCCTGGATGCCTGAGCGGTCAGAGCCATCGTCGGCGTCATCATCAAAGCCAAGCAGGCTGTCGATTTCATCCTGGTTGAGGACTCTGGTCGTTTCACCGGGTGTCTCACCGGCCTCCTCATCGCCGGACGTCATGGCGTCCCACTCGGCGGCAAGGTCATCACCTTCGCCACCATCGCCTTCATCGTCGCCGCCCATAGCGGCTTCCCATTCAGCGGCCATGGCCTCTTGGTCTAGATCTTCTTCTTCTTCAGCAGGTGCCATTACCAATTCCTGTGCTTTGGTTCCGTTGGTTACTGAATCAACATCTCACGGAACAAAACATCTTTAATCCTGATAGGGCTGGCCGCCGCACTCACGCGGGTCAATAATTCCTCGCGCAATCGGTACATACCCGCAGCCCCTTTCAAATCCTCTAATCGGAGTTCGCGCAAATAAACCTGAAAATTATCGACAATTCTGGGCATGACCTGTTCCACTCGTGGAATATCCATTTCTGATTCCATTTCCAGACTAATCCTGATCTTCAAGAATGAGCTCTTTCTATCTGTTGAATTCAGGTTAACCAACAGCTCCGGCATCTCGTAATAAACGCCATTGATTTCGCCTTGCTCACCATCCATTTCCTCAGTGGTCTCTGGAGATCCAAGCACCATTTCCAAAACCGGATCCAGTAACCCGGTAAAATAAGCCCCTGCCAAACCACCGATCACCAGCAACAACGAAACAGCGATAATGATCAGAAGTTTCTTTTTACTGCCATCACTCTCGCCGTCGCCGTCTTCACCGCCGCCTTCTTCGGTTTCTTCTTCGGGTTCATCTTCGTCCGCCATAAACTAAATCCGATCATCAGCGGAGGCGAAGCCATCCGTCACTAAACAAACAGAGTAGATGTTGATGGTTAACAAGTTATTGACAAAGGGCAAAGCCATCACGTCCTTGAAGGTTAATCATTAACATGCGCCGTTATTAACAGACTTGGGATTTTCCTTATGACACAAGGAAACCTAGCCTGCTACGAATCCCAGAATACCAAATCCATGGGAGTTACGACAACCAAATGGATCATATGTCTTCATCTAACCGAGACGGCCCAGCCATATGGAGACTACCGGTCTTTCGTTGATCATGGCTACAGTGCGGCAGAACTTGCCGGGCAAACACAATCCGGCTCTGCAATTTTCGCCACATCATTCAATTTATCATTCCCAACCTATTGATATTGCTGACTTAAAAAACTGGCACGCATCCTGCTTATGTAGTGGCGGGTATGTAACGTCTGTGACGTAAAAAGGTATGGAACAATGGAAAACACACTATTCGTAGCACTTTCGCGGCAAATGGGTCTCAAACGACAAATGGCCGTTGTCGCCAATAATATTGCCAATATGAACACCACTGGCTTTAAAGGCGAGAAGATGATGTTCGTTGAACATGTGGTTCGTTCTCAAAATAGCGATAATGCGCTGGGTGAAAAGCTGTCCTACGTTCGCGATATTGCGACGGTCCGCGACACCACGGCGGGTCATATGTCTCAAACCGGTAATCCCCTTGATGTGGCCATCCAGGGCGACGGATACTTCGCTATCGAAACCCGCGGCGGCGAGCAGTTCACGCGAAATGGCCGCTTTCAGCTAGACGCAACCGGACAACTGGTAACCAATTCGGGCGATCCGGTCATGTCTGCATCCGGGCAACCGTTCTTCTTTGGTCCCACAGACACGCAAATCACGATTTCCGGCGACGGCACCATTTCAACAGAAAACGGCGCACTGGGACGATTGAAGGTCGTTAAGTTCCCCGATGAACTTGCCCTTCAGCAATCAGGCGGTCTGCTTTTCAATGCAGATCCTCAGAATGAGCCAGAAGAAATTGAAAGCCCTCAAGTACTACAGGGTGCGTTGGAAAGCTCCAACGTGCAGCCCATCATTGAATTGACACGCATGATCGAAACACAACGCAGTTATGACAGCGTGAAAAAGCTCATTGAAAAAGAAGACGAACGCACAAAAACCATGATTCGAGAAATTCTGCGGGTTTGATCTCGCTAAACGCACTCGAACAAAACGCTGACTAGACACAACAACGTACCGAAAGGACGGGAAAATGAAATCGTTAAGTATCGCCGCTACAGGCATGTTGGCCCAACAACGAAATGTTGAGGTCGTATCAAATAACCTGGCAAACATGAACACCACATCGTACATGCGTCGCCGGACCGAATTCCACGATCTCTTGTATCAAAACCTGCGACGCGTGGGTTCCACATCTTCCGATGCCGGTACCGTTGTGCCATCTGGTGTACAGATTGGTCTCGGCGTCAAACTGGCTGCGGTTTATCGCATCCATGCCCAAGGCAATCTGACGGCCACGGACAACACCTTCGATCTCGCCATCCAGGGCAATGGCTTCTTCGAGATCACAAAACCCGATGGCACCACAGCCTACACGCGCGATGGCACATTCCAGATGAACGGAAGCGGTGAACTCGTCACTCATGATGGTTTCACGGTTGCAGGGGGTATCTCTGTGCCGGAAGACGCCATTGATGTCACCGTCAATTCAAGCGGTGAAGTCCTGGCCAAGATTCAAGGCCAGGTAGCGTTGTCAAACGTGGGGCAAATTCAGCTTGCCACGTTCCCTAACCCAGCTGGTTTACAGGCCGAAGGCGGCAACATGTTTACTGAAACCGCCGCTTCCGGTGCCGCAACCACAAGCACAGCAGGTTCGGCCGGGGTTGGTAGTATCCTTCAAGGCTTCCTTGAAACATCCAACGTGAATGCTGTTGAAGAGATTTCCAACCTGATTTCAGCCCAACGTGCTTATGAAATGAATTCGAAGGTCATTCAGACCTCCGATGAAATGATGGGCACACTGACACAGATGCGATAGGTGGACGTCGTCATGAAATCCATATTCTTCATCTTTTGCCTGCTCGCAGGTATCACACTCGCTCCGTTCGCCCTGGCCCACGCGGCCGATGTCGTGACGGGGGGCGAGACCGGGGGCGAGACCGCGGACCATATACCACAGTTTGGTTCCACGCAGGTAACAGGCCCTGTTACATTGCGCGAAGCCATCTATGTGGACCGCGATATTATCCAACTGGGCGATATATTCCTCAATACTGGTTCGTTGGCTGACAAAGCTGTGGTTTACGCCCCTGCTCCCGGCGATACGACGACGTATGGTGCCAAGTGGCTGGCGCGGGTTGCTCGCTACTATGGGCTGGAGTGGCGCCCGGATACGCCCCGCTCGGAATTCCAGGTCGTTCGTGAAAGCCAGGTCATCACCCATGAGGAAATCATGGATGCTATTTCTTTTGCATTGCTGGATTATGGCCTGTCCTCTGACATGAAGGCTGAGTTGATATCTCGCGATGTTCGTATCTACCTACCCGTTAATGCCATAGCAGAAATCGCCGTGGAGAGTCTTCGGGTAGACGAACGAGCGAACCGGTTCAGCGTTATTATTGCGGCTCCTGCTGGTGATTTGTCCGCAAAGCGGGTCCAGTTATCGGGGCGCATCTATCAAACCATGGAAGTGCCTTTTACCACCAGAGCCATCCAGTCTGGTGAAGTCATTAGTGAGCGCGATATCGAATGGCGCCGCGTTCGCGTCTCTCGCATCTCGAACGATACCATGACTTCGGCGCGGGATATTTTTGGCAAAACACCGCGACGTAACCTGAAAATTGGTGACATGATCCGCGCCAGCCAGATCGAAGCGCCGGTTCTTGTGCCGCGCAAAAGTCTGGTCACCGTTCTGCTGGAACACCCCTTCATGACCCTGACCGTTCAGGGCAGAGCGCTGGAGAGTGGATCCTTAGGCGATGTAATCCGGATCAAGAACAACCATAGTAATGTAATTGTTGATGCTGTCGTCACAGGCTCCGGGTACGCCGTAGTTCATATTTCATCCCAGATGGCCATGAACTGACCACCACGCCCATAACGAAAACCAAATAACGAAGAACCGATGGGAAACCTGACCAATGACCAAGTTAACCTTATTCAGATCACCGGCTGCCAAAGCCATTGTCCTTTCGCTGGGCATGACACAGATCGCCGCCTGCAACACCATGTCTCGCCTATCCGAGGTTGGTGATGGCCCCGAACTGACCACCATCGAGAACCCCATTGCAGCAGAAAGTTATCAGCCGGTTTCCATGCCCATGCCCGCCCCTCAGGCCGTTGCTGATAATCCGAACTCTCTGTGGCGCTCGGGCGCAAAGGCATTCTTCAAAGATCATCGCGCCAAGGAAGTGGGCGATATCCTGACGGTGAAGCTGGAACTGGATGATAGCGCCACATTGTCAAATGTAACCGAGCGTGACCGGTCTGATTCAGAAGATGTGGAAATCACTGACCTTCTTGGATACGAAGATCATTTGAGTGCAATTCTTCCCAGTAGTATTGATGCGCCCGGCACCATTGCCGATTTTGGCAACACGCATTCCACATCCGGTGACGGTGCTATAACCCGAAGCGAGGCTGTCGATCTGGAACTGGCCGCGGTGGTCACACAAATCCTGCCCAACGGCAATCTAGTTCTCATGGGTCGTCAGGAAGTCATCGTCAATTCTGAGCTTCGTGAACTGATGGTTACCGGCGTCATTCGCACCAGTGATATCGACACAGACAACACGATTGAACATACCAAAATCGCCGAAATGCGCGTCGCCTACGGTGGGCGCGGATCGCTAAGTCAGCTGCAACAACCGCGCTGGGGTATGCAGGTCTGGGATATCCTGTTCCCGTTCTAAGTTTTAACCATTCCCGTTCTGGGTTCTGGTCAGCAGAATCTGGTACACCAACTAGGCCGGCGCAGAAAGCGTCGGCCTCTTTTTTTGTCTGCATGCGAATCAGGGGCAGTAGAAACAAAAGCGGCGCCAGATCATGGCGCCGCTTTCAAATCCGATGTGTTTATATACCCGATCAATCGTCTCGGTGGGTGCGCTCCATCCGTTCGTGGCGTTCCTGGGCTTCGATGCTCAGGGTCGCAATGGGACGCGCTTCGAGACGTGAAATCCCGATGGGCTCCTGGGTTTCTTCGCAATACCCATATGACCCTTCGTCGATCCGATGAAGGGCTTCGTCAATTTTTGAAATCAGCTTACGGGCGCGATCACGGGTCCGCAGTTCCAAAGACCGTTCAGTTTCGATGGAGGCACGATCTGCAATATCAGCTTCAAGAATGCCGCCTTCCTGAAGGCTTTGGAGGGTGTCATTTGACTCACCCACCAATTCCGTGCGCCAACGCAACAGCTTCTGGCGAAAGTACTCCTGCATAAAGGAGCTCATAAATTCCTTGTCGTCTACCGGTGAGTAGTCTGGCGATAGTGTAACAGTCATTTCAATTCTTCTCCCACGTGCATCGCCGGGTTCTTGGTCGATGGCGCGGCAATATATGGACGACAGCCCGCAGTCGCAAGGCTGTTTTTACAAATTATGACAAAAAAGTGAAAGGTAAATACGCTAAACATCTAAAACAAAAGGCTTTAGTATAACCGTATGTCAGATATCCCGCGTCAGTTTAGCGATCTCGACTTCTGAACGAAGCTCAATCTCATCAATTATCTGGGTCAAGGTTGGATCATCTGATTCAAGCCGTTGCTGGCGCATTCTTTGGGCCAGCTCTGCCAACCTGTCTTTCGAGATCGTGCCCAGCAAGAGGCCAAGGCGGATTTCCTCTAACCGATCCAGCAGATCATCGCCATAATCGATGACCAACCCGCGGGATCGACCATCCGTTGCATCACCAACTTCCTGAACGGACAGAATACCGCCGACAGGGGCAACGCCAACCACACCGCTGGCACCCTCAGCACCACCGGTGTCAGCCGCTTCACGCAAGGTTTCAGAAAAAGCAGAACCGCTTTCTGATGTCTTGCGGTTTTTTCGAGTTGCCGTCGGGCCACGCCCAGCGCCAACGTTGCCTACTTTCATATCGGCCATGACTGTCCAATCTTGCCGCGAATCGAGATCGCGCGACTCCTGTAATCAAGTGTGCCCAAGCCAGGCAACAAACACCAGTGGTTTCGAGCATTTCATCCGCCCCGCGTCAGGTCAGAATATTTCCGCTATTTTTTTACGGTTATTTGTTAAGAATCGTTTGCAATTAAATTATGCGCATCCTATATTTGTTTTTAGTTGTTGCGAATAATTCGCAATTGCAATTAGACTAATTAAAAACTACTTTCCAGGATCTCTGAAATGCTGAAGAAAATTCTGATCGGTGCACTCGCCATCATTGGGCTCACAACCGCATTCATTTGGTCCCCCAAAGCCAATGACAACGTTGTTAATTTGTATTCCTACCGCCAACCCTTTCTGATCAACCCGTTGCTGGAAGCATTTACCGGTGAAACTGGTATTGACGTAAATGTTGTGTACGTGAAGAAAGGTATGCTGGAACGCCTGAAAGCAGAAGGCGACAACAGCCCCGCTGACATGGTTCTGACCGCCGATGTCGGCAGGCTCAATGATATGCTGGAAGCCGACATTCTACAGCCGGTATCCTCTTCTGAAATCGATGCCAACATCCCGGCGCAGTACCGTCATCCAGATGGCATGTGGTTTGGCCTGACGGTCCGTGGTCGCATTATTTTTGCTTCAAAAGAGCGTACTGATACAGGTGAAGTCCTGTCATACGCGGACCTCGCCAAGCCTTCGCTTAGAGGTCGCATCTGCACACGGTCAGGCAAGCACATCTATAATGTTTCATTGATTGCATCTGTCATCGCCCACAACGGCGAAGACAATGCGCAAACTTGGTTGTCCGGTGTGCGCGATAACCTGGCTCGCAAACCGCAGGGTAACGACCGGGCCCAGGCAAAAGCCATCTTCGAAGGCGAGTGTGACTATGCTATCGCCAACACCTATTACATGGGCAAGATGGAAACCAATGAGAAAAAACCTGAGCAAAAGCAATGGGCCGACGCCGTACGGGTTATTTTCCCGGATCAGACTAGCAACGGGACACACGTAAATGTTAGTGGTGCCGCCGTCACGAAAAGCGCCAAGAATGCGGATAATGCAGCCAGGCTTATCGCTTTTCTGAGCGGAGACCGGGCGCAAAAAATCTATGCTGAGCAGAACTTTGAATACCCGGTTAAATCAGGCATCGCCCTTCACCCGGTAGTGGCCAGTTGGGGTACATTCAAAGCCGATTCGATTGATTTGGCCGAGGTCGCAAAATATCGCGCGACAGCGTCACGACTGGTGGATATAACGGCTTATGATTTAGGCCCGCAAAACGGCTCATAGAACCTGATGCATCCGTAGCAATTAGCCACTCACTGGGGAGCAGGCTACCGTGACACAAACATCTGCATCACCTACTGGTGCCGCAATAAGTACGACAAAGAACCGCTTACGCCTCGATGGCTGGACCATCGGGGCGTTTGTCACGGCTGGGTTGATTGCATTACCCATCCTGGCTGTACTGGTCATGGCGCTGGTTCCCAGCGATGATATTTGGGCGCATTTGGCCTCCACCGTTTTACCGCATTACATATGGACCACATTGGTTCTCATGTTCGGTGTTGGGGCGGGAACCCTTGTTGTGGGCACGGGAACCGCGTGGCTGGTTACCATGTGCGCCTTTCCAGGCAGGCGCATATTTGAGTGGGCATTGGTTCTGCCGCTCGCCGTGCCCGCCTACGTTATTGCTTACGTTTATACGGACGTTCTTGAGTTCGCCGGACCGGTTCAAGGCCTGTTGCGAGACATGTTTGGTTGGCACAACAGGCAAGATTACTGGTTTCCGGAAATTCGATCCCTGGGCGGTGCCATTACCATGATGACCCTGGTGCTGTATCCCTATGTATACCTTCTGGCTCGGGCGGCATTTCTGGAGCAATCGGTGTGTGTACTGGACGTAAGCCGCACCTTGGGCAAGACCCCGTGGCAATGCTTCAGATTAGTTGCCCTGCCTCTGGCGCGACCGGCTGTCGTGGCTGGCGTATCGCTGGTCATGATGGAAACGCTGAACGATTTCGGGACCGTGGATTACTTTGCCGTAGCGACGTTTACAGCCGGCATTTATGATGTGTGGCTAAACATGAATTCCATCAGCGGTGCGGCTCAACTGGCCAGCGTTATGCTGATGTTTGTGATTGCCCTTATCGCCCTGGAACGGACAGCCCGCAAAAACAAACGATACCATCATACCGGCACCAAATATTCGACCCTGCCCACGCTTAGACTAAGCGGCCCAAAACAGGTTTTGGCCAGCGTGCTCTGTACGGCACCGATCCTGCTGGGCTTTGTCGTTCCGGCCTGGGTTTTGGGGCGTTACTCGTTGCAGTTCTACGATATTACGCTGCAAAGTAATTTCATCGACTACGTTTTGAACAGCATCGGATTGGCAACGTTCAGCGCCATTTTGGCAGTGATATTGGGCCTGTTTCTGGCTTATGCCATTCGGCTTCAAGGCTCGGCCAGTCTGCGCATGGTGGCCCGATTTGCCAGCATTGGCTATGCGGTACCAGGGGCGGTTCTGGCCATTGGTGTCATTCTGCCGCTAACCCGGTTTGAAAATTCCGTTGACGCCTTGAGCCGCGATTGGCTCGGCATCCCGCTCGGACTTTTCATCAGCGGCACCGTAGGTGCCTTGGTCATCGGATACATCGTTCGCTTCCTGGCATTGTCATACGGTGCAGTCGAGGCCAGTCTGGCCAAGGTAACACCAAGCATGGACGGCGCTTCACGTACACTGGGTCACGGCCCCGGACGTACTTTGTTCAAAGTGCACCTGCCCATGATGCGGACCAGTATTCTAACCGCCGCAATACTGGTGTTTGTGGATGTCATGAAAGAGTTGCCCATGACCATGATGTTGCGACCTTTCAATTTCGAGACGCTGGCAACCTATGTGCACCAATACGCCTCTGATGAACTGCTTGAAGAATGTGCCCTCGGCGCGCTATCCATCGTTATCGCTGGCATATTGCCGGTCATCATCCTCAGCCGAGCCATCGCCCGCTCCCGCCCCGGTCAAAAATAGGCAACAGAAAGAAGAACCATGAGCGGCCTTTCCATGAAAAACATATCCCACGCGTTCAGCAACCGATCGGTGTTGAACGATGTGTCGATTGATGTGGAATCGGGCAAGGTCGCATGTTTGTTGGGCCCATCGGGGTGTGGCAAAACCACCTTGCTGCGTATTGCCGCCGGGCTTGAGCCTCTGCAAGCCGGTGAAGTCACCGTCGGCGACCGACTGCTTGCCCAGGCCGGCAAACTGGATACACCACCTGAGGACCGCAATATTGGCCTCATGTTTCAGGACTATGCCCTGTTTCCCCATCTGGACGTGGAATCCAATATTGCCTTCGGCGTGGACCCGGGCATGTCAGAACGGCGGCAATGGATTTCGGGTGCGCTGGATCGTATGAGCTTATCCGGTTACGCAACGCGTTATCCGCACGAGCTTTCTGGTGGTCAGCAACAACGTGTTGCCCTGTTGCGCGCATTGGCACCGGACCCCAGCATCTTGTTGCTGGATGAACCTTTTTCCGGTCTGGACGTAACGCTGCGTGCACAGGTCCGCGAACAAACGCTGGAACTGTTACGCGAAACCGGACGTACCGCGTTGATGGTTACCCACGACCCGGAAGAAGCTATGTTCATGTCCGATACCTTGCTGGTCATGAATGAAGGGCGCCTGGTGCAAAGCGGGCACCCCGTCGATGTGTACCGCCACCCCGTCAATACGTTCGTGGCAAATCTGTTTGGTGATACAAATGCCCTGCGCGGGCAGTGTGTCGAAGCCGGTAGAGTGGAGACACCGTTCGGCACATTTGCCGCCAAGGGCGTTACGGCAGGAACAACGGTAGATGTCATCATTCGCGCAGAAGGATTCCGCGCGCTGACAGATGGCGATACGGCATCAAACACAGCCACGGTCCAGGTGACCACGGCATATCCTATTGGACGATCTTCCCATCTGCGGCTGGTGCTGGAGAAAGGCCATGGCGCCCCACTGCATGCCCGCTTCCCCGGCGTGTTCATCCCGGCACCAGGCTCTGAGCTGCAAATCGCCGTTGATCCCGATCAGGTGTTCATCTTTCCGACCAATGCCTGACTTAGCATTAACTGACCCGGCAATTTTTTCTCCCCAGAAAGGCAATCTTTCCTGTTGTTCTGATTAAAATTCACACGCCTTAAAATTAAATCATATAAAACAATAACTTAAGTTCCTATATTTCTGGCATCCATCTTGCAATTCAAGTAGTGGCGCAATGTGCGTCGCGTATGAATTTACGGCGTAACAAACAGAGTTACTGCCGAAGTTGGAGCCATTGTTATGACCCTTAGTGCATTTACGATCAGCACCCTTGGTATGCGGGCACAGGCGACTGGCCTGAATGTGATCGGCACCAACGTTTCCAACCTTCAGACCGGCGGCTATAAACGGGCCGATGCCCATTTTCAGACCATGGTTAGTGAAACCATGTTTGAGCAGTCTGACACCGGCGGCGTGCGACCGAAGATACTACAACGAAATTCCGTGCAGGGTACCCTGCTACCCACGGGTAGCGCCATGGATCTCGCCATCATTGGCGACGGATTCTACGTAACCCGTGCCACATTTGATTCCAGTGGCGAGTTGCTCTACACCCGTGACGGGGCGTTTGAGAAAAGCGTTCTGAACCCCATTACAACCACAGACCCCAACACCGGCGACATCATCAACACAAAAGATGCGTGGTTGGTTGATAAGAACGGCAATTATGTACTGGGATTTGCTGTCAATGCGGATGGCACCTTCCCGACGAGTGGTACGCCTGCACCCATGCGCGTTGACCAAAATGCCTTTATTGATCTGGGAACCGCTTCAACAAGTGCTGAGCTTGGGCTCAATCTGGACTCAAATGCCGATGTGGTAAATTACCCGCACGTGACGGCTGTATCGAATTATGACAATGCCGGTCTTCGCCCCGATGGCATGGAGGTTCTCACCATCGACTTTGTTGATTCCAATGGCGATCGACAGGAAGCACGACTGAATTTCACAAAAACAGCCAGTAATATCTGGGATATGTCGGCCACATACGAAGGCAGCGGCACAGCCCAGATCAATACCATAACAGTGGATGGTGTTGTTGATATAGGTGACACTTACGATGTAACGGTCAATGGGCAAACCGCGTCCTACACGGTGGCCACCGGCGACACGCAAGCCGACATCGTTTCCGGCTTGATTGCGGCCCTGAACGCTGACCCGTTGGTCGCCGCCGATGTAACCGCCTCCACGGGAACAGATGCGGGAACGCTGTTTCTCACATCGACCGCTGTGAACACGGTCTTTACATCAACGGCCAGTTCCACAAATGGACCAAACATTGCCCAGGTTTCATCCGTGGCCCTGACTGGCGCGTTGGAAGTTGGTGACGTATACAACCTGAACATTGGTGGTACGTCGTTCAGCCGAACCGTGGTCGGCTCAGATACAACTCTCAATGATGTGGCAGCAAGTATGATTGCCACCATCAATGCAACCCCGGCACTGAATGCGCAAGTTACCGCGTCTGCGGGCGGTGCAGGGGAAATTGTCTTAACAGCGGTCACCGCCGGCTCGATTGTGACTGTTTCACCATCTGTAACCGATCGCGGTCAAACAGATGTGTTGACCCTGACGGGCACATTGGAGGCCGGTGATATCTATACAGCAACAGTGGATGGCACACCCGTTTCCTACACGGTGGCCGGTGGCGATACACTTGCAATCGTCCGTGATGGCTTGGCCGCCGCCATTAATGCCAATGGCACCACCAATCTGGTGGTCAATGCCGAGGCGGGGGCCACACCGGGGGAATTGGTTCTGTACACCACAACGCCCGGCAACACGTTCACGGCAACCGGGAGCACCACAAATGGTGGTCTGAATCCCGATAATGCAATTACCGCGATCACGGCGCCTAACGGTCTGGCCAGTGCGATGGCGTCAACAACAACCACCGCAGCGCTCACCACGACAGCGGACAACACAGCCACGTCCACCATCCGTGTGGCAGCGCAGGCCACCCTTCAGTCGACACCAGTGACCACACTGACATTTTCCGGGGATGGTGAAGTTGTTCAGGAATCCTTGATCACACCCGGCACCTTTACGGAACCCGATCCCGTTACGTTGAACTTCAGCTTCCCGGCCACCTCGACCGATCCGGTGGGGACGGCAACGTTTGATCTGGACGTCACGGGCCTCAGCCAGTTTGCAACGGGGTTCCTGTTCCAGCGATACTCGGAAGATGGTTTTGAAGCAGCCTCAATGAACGATATCGGCTTCGATGAGATCGGGCGTGTTATCGGGCACTTCGATAACGGGCGTTCCAAAGAGCTTTACCAAATTCCACTGGCAAAGTTCGCCAATCCAGATGCTCTGGAAACGCACAACGGGATGACATTTACGGAAACGACAGAGTCCGGCACAGCGACCATTGAGCCTGTAAACATCAGTGAAATCGCCAATTTTGCAACGTATACGCGGGAAATTTCTAACGTTTCAGTGGTGGACGAGTTCACCGCTATGATTCAAACCCAGCAAGCATACAATTCATCCGCAACGGCGTTTAAGACCGCCGACGAAATGTATCAACTTGTTGCTCAATTGAAACGCTAACGCGCGCATGGGCTGATCTGGATCATCTCCAGGTCCCGAAAATATAACCCACCCGGCAACATTTTCCGCCCACCCAGCAGCGATTACCACGCCACCAGCAAATACACGCTGAACTATTAAATTATTCGTTTAATAACAACGCCTTATCATATCCAAAAGTTGGCATGATATTCGCATATTAATGACCAGAAAACGACGTATTAGAAATAAAAAAACAAGATCTACGGGAAAACGAACAATGAAAATGCTGAATAACTTGGCAAAATCATTCAACAACGGCCACCATGTACGCAATTGGGGGCGCAGCATTGCCGGCACAGCAATCATGACCCTGGCCGTGCTTGGCATCATGATGCAAACCGCATCTGGTGCTTCACGCATCAAAGATATTGTCGAAATCCAGGGCGTTCGCGAGAACTTGCTGATCGGTTACGGTCTTGTTGTGGGGCTAAACGGAACCGGTGATTCAATTTCAGACGGTCACTTCACCAAGGAAAGTCTGCAATCCATGCTGAACCGCATGGGCATCAAGACCACGGATTCCGCCGTCGATTCAGATAACGTCGCTGCCGTAATGGTAACCGCCGTACTACCACCCTTTTCCCGCCAGGGTAGCCGCATTGACGTTACCGTCAGCGCCCTTGGCGATTCAGACAGCCTGCTTGGCGGCACCTTGCTGGTTACACCACTGCTTGGCGCTGACGGTGAAGTTTACGCCGTTTCACAAGGTCAACTGGCCGTTGGTGGCTTTACCGCCGCAGGCGCCGCAGAAACAATAACCAAAGGCGTGCCCACCAGTGCACGCATTGCAAACGGTGCGATCATCGAACGTGAACTGATCTTTGATATGTCCGGCTTGGAAACAGTCACGCTGAACTTGCGTAACCCAGATTTTACGACTGCACGTCGCATCTCTCAGGCGATCAACGCTTTCATGGGTGCCTCCGTTTCTGACGCGGTCGATTTAAGCACTATTATCATGCAGGTCCCCGAAGGGTATAGCGGCGGTGCCGTTGGATTAATTACAGACATCGAGCAGCTTCGTATCGAGCCTGATCATCTGGCCAAGGTCGTCATTGACGAACAGTCCGGGATCATCGTCATGGGCGACAATGTACGGATCAGCAAAGTGGCCATTGCCCAGGGTAACCTGACCATCCGCATCACTGAAGCCGCACAGGTATCCCAGCCCGGACCGTTTTCCGAAGTCGGCGACACCACCACCGTTAACCGGACGGATATCGACGTACAGGAAGACGACACCCAGCTCACCGTTGTTGATGGCGGTGTGACACTTCAGGAACTGGTGAATGGCCTGAACGCGTTGGGCATTGGCCCACGCGACATGATCACCATCTTACAGGCCGTCAAAGCAGCCGGCGCCCTGCAAGCCGATATCGAGGTGATGTAATGAGCGGTATAGATATTTCAACGGCCACCATGGCCTACCAGTCTCAGGCCCCCCAGGCGCTTGCACCTAAAGGCGCAAGCCTGCGTGAGATGAACAAACAGGCACAGGATTTCGAGGCCTTTTTCCTGAGCCAGGCTTTGCAGCCTATGTTCGAAAATATTGAGCCCGAAGGCCCCTTTGGCGGCGGTCCCGGCAATGATATCTGGAAGTCCATGCAAGTGGATGAATACGGAAAAGCACTCGCAAAGAGTGGCGGTATCGGCATCGCCGATGCCGTGATGAAGCAGCTATTGATCGCTCAGGAAGGAATGAGTCAATGAACATGAATGAAAAGACCGAAACACTCATGACGGTCATTGAACGACTTAACAGCCTGCTGACCGACGAGAACCAGAATCTCGTCGACAGGAAAGTCGCCGCAGTCGGCGAAATCGTTGACGAAAAGGATAAGCTCTGCAAGGCGTTTGAATTGCTTGTTCGGGGGCTCGTTAAGGACGGCGCCAATATCCACGAAGTTGAAGGCGATTTGCGCGATGAACTTCACGCCATGGGCAGCCACCTAAAAGACTTGGTCGATGATAATATTTCATCCCTGAAAAGCGCTATTGGCGCCAATGAACGATTGATGAATGCGGTACGCAATGCCGCCATTCAATGCACACCCAAGGCTGGTAATTATACCCAGTCCGGCAACCTGTCCGCCGGTTCGCGGATAGATGAAAAATCACCGTCACCCGTTACCGTTAACCAAGTCCTCTAACAAATAAGCAGGTCATAACTCATGTCCGGATCATTGACAGTAGCTCTTCGCGCCGCACAAAGTGGCCTGCTTAGCACGCAGTCCGCTGTGGATGCCGTCGCCAAGAACATCGCTAATGCCAATACGGAAGGCTACTCACGGAAAATCGTGAGCTTCGAGAACCGCGTTCTGGCTGGTACTGGATCAGGTGTACAACTGTCGGCGTTCACCCGTGCCATTGATGAAGGGCTGCTAAAAGACCTTCGCCGCGAACTGTCGGAAACCAGCGCACTGGATGCCCAGGTTAGCTACTTCGACCGCATCCAGAATCTGTTTGGATCACCCGGTGATAACAGCTCAATTTCACACATCCTGAGCCAACTTCACCAGGCGGCTGAATCGCTTGCGTTATCGCCAGAAAAGACCCTGGAGCAAAACGAATTTGTGCGCTTTGCCGAAGAGGTGGCGTTGAAGCTGCAATCCATGACCGAGTCAATTCAGGCTCTTCGTGCCCAGGCCGATAATGAAATCGAGAATGTGGTTAATGAGATCAACACGTACACGAATGAGATTGCCGATGCCAATGACAAGATCATTCGCAACGAAGCAATTACCAATGATGTGACTGACCTGAAGGACAAGCGCGACCTTGCCCTTAAAAGGCTTTCAGCCTTGATCGAAACCACAACATTTCCGCGTAACAATGGCGATCTGGTGGTCTTCACAGCGAGCGGTTTCTCGCTGGTTGACCGAACGGCCAACGAAATGACCCATACGGCTGTGG
>Ga0233433_10000612_pt1 | contig 37463 bp, 40 predicted proteins | sample SI_122_August201_5_FD_179868 | JGI IMG/M metagenome (GOLD analysis project Ga0233433, IMG submission 179868) | Seawater microbial communities from Saanich Inlet, British Columbia, Canada - SI_122_August2016_100_MG | ecosystem: Environmental > Aquatic > Marine > Inlet | place: Canada: British...
TCACGTATGCTTGAGACTACGTCTAAAAATATCGGTAGTAGAATGGCTGTGATATTCGTTGAAAAAAATAAAAAAGAAGTAATAAATATTGCGGTAATAAGAGAGGCTTTTAGTAAAAGCTTTCAAATCACAGGTCTAGATATAAATGAGGCAACTGATTTAGCTATATTATTGCGATCTGGTGCCTTAAGCGCACCTATGGAAATTGTTGAAGAAAGAACTGTGGGTCCAAGTCTAGGAGCATCTAATATTTTAGCAGGTAAAAATTCAATGTATTTTGGCGTATTTTTGGTTGGATTATTTATGCTAGCCTATTATAGATTATTTGGGTTAATAGCAAATATCGCACTTGTTGCTAATATAATAATTATTACAGCTATACTCTCAATTTTTCAAGCTACATTAACGTTGTCTGGAATAGCCGGAATAGTTCTAACAGTAGGTATGGCAGTTGATGCAAATGTTTTAATTTTTGAGAGAATTAGAGAGGAAATTACTAATGGGAACACTCCAAATGCAAGTATATATGCAGGCTATAAAAAAGCTTTCTCAACAATTTCAGATGCTAATATCACAACATTGATAGCTGCCATAGCGTTACTGACAATCGGAACTGGGGCAGTAAAAGGGTTCGCTATAACACTAGTGATTGGAATATTATCTTCTATGTTCACGTCTATCGTTGGAACACGAGCACTAGTAAGTCTCATCTATGAACGAAAAAATAATAAAGGTCTCTCAATATAATGTTCAAAATTATCAACTCATCTATTAATTATAATTTTTTAGGACAAAGAAAAATTGCTATTGCTATTTCTATTTTTTTGATAGTGATAAGCTTAGCTAGTTTTGCAATAAAAGGCTTAAACTGGGGAATTGATTTCTCCAGCGGATATATTGTTCAGTTAAAGTTTGAAAAAGAAGTAAATGTTTCAGAAATAAGAACTATCTTTGAAGATAATGGTGTCACTGACTCTGTCATGCAGTCATTTGGTTCGAATAATGAAGTAATTATTAAACTCAAGGAGGAGAGTAATTTCAATAAAGAATCAGTTAATACATTCCTCATAGACACATTATCTAGCAAACATCCCTTTAAAATACTTAAACTGGATTTCGTAGGAGCGCAGATTGGTGATGAGCTCAGAGAGAAGGGTGAATGGGCTATGCTAGTAGCTCTACTAAGCATCCTTGTCTATATTGGCTTTCGTTTTGAATTCCTTTTCGGCATTGGTGCAATAATAGCTTTAATTCATGATGTGGTTATAACTCTAGGCTTGTTTTCTCTTTTTCAGATTGAATTTGATTTGAGCGTACTTTCAGCTATTTTAGCAGTCATTGGTTACTCATTGAATGATACGATTGTTGTTTATGACCGCATTAGAGAAAATATTAATGTAATAAAAAGTAATTCTTATATAGATATATTGAATATATCTATTAATCAAACTCTCACCAGGACTATTATTACATCAATGACAACATTATTCGTTTTAATTTCACTCTTTGTATTAGGTGGCCCAGCGGTCGAGCATTTTGCCTTAGCTATGATGATTGGGATTCTAATAGGTACTTATTCATCTATATTTGTAGCGAGTACAAGCTTATACTTCCTAGGAGCAAACGCTGAGCAGAGGAGTGATATTTAGCAAATCTCAGGCAATATTTTTTTATGCAACCATTCTTTAGATGCAATTAATGTCTTAGAGTTATAAATATCATCACCACCTTTAAAATCTGTAACAAATACACCAGACTCTCTACAAATAAGTATACCCGCGGCTGATTCCCAAATACTTATATCTGGATATATTATTAAATCAACATTACCTTCTGCCATATATACTAACTCAGTTGATTTTGAACCTATAACCCTTTCCTTTCCATCTAGCATATTCTCAATATTTAATTTAATTTTTGAGTCATTGATTACATATAATATTTTGGCTTTAGAGACGCTCCTATTACGTATTTTAACATTCTCATGAATAGCTCCTTCGCCTTTAATTGCAGTTACTAAATCATCTTGAATAGGGTTATAGATTATTGCTGCCTCTGCGACACCTTTGTAAAATATAGTAATAGAAATATTAAACAATGGAAGTTTATTAACAAAATTATCATAACTATCAAGAGGGTTTATGACCCATACATACCTTTCTTTATCATCATCAATATTATTTATCACATTTCCTTCGCCAGCAATGCTGTTAACTATTTTATAGTCGATATAGGTTGGACCTAGTGTATCAGTATCACCATATGGATAAGAGTCAGCGATAACCTCTGCTATATGTTGATATAGTAAATCACCAATTTTGTCATAAGACCTCAGATCATCCTGATCTTTCGATTTATATATCTTTGAAATAATCTCTGAAGCTGACCTGCATGCTTTTAATGCTATATTTAATCTTGGTTGCATATTGTTTTAATTCAGTAAAATAACCATAATACTACAATATGTTTTCAAATGTTCATATAGTTTTAGTTAATACATCTCATCCGGGAAATATCGGATCAACTGCTCGTGCTATGAAAACCATGGGTTTTAAAAAATTAATCCTAGTCAATCCAAAAGAATTTCCATCTGAAAAATCTAATGCATTAGCAGTAGGTTGCACCGACGTTCTCAAGACAGCAAAAGTGTTTCCTAGTCTTGATGTTGCTATAGGAAGCAGTAATATCAATATAGGACTATCTGCAAGAACCAGAAAAGCTTCAATACCCGTGTTAAGTGTTGACGATTGCGTTAAATATGTCTTATCAAATAATAGCTTGAAGTATAATATTATTTTTGGTAGTGAAGCCTCAGGTTTATCAAACAGTGATTTACTTAAATGTGATTATATAGTTTCAATACCAACATATAAAGATTATAGCTCTTTAAATCTATCAGCTGCTGTTCAGTTGATTACTTATGAGCTTTATCAGAAATCAAATATACATAAATTAATTACTAAAAAATCTACTAGTTATGCAACTACAAAAGAAAAAAACTATTTCATTGAATCTTTGATAGATCTTATGAATGAAACTAACTTTATGAGCGTCAAAAATTCTAAGTCATTGACTAAAAAAATACATATATTATTTAATAAGGCTAACCTTGAATCTGATGAGGTTAATATGTTGCTTGGAATGATTAATTCTATCTATAAAAAGCTCAATAAATAGTTGATAAGATTACTAGGTTATAGGATAATTACTCTATGAAACTCACAACTAAAGGACGTTATGCAATAATCGCTATGGTTGATTTAGCCATAAATGGAGTAGATGAACCTGCGCCCTTGAAAGAGATTTCCATTAGACAAAAAATCTCTCTTTCTTATCTGGAGCAGCTTTTTTCTAAACTGAGGATATCTGAGTTAGTTAAAAGTATACGTGGACCAGGTGGAGGCTATATGCTCAATAAAAGCCCTTCAAATCTAAATTTACTGGATATAATAACAGCTGTGGATGAAAAAATTGATCAGACTCAATGCGGCGGTGCAATGAACTGTATTAATGATAAACCTTGCCTGACTCATTTTATCTGGACAGATTTGAATAATAAAATTAATGATTATATGAGAGAGATAACGTTGAGCGATATAACATTAAGAAAAGACGTACAAGGTATTATATTTTTAAGGGAGAATAAAAATGTCATCAGGAATCAAAGATCAGAAAAATAAATTAAGCATACCTATTTATTTAGATTATTCGGCAACTACACCAGTTGATGAGAGAGTAGCTAAGGCAATGTCTGACTGTCTGACAAAAGAAGGAACTTTTGGAAATCCTGCATCTCGATCTCATCCATATGGATGGGATAGTGAAAAACTTATAGATAAAGCAAGAATTAATGTTGCTAACTTATTAGGTGCTGACAAAAGAGAAATTATATGGACAAGTGGGGCAACAGAATCAGATAATCTTGCAATCAAAGGAGCCGCATATTTCTATAAAGAAAAAGGAAATCATCTTATTACTCTGTCTACTGAACATAAGGCTGTTTTAGATACAATGAGATTTCTAGAATCTGAAGGTTTTGAAGTCACATACTTAAATCCAAAAGATAACGGTTTGGTTGATCTTGATGAATTAAAAAAAGCTATTAAGCCCACTACTATCCTTATATCTATCATGCATGTAAATAATGAAATTGGGGTAATACAAGATTTAGAATCTATCGGTAAGTTATGCAAAGAAAATAAAATAGTCTTTCATGTAGATGCTGCGCAAAGTCCAGGAAAAGTTAAGATAGATGTAAATAAGTTTAATATAGACTTATGTGCATTATCTGCTCATAAAGCATATGGGCCTAAAGGTATCGGAGCATTATATGTAAGAAGAAAACCTAGAGTTAGGTTGCAGCCACAGATGCATGGCGGAGGACATGAAAGAGGTTTTAGGTCAGGCACGTTACCAACACATCAAATTGTGGGTATGGGAGAAGCATTTAAATATGCTAAAACCGAAATGACCAAAGATAATAAAAAAATTAAGAAACTTAGAGATATGCTCTGGGATGGCTTAAAAGATATGGAAGAAATATACCTAAATGGTGATTTTAACCAACGAATACCTGGTAATTTAAATATTAGTTTTAACTTTGTTGAAGGTGAGAGTCTTATTATGGCAATAAAGGATATTGCGGTGTCATCTGGATCAGCATGTACATCTGCTAGTTTAGAACCTAGTTATGTATTAAGAGCCCTTGGAAGAGAGGATGAATTAGCACATAGTTCTATCAGAATGACTATAGGTAAATATACCACTGAGGAAGAAATTCTACATACTATAGACTTGTTAAAAAATGCAGTTTCAAGACTCAGATCTTTATCTCCTTTATGGGATATGTATAAAGATGGTATAGACCTGAAAACTGTTAAATGGGCATCACATTAGACTTATGAGTATTACGATTACAGATACCGCGGCAAAACATGTTTCAGCCCATCTTTTATCAAGAGGTAAGGGAATAGGTCTTAGATTGGGTGTAAAGACAACTGGTTGTTCAGGCTTAGCGTATGTAATAGAATTCGCAGATAAAATTGAAACTGATGATAAAATATTTGAAGACAAAGGTATTAAGCTAATTATTAATCCTAAAAGTTATGCTTACTTAAAAGGAACTGAACTAGATTTTGGCAGAGAAGGTCTTAATGAGGGTTTTAAATTTAATAATCCAAATGTAAAAGATAAATGTGGGTGTGGCGAGAGTTTTAATGTTTAATGGATATATTAAAGAAGAACTTTTTTGAATTATTTAATATAAACATATCCATCGATATAAATAAATCAGAACTTGATGAAAAAGTTAAAATCTTCCAAACTCAGTTCCATCCAGATAAATATGCTAATGGCTCAGACTTAGAAAAGAGACTAGCTCTTCAGATTTCTTCACATGTTAATGATGGGTATAAAGTTTTAGGAGATATTGTTTTGAGAATTGAATATATTCTTAAAATTAATAATTTCACTAAAGATGAATCTAAAACTATTAATGATATTAATTTTTTGCGAGAGCAAATAGAGTATAATGAGCTAGTAGAATCATTGGAAGAAAATTTTGACAAAGATATAATTGATGAGCATCTTTCAAAAATTAGATTATTATTAAAAAATACAATAGATAGTATTAAATTATTTTTTGATTCTGAGGATTATGAAAATATGTGGCAAAATCTGTCAAAACTAAGGTTTTATACAAAAAACATCAATGAACTTATCAAGATGAGAAATAAATGAGTTTGCTTCAAATATCAGACCCTTCTATAAAGAACGATGACTTGAAAAAATTTGTTGTTGGAATAGATCTTGGTACAACAAATTCTTTGATAGCGTCATATGATTCAGGTTTAATCATTTACGAAGATAATAATTCTAGCCTTATACCTTCCGTAGTTACGATAAATAGTAAAGGAAATATATCTATTGGTGCAGACGCAATAAAGAATTCAGATGATGATAAATCAATATGTCTTGAATCTATTAAAAGAATAATGGGTTTATCTTATACAGATATAGAAGAGCTATCCCTTAAAGGTGACCTGCCTTTAATAAAGTCAGATAATAATCTACCTAGTGTAATTGTTAATAATGAAAAATATTCAGCTATTGATATTTCCTCTAAAATACTACTGTATCTAAAAAAGTTAGCTGAAGATAATGAAAATAAACCTCTGGATGGTGCCGTTATTACAGTACCTGCATATTTTAACGACATCCAAAGACAAGCAACGAAAAATGCTGCAAAATTAGCAGGAATCAATGTTTTGCGATTATTAAACGAGCCTACAGCGGCTGCATTAGCTTATGGTCTCGAGTCAAATGAAACAGGTTCGTTTATTATATATGACTTTGGAGGAGGCACATTTGATGTTTCTGTACTCACCTTGGAAAAAGGTATTTTTAAAGTTTTATCTACAGATGGTAATACACATCTTGGGGGCGATGATATTGATTATGAAATATCGAATTGGTTGCTAAACAATCATTCTTTTTTAAAAGGTTATAAAACTGCTGACCTCAAGAAGTATTCTAGAATTCTAAAAGAGTCAATTATCGATAAAGAATTTACCTCTATGGATATTGATGGTAATACTATTTCTTTATCACAAAATAATTTCTCTAAAATTATTGACCCCATATTAGACAAGACTTTTGATATTGTTGCAAATGCTTTAGACGCATCAGGTTTATCAAAACATGATATTAAAAATATAATATTGGTTGGAGGTTCAACGAGAATTCATTGCATCAAATATATCTTAGAAAAAAAATATTCATGTGATGTTCTAAATGATATTGACCCTGATAAAGTTGTTGCTCATGGAGCAGCTATACAGGCATCTGTATTATCTGGGAATAATAAAGAGAATATTCTCCTTTTAGATGTACTGCCTCTCTCATTAGGTGTAGAAACTTATGGTGGCCTTTCTGAGAAGGTAATACTTAGAAATACGCCAATTCCCATTAAACTAAGGAAAACATTTACGACGTTTAAGGATGGCCAGTCAAAAATTTTGATTAATATTATTCAAGGTGAACGTGAACTTGTTAACGATTGTAATTCGCTTGGAGAGTTTATTTTAAAAGATATTCCGTCTATGGTAGCTGGTGGTCCTAGAATAGATGTAGATTTTCAAATTGATGCTGATGGAATTCTTTCAGTTTCTGCTACAGAGACTACAACTGGTAATTCATCGATGATTGAAGTTAAGCCATCATATGGGTTATCTGAATCAGATATTAGTAGCATGATAGAGGAATCTAATCAGAGCGCGGAAGCTGACATGCAATTAAGACGCCTTAATGAATCAATCGTAGAAGGCAAGAGGGTTATATATGCACTAGAGCAAGCACTGAATAGTGATGGAAAGGAACTCCTCTCTACTGACGAATACAATATAATAACCAGAGAGTTAATAGCTCTAAAATCAAGTATAAATGGTGATGATTCTGAACTCATTGAGGACAAGATTGTGTGTGTAGAAAAGGCATCAGAGTTTTATGTAGAAAGAAGGATGAATAGTAGTATAAAGTCACTTATTGCAGGTAAAGGTATAGATGATATACTGTAAAACGAAATGCCAAAGATAACTTTTTTACCTAATCAAGATGTTTGCCCAGATGGTGCTATAGTCGAAGCACCAAAAGGAACGAGCATCTGTAAAGCAGCACTTGATAATGGAATACCTCTTGAGCATGCATGTGAGTTATCATGTGCCTGTACAACCTGTCATATATATATTGTTAAAGGCATGGAGTCATTAGCTGATGCAACAGAAGATGAGGATGATTATCTAGATAAGGCTTGGGGTTTGCAACCAAACTCACGCCTAAGCTGTCAGGCGCTTGTCAGTGATACTGATATAACAGTAGAGATTCCAAAATATACAATTAATCATGCATCAGAGAGGCATTAATGAATATCAAATGGACAGATTCCCTGGATATTGCAATAGCCCTGGATGACAAGTACCCAAATATCGATCCATTAACAATTAGATTTACAGATTTACATGCCTGGGTTTGCGAACTCGATGATTTTAATGATGATCCTGACAAATCAAATGAAAAGATATTAGAAGCCATACAAATGGCTTGGATAGAGGAAAAATAAATGACAAAAGAACAAACGTTATCTATGATAAAACCTGATGCAGTCCAGAGAAATCTTATTGGACCTATAATTTCACTAATAGAGGCAAGTAATCTAGTTATTAAGCAGATGAAAATGCTTCAGTTATCGATTGAACAAGCTGAGAATTTCTATAGAATTCATAAAGATAGGGATTTTTACTCGAAACTGATTGAATATATGACCTCTGGTTGTGTTGTAGTCCTCGCATTAGAAGGTGATAATGCAATTAAAGTCTATAGAGATTTAATGGGTTCGACTAATCCTCTTGAGGCAAAAGAAGGAACTATACGTAGATTATATGGTACTAATATCACTCATAATTCTGTTCATGGTTCTGATAGTCTAGAAAATGCTATTATAGAGATTGATTTCTTTTTTAAATAACGAATATCTTGAATCATGAAAAAAAATACAATTAAATCAATCAAGGGCTTTAAAGATATTTTGCCTGATGAGATTAAGTACTATAGATACTTTGAACTCATCTCTCAAAAAGTTTCTAAACAGTTTTCGATTGAAGAGTTAAGGACTCCTATAATAGAGAAATCTGAGTTATTTAATAGATCTATTGGAGAAGGTACAGATATTGTTAATAAAGAGATGTATGATTTTATTGATAAAAGCGGTGATTCTATTTGTTTAAGGCCCGAAGGTACTGCTTCTATTGTTAGATCAGTCATAGAGCATGCTCTAGTTTATGACCGTGGGTTAAAAAAACAGAAATATTGGTATCATGGGCCAATGTTTAGACATGAAAAGCCTCAAAAGGGGAGATACAGACAATTTAGTCAATTCGGCGTTGAGTATTATGGTTTTTCTGACAGCAATAGTGAGCTTGAATTAATAATGATGGGAAACTCTTTGCTGCATAGTCTTAATATAGAGCAGGCAACACTACATATAAATTCTCTTGGCAATAAAGATGATAAAAAAAGTTATGAGAAGATAATCTTCAATCACCTTGGTAAATATAAAAGTAGTCTCGATGAATACCAAAAAGATACATTGGCTAAAAACCCCCTAAGACTTTTAGATAGTAAAAACGATAATATTAAAGAGTTATTATTAAATGTACCTACACTGTATGAAACATTATCAGATGCATCAAAATCTAGGTTTGATATATTATTGAAAAAACTAGATGATCTTGAAATCCATTATCTTTTAGATAATTCCATAGTTAGAGGATTAGATTACTATAATGATACAGTCTTTGAATGGAGACATCAGTCTCTTGGTAGTCAGAATGCAATCTGCGCAGGTGGTAGATATGATGAGTTAGTCAACTCAATAGGGGGTGATGATGTTCCAGCTGTTGGTTTTGCAATGGGAGTAGAAAGGATAATAGAAATATTGAAGCTCACCGATAACTTGAAAATTGAACCAAACATTGTTATCCCAATAATTAATACCTCGTCTGAAGAAAAATCTTATGCACATTTGATTTCTAAAAACTTGAGACAACACTTTGATAAAATTAATTTTTATAATACCGATTCTTCAGTTAGCTTAACATCGCAATTAAAACATGCGATGAGAATCAATGATAAATTTATTATTATAATAACCGATGCTAATATCAAAAATAACAATTTAACTATTAAGAGCAATGAAGATAGGATGTCTGATACAATCGTTAGCTGGAAGGAGTTAATTGCATATATGAGTAATAAATATGAGTAGTGAATATACAGAAGAAGAAGATAAGTTAATATCATGGTTCAAGGATAATTATAAAAACATTATTATTGGTCTGATATTTGGGACTTCATTAGTTTTTGGTTTTAAATACTATGGAGATATAAATACAAATAAACAGTATGAAATGTCACTTAGGTATCAAGAGGCTATAAAAGATTATCAAAATGACAAGTATGAAAAAGTATTGTCTTTATCAGAAGAATATCAACTAACAGAGCCATCTAATATATATACTTCCATGATAAATTTATATGCCGCTAAAATATATCATGACAAGGAGATGTACAAGGAATCATTGGAATCTTTGACATTCATTGTAAATAACTCTAATTCTAAAGAACTACATATGATTGCTAACACCAGATATGCGCGGATATTAATATTGCAAGAAAGGTATGATGAAGCAGAAAAATTTATTATATCGATACCAGGTTACAATGTTAATATCTTATTAGTTGAACTGCTTGGTGATATCAGCTACTCACAGTCTAATATCAATAAAGCAAGAGAGTACTACAAAGCATGTTTAGATCTTGAGACGACACCTAATAATAGGAAGATAATAGAGAATAAGCTTAATTCCATTCAATGATTATGAAAAAGTATATAATAATAACTATATCACTATTTTTATCAAGCTGCTCTATGTCAAACCCTTTGTCATATTTTGATTTAATCAATAGTCATAAAGAATTTCAAAATGTAAATGTAAAACTACTGTGGTCAATAGATATTGGTGAGGATAGAAATTATAAAACAGGAACTTTGCAGCCAGCCTTTTTAGATAATACTTCATATACTATTGATTCAGAAGGACTTGTTACCGCCATTGATTTGTTATCTGGAAATATAAAATGGATTTATGACTTAGACTTGAACGTATCATCTGGATTATCGATTCATAAGGACATACTTTTTTTTGGTACAAGTGATGGAAAATATTATGGCTATAAAATAGATAGTCTATCATCTTCATATGGATTTCTTGATAGGTTGGATATAACTTCTTTGATTAGAGATTCTTCAGCTGATCCGGATGTTCTTGTTCAGCTTGTTAGCGAGGTTTCATCTCCAGGACTTGGAATAGATAATTTAATCTTTGTCAAGTTAGATGATGGTGATACTGTTGCAATAAATATTGATAATTCTAATATAGAATGGCAGTACAAAGGTAGAAATGTGCCTCTGAGCATGAAAGGGTCGGGTTCAATAGCAAAACTAAACAATAATTTATTTATTGCAAGAGATGATGGAAACTTAATCTCTCTTAGAATGAAGACAGGTAAGTTAAATTGGCTAATGTCTATTTCTCCCAGATCTGGCCGAAATGAATTGGAGTCACTACGTGATATAGAAATGACACCTTATGTTAAGGACGGTGTCCTTTTTGTAGGTTCCTTTCAAGGAAATCTTATCTCAGTAGATGCTCTTACTGGTAACTTGATATGGTCTATACCAATGTCTGTGCTATCAAATATTGATATTGATAATAATTATGTATACATTGCAGATAGTAATGGTTCTATATTTGCTTTAGATAGGTTCTCTGGTTTTACAAAGTGGAAATTAGATTTGGATGATAACTTGGTAGGAACTCAGTCTTTTTCATATAATAAATATATCATTAATATTTCAACAAAAGGACACGTGATGGTTATCAATAAATCTGATGGTCAACTTATGACTTCGCTTAGTCTTATCAATGATGTCGACAATCAGGTTAAGGGGTTATTATTAGATAAAACTCTTTATATACACAGTAAAGATGGTAGACTCAACGCAATTAAGATTGACTAATTGTACCTATGAATGAAAGTATTGCCATTGTCGGCAGAACAAATGTAGGAAAATCACTACTATTTAATAAATTAACTAAAGCTAGAAAATCTTTGGTCATGAATCAGCATGGTGTTACCAGAGATATTAATTCTGGCTATCTAGAGATAGATGGTAAAACTATTTATATAGAAGATACAGGAGGTATTCCTGAAATTGCCGACGAATTTAGTCAATTGATTATTGATAAAGTATTAAAGTCCATTTCTCAAGCAAAACTAATATTATTTGTTGTATCTGCAGCAGATGGGTTAACTAATCAAGACCGCGAGATATGTAGAATGTTACGAAAACTTGATAGAAAAACTGTGCTGTTAGTAAATAAATGTGATTTAACTAGAAAATCACAGCCTATTAGCGAGTTTTATGAGTTAGGAATAAAAGAGGAATTTATAATATCTGCTAAAAATAATATTGGTTTACTAGAATTAAAAGAAAAAATAGCAAGTATAGGATCTGACAAAACATTTGTAGAAAAAGATATTTTCAGAAGAATATCTATTATTGGAAAGCCTAATGCTGGTAAATCTACACTCATCAATACTCTATTGAATGAAGAGAGAATGATTATCTCTGATATAGCAGGCACAACATTAGATGCTATTGAAATACCCTTCACTTTTAAAAATAATAATTTCTTATTATATGATACAGCTGGTATTACAAGAAAGTCTAAGACACTGACGACGATTCAGAAATTCAGTATTGGGTCTACTTTAGATACTATTAAAACAACTGATATTTGTGTATTTATGATTGATGCAGAAGAGGGTATAACAAAACAGGATAAGATTATACTTAATATAATAAAAAAATTTAATAAAGCGTTCATAATTGTGCTTAATAAAATTGATACAAAATCAAGACAAGAGATTAAGGAGCTAAAGAGAGAATTAGAGTATTTTTCTAACATTATAGATAATGCTTCTATAATACTAATATCTGCAATAAATAATCAAAATATTAAAAAGTTACTCTATACTATCAGTAATATTTCTTACTCTATATATAAAAGATATAAATCATCTTTGCTAACCCAGATATTGAATGATGCATTAGAAGAGCATCAGCCTCCGATGATAAATAATCGTAGAATTAAACTCAAATTTGCACAACAAGCAAAATCTGATTCCCTATCAATTATAATCTTCGGTAATCAGACTGATAAATTACCGACTTCGTATGAGAAGTACCTTAAAAACTTTTTTATTGAGAAATTGAAACTGGTTGGCGTGCCATTAAAAATTACTTTATCTAAACAAAAAAACCCATTCGAGTGAATGGGTTTTCATACTCTATAGTTAAATCCTTTATTATTCAGCTGTTTTTGGGCTGATAATATTTTTAACCTCAGATATTTTGTTTGCTGGAAATCCGCCTGTAGAAGCATGTTGCTTTATAAGTTCTTCGTTTTCTGCATTATATACACAGTAAACTTTATCTCCTGTTACATAGCTATGGACCCATTCAATCCCAGTACCCATATCTTTCAATATCCCACACGATTTTTGCGAAATACCTTGTAAGTCAGCTTGTTCTAAATCACCAGCTCCTGGGATTTCTCTTTCTATTACATATTGTGGCATTATACCCCTCCTTTTTTATGATATATTCTATTCTGCTATGTATTCATTCAACCTTCAAGGAGAAATAATCAATTATTTGGTTACTTAAAAAATACTCTGGATTTATATATGTTTTATTAAGTAATAAAGACCAATGTAAGTGAGGGCCTGATGATTTACCTGTATTACCTATCTTACCAATGTTTTCCCCTTTACTCACAACCTGCCCTTTTTTAACGAGTATTTCGTCAAGATGTATGAATATACTTTTTAGTCCTTTTCCATGGTCTAGTAAAATAAATTTCCCATTATAGTAATAATTACCCGTTAGTATAATTTTCCCACCAGATGGAGCAATTATCAAAGTACCTTTTTTTGCACCAATATCTAAACCATTATGAGGATTTCCTTCTTCACCATTATAAAATCTTTTTGTACCAAATCTTCCAGTAGTAATTCCATCAGCAGGAATGATAAAGCTTAGATCAGGAATATTATTATACCAATAATCTTTTGCTACCTTTAGATTTCTTCTTTCAGTATCAATCCTATTTTTATTCTCAAGACTAGGTTTTATATATTTTTTATCAACAATTATATTCTGAACATCAAAAAATTTTGGCTTGACTATAAAATGTAGATTGTATGAATTATCATCAATCATTATATTAATATTATTTTTTCCTAATTTCATCCCATATGGAATTCCATATAACAAATAAGATTTATCTTTATAACTTATGGTTAATAATTGCTGATTATCTAAGAACGCATCAGGCGTAAGTTTATCATTACTAATCTTATGTATATACACACCCCCTTTAGTATTTAATATCACATTGCTAGATGCATTCAATATTACGGAAGAGGGAATAAAGAAAATAAAAATAGCGAGAAATAAACTAAAAGGTTTCATTGCTTAGATTAGGATATTATTTTTATCCTTCCAACCCTTTTTTATATTTTTAGTAGTAATTGTCGTTATTATACCACCCCTAACTTTCCAGTATCCAATTACTGATATATATCTTGGCTTTATAAGCATTGATATATCTTTTAGAACATTATTTGTATTGTCTTCATGAAAAGCACCAACGTCTCTAAAAGAACCCATGTATAACTTAATAGATTTTAATTCTACACATAACTTGTCTGGCACATAATTTATAACAAATTCAGCAAAGTCAGGCTGTCCTGTTAGAGGACAGAGGCATGTAAATTCAGGTATTTCCATTGTTATGAGATAGTCTTCTTTTATATGAGGATTTTCAAATACATCCAAAAACTTATTTTTTGATTTCACCATTGTTTTCTCCTGATAGTAGTATTATACCTGAGATAATATTATAATCTATTAAAGGGATATCTATGCGTCTATCAAAAATTAAATTAGCTGGTTTCAAAACATTCGTTGATCCAACTGTCTTATCTTTTCCTAGTAATTTAATAGGCATTATTGGCCCTAATGGTTGTGGAAAATCTAATATCATAGATGCTATAAGATGGGTTATGGGTGAATCCTCAGCTAGAAATCTTCGTGGTGAGTCCATGGATGATGTAATATTTTCGGGTTCATCATCTAGGCCAGAAGTCAGTAAAGCATTTATAGAATTATATTTTGATAATGAAAATAATACTCTAGATAGTAAGTTTGCCAGATTCAATGAAATTGTAATACGAAGAGAAGTTTCTAGAGATGGAACATCTAACTATTATTTAAATAATACAAGATGTAGACGAAAAGATATCAGAGAAGTCTTTTTGGGAACAGGATTAGGCCCTCGTAGTTACGCAATCATTGAACAAGGAATGATTTCCAGGTTAGTCGAATCAAAGCCTGAAGAACTAAGGACATATCTTGAGGAAGCTGCCGGTATTAGTAAATATAAAGAAAAGAGAAGAGAGACAGAGCTCAGGTTAAAACATACGAAAGATAACCTCAATAGATTAAATGATGTAATGAAAGAAATATCATCTCAGCTAAATAAGCTTGAAAGGCAAGCAAAAGCAGCAAATGACTACAAAGAGCTCAAGGATACCGAGAAAGGCTTGAAATTGAATTTATTAAGCCAGAAATGGAACAATTTTAACCTGGAAATCATAGAGTTAGACAAGAATATAAGTAAATCTAATATAGAGCATGAAAAACAGAAATCCCTAGTAACTAATAAAGACAAGCTAATTGAAGAAACCAGAGTTGACAGAAATAAAAAGCAAGAAATCTTTAATAATGCTCAAGCTGATTTTTATCATATTGGAAGTGAAATAGCAAAGTGTGAAAAAGATATTGAGCATTCTCAAGAATCTGAATTTTCAAGACAAAAATTGATAGATGAGATTATATCAAATATAGAAAATTTTAAAAAAGAGCAAGAAAAAGAGAGATCAAGGATTAATAATTTAGATAATATAGTAAAAGATAAACAAAAAATGCTCTCAAATGTGACTGAAGAGTTATCTGTATTAAATAAGGAAAAAACAGAGTCTAATTTTGCGCTACAAAATTGGCAAACAATATACAATGACTTTATTTCTGCTCAATCTGAAACTAAAAATAAACAAGAGATTGAGAATACTAAAATTAATGCTTCAGAGAAATCCATAGAACTTTTAACTAAAAGATTGAAAATATTAGAATCCTATACAATAGATGATGACCAGAATCAGTCTGATAAAAATATTATCATAGGTACTGCTAATGATATCCAGCAAAAGGTCTCATCTATACTGATAGATATTGAAAGGTCTAGTTCTTTCAATCAAGGTGATGATAAATTATTTAAAATATTACCATCTTCTATTAAATATATATCTGAGAATCTAAAAAACTTAATAAAAAAAATTAAAATATTGATTAGATCACAAGATGATGAGATTAGTGATGTTAAATCAAAAATTAATGATTATCAATCCTCCATCAAGAAGGCAAAAGAATCATTAGAGAATCTCCATTTAGCAGTACGTTCTAATGATGAAAAGAAAATTAAATTAGAAAAAGAAAGAATAGAGTTTAAGCAAATAATTGATAAAGGGATATGGAAATTAGAAGAGCTTCAAAAATCTCAAAACGACTTAAATATTTCAATTTCATCATTATTGTCGGAAAAAGCAGCTGCTCAAGAAAATTATACTAGAATTAAAAGAGAAAGAACTGATTTGGAAGACAGAAAATTAATACTATTATCCAATGACTCAACACCAGCTAAACCATCCTCTGATATGCAAAATCTGTTAAAGAAGTTACTTGATGATAAAAAGAGTCAAGAGATAAACTTATCAGGAATAAGAGATTCTTTGGCCTTACTTGATAAAAAGACGTCTGGTTTTGAGTCTGATAAAAATGATATTAATATTATTATTTCTGATCTTAGGGAAAAACTAGAAATTATGAAAATATCTCTTAGTGAGAAGACCGCTCAACGTAATTCACTAAAAGAAAATTCAGATATGCCAGTTTCTGAAATAGAAAATGCTCTGAATCAAACATCATCATCTGACAGTATTGAATCAATTGACAAGGAGATAAATGCTATACAGTCTAAAATTAATAACCTAGGTGCTATTAACTTAGCAGCTATTGACGAGTTAAAAGATCAAAAGGAAAGGAAAACATATCTTGATAATCAGTATGATGATTTATCAAAATCAGTTATGACGCTTGAGAATGCAATTAAAACTATTGATAATGAAACCAAGGTTAAGTTTAAAGATATCTTTGACCAGATTAATAATAATTTAAATAGTTTCTTTGGAAAAATCTTTGGAGGTGGAAAAGCTCATCTTGAAATGACAGATAATGACCTTCTTAATACAGGTGTATCAATAATGGCAAGACCACCAGGGAAATTAATCAAAAATATAAACTTGCTCTCCGGTGGAGAAAAAGCAGGTGTAGGTATTGCATTTGTATTTTCAATATTTAAAATAAACCCAGCCCCTTTTTGTTTATTAGATGAGGTTGATGCACCATTAGATGAAGCTAATAATACAAGATTCTGTAATGTCGTTAGAGAAATGTCAGAAACTGTTCAGTTCATATTTATTACACATAATAAATCTACAATGGAGTTAGCAGATATTTTATCAGGTGTAACTATGCGTGAACCTGGTGTCTCAAAACTTGTATCTGTTAATGTAGGTGAAGCCGTGGATATGACAGCAAATAAAAAAACTTTATCAGGAAATCTAAATCAACCTAATTAGTGTAATGCCTACTAATATATCATTATTAAAGATAAAAATTAGATCACTTATTGATATAATAAACAATCATAATTACTTATATCATACTCTAGATAACCCTGATATTTCTGATACTGAATATGATGCTTTATACTTAAAGTTGAAAGAGTATGAAAAAAAATATCCTAATTTAATATTTAATGATTCTCCTACACAGAGGGTTGGTTCAAAATTGTTGGGAGGTTTTAATAAAGTTAAGCATCAGATACCGATGCTATCATTATCAAATGCTTCAAATGATAAAGATTTCGATGAATTCTATATCAAAATTAAAAAAGATCTAAAATTAAAAAATATTACTTTATTTGCAGAACCAAAATTTGATGGTTTAGCGATTAGTGTGATATATAAGAATGGTGTTTACGACTCTGCTGTAACAAGAGGAGATGGTGAAATTGGAGAGGATGTCACTGCAAACGTTAAGACAATAAAGTCGCTCCCACTGAAATTAACCGGAACTGACATACCAAAAACATTAATATTAAGAGCTGAAATCTATATGACAATTGCTGATTTTAATAAACTAAATGATAAGCTTTCTCGTAACAATGAAAAAATATTTGCTAATCCTAGAAATGTTGCTGCTGGAACAATCAGACAACTTGACCCGTCTGTTTCATCAGAGCGTAATCTACGAATATTTTTTCATGGCGTAATCGAAACATTTACGATGCTCGATAAAAATCATATGGACTCACTAGATAGGCTTAAGTCATATGGACTACCTATTTGTGAATTAAATAAATTAGTTAAGAATCTTGGCTCAGCAAAAGATTATTATAATCATATAATATCTACTCGAGATTCATTGGATTATGAGATAGATGGTGTAGTTTATAAAATTAATAATTATGATTATCGTAATCAATTAGGTTTTACTGCCAAAGCTCCTAGATGGGCTATAGCATATAAATTCATCTCTGCTGAAGCAATTACAACATTAACTAATGTTACATTTCAAGTTGGAAGGACAGGTGTAGTTACACCTGTAGCAGAACTTGCCCCAGTTAATATCGGCGGTGTTTTAGTTAGTAGAGCCAGTCTACATAATATGGATGAAATTAGTAGAAAAGATATTAGAGTTAATGATAAAGTTTATGTTAAGAGAGCTGGTGACGTAATTCCTGAGATTGATAGGGTGTCACTAGAACATAGAAAAAAATCAGTAAAAATTGCTATTCCATCTAAATGTCCTGCTTGTGGAACTAAGATTATTAAAACTATAGATCAATCTTCATACAAATGTCCTAACGAATATAGTTGTTCCCCACAAGTTATACAATCAATACAGCATTTTGCTTCTCGTAAAGCTATGAATATCTCTGGGTTAGGTGAAAGTTTAATAGAAACCCTTGTTAATAAAAAAATTATTAAAAACTACTCGGATTTATATACTCTCAGTATATCATCACTTATTACTCTAAATAGAATGGGGGCAAAGTCTTCTGAAAATGTAATAGAATCTATAAATAAGTCCAAGGATATTAGTTTTGATAGATTTTTATATGCCCTAGGAATTAGAGAAGTTGGCATTACAACTGCACGAATATTAGCAAATAATTTTTCTGATATTGATATGCTAATGAATCATAATAAAATTCAATTAGAGGAAATCAAAGATATTGGACCTGTTGTTGGAGATAATATATATAATTTTTTTAAATTACCAAGAAATAAAAAGAATATCGCTAATCTAATAGGACATGGCATTAATATATTTTATGCAAAGAAAAATATTACTAGAGATTTTCATAACTTTAAATTTGTGATATCAGGTGTGTTCAAATCTTTTAAAAGGAAGGAAATTGAGGATAAAATTATACAAAAAGGTGGCAGTGTATCAAATACTGTTTCTAAGAATACTCATGCACTTATAATGGGAGTTAATCCAGGTTCTAAATATCAAAAATGTCTTGATCTGAATATTAAAATAATAGAAGAGGGTGAGTTTATTAAGCTTCTCTAAGTAATTCGTTAATACCAACTTTACTTCTTGTTTTCTCATCAACTTTTTTGACAATTACAGCACAGTATAGGCTATATTTCCCATCCTTTGATGGTAAGTTTCCAGAAACTACCACAGAACCTTCTGGAATTTCACCATATGTGACTTTTCCAGTTTCCCTATCAAAAATCTTAGTACTTTGCCCAATATAGACACCCATTGATATAACAGAATTTCTTCTAACAATCACACCTTCAACTATTTCTGATCGTGCTCCTATAAAACAGTTATCCTCTATAATTGTTGGGTTAGCTTGAAGCGGTTCTAGCACTCCACCAATACCAACTCCACCAGAAAGATGAACATTTTTCCCTATTTGAGCACACGAACCAACTGTAACCCATGTATCAACCATAGTACTAGAATCTACATAAGCACCTATGTTCACAAAGGATGGCATTAGGACTACATTCTCCCCAATAAATGTTCCTTCTCTCGCAATAGCTTGCGGTACTATTCTTATATTATTTTTTTGAAGATAAGTCTCATCTGTTTTTTTAAACCTAGAGTTCAATTTATCATAAAACTTTGTATAGCCAGTATCCACAACCTCGTTTTTTCTAAACTTAAATGATAAAAGTATCGCTTTTTTAATCCATTGATTTACAATCCATGAACCATTTTTGTTTTCAGCTACTCTTAAAGTACCTTCATTGAGGCCATCAATGACATCTTCAATAAGATTTTCTACAACTTCTAAGTTAGCACCTTCCAAATTAGTATCATATGCATTCTCTATTATCTCTATATTTTCTTTATTCATAAGGTATCAGGGATTCCATTGTCTATTTGTTTATTAATCGTATTATCTTGTGAGTCTAAGAATACAAGGATATCATAATATTGTCTAATATTTTGTACATACTTCAATGTTTCCCAACCTCTAGCATATCCATATTTTGTTTTTTTATAATACTTAGATTGACTTAATTTTAAAATATATGGTTCTAATACTGTCCAGTCACCAGAATCAACATTATCTTCATTAGCCATTTGCATAGCATCTTCAATATGTTTAAAACCAATATTATATGACGCAATGGCAAACCATATTCTATCTTTATTATTTATTATTTCAGGAAGATTATTTAATAACTTTCTTAAATATTTTGCTCCGCCTTCTATACTCTGCACAGGATCTTCTCTATCTTTAATCTTAACTTCTTTAGCAGTATTTTTTGTTAACATCATTAGCCCTCTAACACCTGTATATGAAACAGCATCTTTATCCCACTTTGATTCCTGATATCCAATGCTTGCTAATAATCTCCAATCATGTTGATATTTATCTGCATATTTTTTAAAATGAAATTCATATAAGGGGAATATATTTATTAAATCACTAAGAAAACTCCTTGTCCCTACAAACGTATATTGAAGCTTGTCAGTAAAGTGTTTCATATAAATATTTTTTAATTTATTATCTTTAAGTAACTCCGTAAAATATTCTGAAATCTTATTTTCAAATACATAACTAGTATTCTCTGGTATAGCCCATGATGAATTGATATTTTCTCTGATTTTGAAAGCAATTTTAATTTGCGGATAATATTTATTATAGATTTGTAACTCATTATAACTGACAACTGTAAAATCAATTTCATTATCTTTTAATAAATTTATCATTTCATCAATGTTCTTATCTTTGGCGATAGTATAGTTAATATCTATATTTTTAGTGAATATATTAAAACTATCTTTAATAGAACTGGAGTCTATAATTTCAATTCTTGACTTTCTAAGATCACTTATTTGATTTGGTTTAATCATGTAATCAGAATTATAGACAATATAATGACTTACTTTATTATATGAATAGGAGATCTTAACATCATTCACGACACCCATATTTGCAAGCATATCAACCTCTCTATTATTAAGTGCTATTTTTGCTTGCTGAAGATTATCCATTGTTATTACTTTTAATTTAACACCTATAAATTTTGCGAAATCACTTATCAAATCATATGTATATCCATTTTCTTCATTTTGAATTTCATAGTAATTTGTCGGCCCAAATCTTGTAACAACTCTTATTTCGCCATTTTTAATTATACGAGAAAAATCATTTTTATTAAAAGGATTATAATCTTTAACTAGGAATAGAAGACCACTAATAAATATTGAAATAAAAAATATCCTAGTTAAGAATTTGATCATTAGACATTTTTATTCTTTTTCATATCAGCAGCAGTCGATGATTTTTTAGCAGAATTATTATTCTTGTTAAAGTAAGGCTTCTTTTTATTAAAAGATTTATATTTATTATTGCTATATTTTGAATAATTGTTCTTATTATTATATTTCCTTCTTCCGTTAAACTGTCTGCCTCTGTATACTTTTTTAGGTTTCAAACCGATTAATGATTTGAAAAAATCTATAACTTTTTTAAATATACTTTTCTTTTTATGATTAAAAGGTTTTTTTTGTTTTATAGATGGTTTTGGTGGGACACTTTTAGGTGTTACTGCTTTAACTAATGCTTCTTCATAATGCGAACTTGTTTCATTTAAAGTTTTTTTATCTTTATTATTATGCTTTGCAATAGATGCCTTAAAAGCTTCTGTTTCCATATTTTTTTTATCTATTAGATAATTTGCCCCTTCAATAGTATTATCAGGCATAATTTTAACATCAATCTTTTGTCTTTTTTCAATACCCTCAACTATTTCTTTTTTTTCATTGAGTAAATATGTAGCTAACCTTACCGGAAGGTATACAGTCATCGGCTTGTCTGTCTTCATTGCCTCTTCCTCTAGTAATCTTGCTAGATTTATAGATAATGTTGACAAAGATTTAATGTCACCACTGCCACCACAAGTAGGGCAACTCTCAGTATTATTATCAATAATAGAAGACTTGAGCTTTTGCCTAGATATTTCCATTAAGCCAAACTTAGATATCCTGGTAAACTGCATTTTAGCTTTATCTATTTTTGAGAGATGAGCCATTTTTGACATTACAGATTTTTGTGAATTGAGTGACATCATGTCTATAAAATCTACTACTATCAATCCTCCGATATCTCTCAATCTCAGTTGAACAGCTAATGAGTCCGCAGCTTCCAAGTTTGTATTAAGCGCAGTTTCTTCTATGTCACCACCTTTAGTTGATTTAGCAGAGTTTACATCTATGCTCGTTAAAGCTTCAGTTGTATCGAAAACTATATTACCACCTGATGGTAATGTAACTTTTTTTCTATAGACGCTCTGAACTTGTCCTTCAATACCAAAATTACTAAATAGGGGAACAGATTTTGTATAGTGTTCAATCTTAATTTTTGAATGCGGAATAAAATGATCTTTGCCATTTATAAAATTATTATAATATTTTTCATCATCAATTATAACTTCTTGAACTGTCTCATTGATATAATCTCGAATGACTCTAGCCAACATACTACTTTCTTCATATATTAAAAAAGGAGCTTTCTTTAATACTGAGCTTTCTAAGATTTGCTCATATATTTGAATTAGATAATTCATATCCCATTCAAGTGTTTCTTTCGTGCTATCTAACCCTGAAGTTCTGAGTATTATACTCATGTTTTCTGGGATATCTAATTCACTGAGTAATTTTTTTGCAGACATTCTATCATTACCTTCGAGTCTTCGTGAGACCCCTCCAGTGTTTGGATTTTTAGGTAATAGAACTAGATATTTGCCAGCAAGACTTAGGAATGTGGTTAATGCTGCTCCTTTGCTCCCTCTCTCTTCCTTATCAACTTGAATAACAATTTCTTTCCCAGGCTCAATACAATCTCTAGCAGATCTTGATTTTCCAGGAACAAAAATATCCTCAGCTATTTCTTTAAACGGTAAAAAACCATGTCTGGTTCTACCAAAATTTACAAATGCAGCTTCTAGACTAGGTTCTACTCTAGAAATTGTTCCCTTGTAAATATTGGACTTGATGTTCTTTGATGGTAAGTCTATATCTAGCTCTGTAAGTTTGTTGTCCTCGACAATAGCTAGCCTGACCTCTTCTCTCTGAGAGGCATTTATTAATATTTGTTTCATTTATAATCCTGTAATTCATTTTCTCTTTTTTGTTATGATTTTTAATTAAGTTGGTGCAAGCACTAGCTTATTCTGAATATGGTAACTCTTACCCTATAATATTTAGCAAATATTGTTTAATTTACTTATATATACTGCTGTGTGGTTATGTATTCTAATATCAGCAGTCTTTATCTTCAACAGTTAAGCCGTTTTTTGGCTATTTCCTTTAAACAATATAAAAATCTTTGAATTAATATATCAATGATCTACACTATCTTCAATTAATATTACATATAATTGCCACTCATAATGTCTGATTCTAATCATATAAAAGTCAGAAAAATAGTAATTCCTGCCGAACAGCAAGGCCAAAGATTAGATAATTATCTGAGAAAAATACTTACAGGCGTACCGAATAGCCTGATATATAAGATAATACGTGATGGCCAAGTTAGGGTTAATAGTGGAAGAGTAAGACCTTTATATAGATTAAAAGCTAAGGATATTCTTAGAATACCTCCGGTTTCAGTTGATTTAACGTCTCAGACTATATCAAATTTCTTAACAAGAGGTCTGAAAAAGATTATTTTATATGAAAACGATGATTTCATGGTTATCAATAAACCCCCTGGAATAGCTGTTCATTCTGGCTCAAAAATTGAACATGATATAATGTCATCACTCAAATCAGTTGATAAGTATAAATCTCTTTCGCTAGTCCACAGATTAGATAAAAATACTAGCGGGTGTTTGATACTTGCGAAAAATTATCAGACTGCCTCGGCATTAGGAAAAATATTTATGTCTGGTGCAGTTGAGAAAAATTATATTTCTTTATTGTCTGGGACTTTGACAGGAGATCGGATTGCAGTAGAACATTCTTTGACTAGAAACAAAGGTAACGCATCTAATTCCGTATCCATATCGGAGGATGGAACAGGTAAAGTCGCGTCATCATATATTTCGTTATTGAGGCAATACAAGGAATGTTGTCTGGTAAACATTAAAATTGAAACTGGTAGAATGCATCAAATTCGTGTGCATGCATTGAGTATAGGACAACCCGTATGTGGTGATACTAAATATGGTGATAAAGAAGTTAATAAAAGATTAAGAGAATATGGACTGAAGAGAATGTTTTTACATTCAAAAAATCTCTCATTCTTTTATAAGAGAAGACATATTATTGAAGCCCCTCAGCCAGATGATCTTACGTTAGTTATTGATAATTTAAAAAATGGTCTATAAAATTAATTATAGCTTATAGATAGAGTGATAATATGGAAGATAATAATCTCACAAAAATTTTGGTTGATTCTTTGGTTAAAGAACGAGAGTCTGAGAGGAAATTTAAGTTTATTAGAAGAGTGATAGTTTTTGTACTATTCATTTTGATACTTATATCAATCTTAATGGCTTCTTCAGATATAAATTATTCAAAAGAACATGTGGCACTAATAAATATAAATGGTGAAATATCAGCAACTGGCCCCGTGAATGTTGAAAGTGTTATTCCTTACATCAAAAAAGCTATCAATAATGACTACTGTCTAGGAGTAGTTTTAAAAATTAATAGTCCTGGCGGTAGCGCTACACAGTCGAAAATCATATTTGATGAAATAAATAAACTCAAGAAAATCAATGACAAAAAAGTTTATGCAGTCATAGAAGATGTAGGAGCATCGGGTGGTTACTATATTGCTGCTAGTGGAGAAATGATATTTGCAAATGCATCTAGTATAGTAGGATCTATAGGAGTGCGATTGGATAGCTTTAACTTATCATCATTAATGAAGAAGTTAGGTATTGAGGCTCAAGTTATATCTTCTGGCGAAGATAAAACAATGTTGGATCCATTCAATAAACTATCTGAAAAGCATAAACTTCACTTGGAATCACTCCTTTCAAGTATTCACAATCAATTTATAAGTGATATTAAAAAATCAAGAGCAAGTAAGATAAATGAAAACAATGTTTTTACTGGTTTATTTTGGACAGGTACAGAAGCTCTAAAGATTGGATTAGTTGATGAAATAGCATCTATATATGATGTAAATGAGAAATACTTTGATACTGCTGAACTTATTACCTATAACAAAAAAGATAATTTATTAAATGAATTAATGAATGCAAACTTTAAGATATCTTTAGAAAATTCTATTCATGGGATTAAGTATTGAAAACATGAGGTATCAGGTATTTATCAAAAATATTGATAGTCACAAAAATACTTACTCTTTTGCTCTAGAATCCATAAATAAAAAATATTTGCCCATATATTTTGATATTCCATTTACCATGGATACATATAAAAAAACATTTGGCAAAACAATAATTCTAGGAGGGGCTCCTGGGTATTTTGGAGCCATTGCTATATCAGGTAGAGCAGCTTTATACTCAGGATCAAGGTATGTTGAAATCATGACAACTAAAGAGCATTCTGAGGTTTTACCAATATATCAGCCAGAATTAATCACATCTTACAAGCTATCTGATTTTCATAAGAAAATTTTATCTTATAAGAATTTGCTCATAGGACCGGGTATGTCTGATGATAAATGGTCACATGATCTGTTTACGCTTATGAAGAAATACTTATGTAGTCAACACTCAGAGATAAAATGTATTATAGATGGAGGTTTTTTGTCCATTCTCTCTAAAAAACCTTTTAAATACGATAATTGGGTTATGACTCCTCATATCGGAGAGGCAGCTAAGCTATTAAATAAGAAACCTAGAGACATAGAAATTAACCGCATAAAGTCAGCAAAAGAACTGCAATCTGTTTATGGAGGGATTATAGTTCTCAAGGGACCAAAAACTATTGTCCAAACAAAATCTAACACTTATGTATGCAATCATGGAAACTCAGGAATGGGTACCGCTGGCATGGGTGATTGTTTAGCGGGAACAATTTTATCTTTAATTACATTAGCAAATAAAGATGATATTGATACATCTATATTGTTTTCTATAGGCATTCATTCTCTAGCAGCTGATATGATTAATGATAACATCGGCCCCATAGGTCTCTTGGCATCTGATGTTATTATTAAGATTAATAAATTATTAAATACTATCAAAGTAAAATTATGAAACCTATTCATCTATATAGTTATTATCATATTTCTGACATAGCAGTTTATACCAAATTGTTTGATAAAATAAAATTTATGCGAGAAGGTGTCGTAATTATTTATCTTCATGGTCCAGTAGGAGCAGGTAAAACTACATTTATAAAATCTTATTTAAGTTATCTTGATGAAGATAGTGATGCCACGAGCCCTACATTTTCTCTAGTTAATGAATATACAGCAAAAGGTATCAAGATATTTCATTATGATTTATACAGAATAAATTCTGTTAAAGAACTATATGAAATTGGAATGGACTATTATTTCGAGCAAGAAGGACTTCATTTTATTGAATGGCCTGATAAATTTATTAACGAACTCCCACCCTCTAATTTTGATATACATTTTAACTTATTAGAGTCATCTCGGTTAGTTAAAATATCTGATAAGACATGAATCATGAGAGAAAGACAATAGTTTCTTTGCTTGGTCCAACTGGTATTGGAAAATCTTCACTAGCCTTAGAATTAGAAAATAAGCACCCTTTTGAAATTGTCAGTGTAGACTCTGTCATGATTTATAGAGATATGAATATTGGAACTGATAAACCTTCAAATGAAATTCTGTCGTCTACGAAACACCATTTAATAGACATACGTAATCCTAATGAGAGTTATAATGTCGGTCAGTTTTATAATGATATAGGAGCAATTATAAAAAATGTACATAATAATAATAAGGTACCACTATTGGTTGGTGGCTCGATGATGTACTTTAACTCTCTATTTAACGGCCTTTCTTTGTTGCCTGGAAAAAATTTAATTGAGAGGGAATTTATCGATTACTTACTTCTTCATTATTCTTGCGAAGATTTACATTCTTGCTTAGAAGAAATAGACCCATTATCCTATGAGAATATCAATATCAATGATATGCAACGTATACAAAGAGCACTTGAAGTATATTTATGTACGGGCAAGCCTTTGACATCTTTTTATAATAAGCGAATCAAATTATCAGATAAATATAATTTATTAACATTTAGATTAATATCTGATGATCGTTCTCTGATACATGATAAAATTTTTTCACGTACTAAAAACATGTTTGATAATCATTTCATCGATGAAGTAATTTATCTCCTTGAGAAATATTCTCTTGTCAAAGAAAATCAATCAATGAGATCAATCGGGTATAAACAAGTGCTCAGTTATCTTCATGGTGATATTAATAAAAAAGATCTTGAAGATAAATGCATTTTTGCAACACGACAGTTAGCAAAACGTCAAATTACCTGGTTAAAACAGTTTAATGAGAGTATCCCTATTGAAATAAGGGAAAATTCTTTCAAAAACATCTGCAAGGAAATAGACAATCATTTGCTTTTTTAGTAAATAGTGTCACTATAAAGTGTAGAGAAAATAGATTTCATTTATTCTAGGATATATTTTTATGCAGGAACATTTACAAGATAAATTTCTGAATAAGATAAGGAAAGAAAGAATTGGCGTATCAATATTTCTGGTTAATGGTATAAAACTTGAAGGGAATATTGAATCATTTGATTCTTATATTATTTTATTGAAAAATAAAAGTACTCAGTGTGTATATAAGCATGCTATATCTACAATAGTCCCATCACATCCTGTTAAATTAGAAATTGATGACTAGGTTACTTTATATTAAAATAATGACAAGGAGATGTTAAATGGCATGGAATGAACCAAATGGTAGCAAAGATCCCTGGGGTAGGAAATCAAATCCTAATTCAGAGTTTGATAGTGCCCTCAAAGATTTAAATAAATACTTTAAAACTCTTCTAGGCGGAAGTTCTGACGGTCCTAGTCCTAGTAAAAAAAATACTTCTATATTAGCTATAATTATATTGGTACTATATTTGCTGAGTGGAATATATATAGTTAATGACGGCGAGCGAGGCGTTGTTCTTCAATTCGGTGAATTCAATAATATTACTATGCCTGGGCCACACTGGGTTCCAAGGATAATTCAAAAAGCAGAAATAGTTGATGTATCTAAAATCAGGTCAATACAACAAAAAGCTGTGATGTTAACAGAAGATGAAAACATTGTGAGTGTTAATTTTGCAATTCAATATGATATAAAAGATGCTAGCGACTATATTTTTAATCTCAGAGATCCCGATGAAACTTTAAGTGCTGCAGGAGAAAGCTCAATTAGAGAGATTTTAGGTAAAAATAAAATGGATTTCATAATTACAGAAGGGAGAGAGATAATTGCTTCTGACACCAAAATTTTACTACAAAGTGTGCTGGATACTTATGAAGCTGGCATTAATGTTCAAACCGTTAACATCCTAGAAGCGCAACCACCTGAGCAAGTTCAAGATGCATTTTCAGATGCTATCAGGGCGCGTGAAGATGAACAAAGATATATAAACGAGGCTGAAGCGTATAGAAATGAGATTATTCCGTTAGCTCGAGGTAAGGCAGTGCAAATTATCGAGGAAGCTAAGGCCTATAAAGTGAAGCTTATCAAATCAGCAGAAGGTGAAGCATTGAGATTTACCAAATTATACAAGGAATATCAAAAAGCTCCGGAAGTAACACGAGAAAGGTTGTATCTTGAATCAGTAGAATCAGTACTTGGTAACTCGACTAAGATTATGATTGATGTTGATGGCGGAAATAACTTACTATATTTGCCACTAGACAAAATATTAGAGCCCAGAATGATGGGTGGTTCAAATAATACAGATGCAAATGTAGTCAACAACAATTCCTTATCAAATAAGATTCAGAGATCCAGGGATAATTTTAATTCAAGAAAGAGAGATTTATATAGTGAATAATAGAAATATATTGTCAGTAATTTTAGTGTTAATAATTGTAGTTTCTTCTTCTACTTTTATCGTAGATGAAAGAGAGGTAGCTATTAAATTTAGACTAGGTGAAATTGTCAAATCCTATCAAGATCCTGGATTATATTTCATGATTCCTTTCGTGAATAATGTCAAGAAGTATGATTCGAGATTACTAACAATGGATTCAAAGCCAGAACAATTTCTTACCAGTGAGAAAAAAAATGTAATTGTAGATTCTTTTGTTAAGTGGAAAATTACCGGGCCAGAGAACTTTTATAGATCATCCAAAGGTGATGAAAGAATAGGAATAAATAGATTATCTCAAATTATTAATGACCTTACAAAAAGTGAATTCAGTAAACGTACCATAAATGAAGTAGTATCTGGTGATAGAGCTGCACTTATGCGTGTCGTTACTACAGAAGCTAATAAAGCATCTTTAGCCCTTGGAATTACAGTTGTAGATGTGAGAGTGAAAAAAGTTGATTTACCGGATGAGGTCAGTAACTCTGTTTATGCCCGCATGGTAAAGGAAAGAGCGACTGTAGCTAAGACCTTCAGGTCCGAAGGTAAAGAAGAAGCTCAAGGTATTACTGCATTAGCAGAACGTGAATCAGAAACAATAATTGCAGAAGCATATAAAACTTCTCAGGAAATTAAAGGTGAAGGTGATGCGATATCAACAGAAACTTTTGCAAAGGCATATAACTTAAACCCTGAATTTTATTCTTTCTATAGAAGTCTTGCTGCATACAAGCAGACATTCAATGCTAAACAAGATGTTTTAGTAATACAGCCCGATTCCGATTTCTTTAAATATTTTAATAATTCTTCAGGTAAGAAATAATAGATTTTTTATTCTTATTGATACTTGCATTATCTTTATCGATAATTCTAGAAGGAATGTTATTATTTGTCTCTCCTGAAAATTTTAGGAAATTACTTCTTTATTTTAATACTTTTAGCAATAACTCTTTGAGAATATTTGGTCTTGTCTGTATGATATTGGGGTTGACTATATTTTTATTATTAATCTAGAAGGTATTATGAGGGTAAAAGATTTTTACATTCCAGATGGCATTGAGTACTACATGCCTAAAGACGCGGTTAAATTGGAAATTATTAAGAGTAAGATTCTTAAGATTTATTCTAAGTATCGCTATCAATATGTCATTCCTCCAATTTTTGATAATTTGGAAAATCTGTTAAATCTCAAATCTACAGATTTAGATAAAGAAACAGCTCTCGTCTTTGATAAAAGATCTAGTAGTGAGATTGGTATTAGAGCTGATATAACTCCGCAAATTTCTAAAATAGATTACCAGATGACAAAAGGTATTGGTAATTCTCGATTTTCTTATATGGGAGATATTCTCAGGTTATCATCTGGACCATTTGATAGAGTAAACCCTTATCAGACCGGCGCTGAATACTTTGGAAAATTAAGCAATGCAATAGATATTGAAATCATTAAGCTAATGATAGATTTGTTATCATTAGCAAATGAAAAAAAAATTATAATAGAATTAGGGGACCTGTCATTTGTCAATAATCTTCTATTAGATTTGGGCTTAGATAATTATAATCGCCTAACTTTAATCGATTTAATTAATCTCAAGTCAAAATGTGAAATAAAAGAGTTCTTTAAAAAAAATAAGCTTAATAGTAAAAAACTGTCCTTATTGATAGAGTTAATTAATCTCTCCGGCGATATAAAAGTACTAAAGGAAATAAAATCTCTGATTAAAAGCCATAAAATCAAAGCATCGCAAGAATTAAAAAATATAACTTTCATTGCTAACTCTATAAATAAGTTTAGAGGTATCTCCGAAATTCAAATTGATTTATGTGAGCTACATGGTTTTAACTATCAATCAGGATTAATATATACAGCTTATGTCCCAAGCCTTAGAAAAGAAATAGCTCGCGGTGGCAGATATACTGCATATAATATTCATTCAAATAAACCAAGAAATGCTACCGGATTTAGTCTTGATATAAAAGATATTTTTAACCTTGCAGCTGGAAGGAGTGATACTTATGTCTAATGTACTGCTAGTTGGAACTCACTGGGGAGATGAGGGCAAAGGTAAAATAGTTGATGTTCTATCAGAGAGGGCAACAGGCTGTGTTAGATTCCAAGGTGGCCATAATGCCGGTCACACATTAGTAATTAATGGAGTCAAAACTATTTTACATTTAATCCCTTCGGGAATACTTCGTGATAATGTGAATTCTGTAATTGGCAATGGTGTTGTTATATCACTTGAAGCTTTAAAAAAAGAGCTAAGCGATTTATCATCAAAAAATATTTCTATTAAAAATAAATTATTTATTAGCGAAGCTTGCCACGTAATACTCCCAACACATGTTGCATTAGATATTGCCCATGAAAAGTCATTGGGGAAATCATCTATTGGAACAACTGGTAGAGGTATTGGACCAACTTATGAAGATAAAGTTGCTCGAAGAGGAATACGCCTAATAGATTTCTATAACATTGATAACCTTCGAAAAAAACTCATAAAATCAATGGATTACCACAACTTTTTATTGACAAAGTATTATGGTGAAAAACAAATTACCCTTGAAACAGTTTTAGAAACTTTAGTTCCAATTTTTGAAAACATAAAAGAACATATCTGCGATGTAATTCCTCTTATTCTAGATTTAAATAAACAGTCAAATATTATATTTGAGGGTGCACAGGGTACAATGCTGGATATAGATCATGGAACATACCCATATGTAACATCGTCCAATACAACTCTCTCTGGCTTGATATCAGGAACAGGAATTGGCGTAGACAAAATAAATTATTCTTTGGGTATTACAAAGGCATATACAACGAGGGTCGGACATGGCCCATTTCCTTCTGAATTACATAATCAACTAGGGCTAGACATCGCTAAATGGGGTGGTGAAATTGGTGCAACAACCGGTCGTGCCAGAAGATGCGGTTGGCTAGATATAAAAATATTAAAAAAATCTATAGAATTGAATAGAATCAATGGGATTGCATTAACTAAGTTAGATGTATTAGATAACTTAGATAATATCAAGATATGTGTTGATTATGGTAATATCGACTATGATACTTTTGAAGTAGAAAATATAAAATATATTGAATTAAAGGGGTGGAAATCTTCAACAGTAGGTATTACTGAGTATAAGGACTTACCTGAAAATGCCAAGGCATATATAAAAAAAATTGAAGAATTATCGAAGACACCAGTAGTTATGATTTCGACAGGCCCAGCGAGAGATGAAATAATTTGTTTAACAGATGTTTTCTCTATATAGATGACTGATCAAGATAGTTTAAATTTAATATATGGCATACATACATGTAATGCTCAGTTAAAATTGAATCCTGGAAATATAAAAAAAATTTACCTTAAGAAAGCACCAGTCAATAACCAAATTTCAAAGATAGCAAAACAAGCTGAAAACTTTAATATATTGATTGAGGAAGCTGAAAAAGATTTCTTGACAACTCTATGTCTTTCATCAAAACATCAAGGTGTGGTTTGTGAGTTAAACAATAAACTATTATCAAGTTTTGATATTGACTTATACCTTCAAACTGAGAAAAAACCTTTTATTGTTATATTTGATTCAATACAAGACCCTAGAAACCTTGGCTCATGCATTAGGTCATCAAATGCAGCCGGTGTTTCCTTGATTATCAAGAGGAAGTCTAACTCATGTGAGATATCGCCATTAGTTCATAAGACAGCTTCAGGTGGCTTACAAGGTCTGTCATTACTTGAGACCAATAATCTAGCAATGATTATTAAAAAGCTTAAAACTAATAATATTAGGGTTATAGGGACGGCTGATAGCTCTGAGTCAACAATATATGAAATGGAACCATGTGATACGGGTGTGGCTGTAATACTTGGGTCTGAAGGAGTAGGAATTAGTAAATCATTGTTAGAGCTATGCGATGATATATGTAAAATACCAATTTATGGTTCTGTAGAGTGCCTAAATGTTGCTGTTGCTACTGGAATTACCCTGTATCAAATAAGAAAAATGATTAAAAAAACTAAATGAATATTTGAAATATTATAGATACTAAAGTAGTATTCGCATATCGGATGAAACTATGAAAAATTACGAATTATTATTGATGTTTAACATAAATCAGGACGAGTCAACTTTAAAAACAGTTGACAAGTATAAAGATATTATTACTTCCAAGGGTGGTACTATTGATCGATACGAAGATTGGGGAACAATGAAGTTGGCATACAACATAAATAAAGTTAACAAAGCACGATATATCTTGTTGAATTTCCAAACAAATAATGAAGTTCTAGATGAATTAGCTGGCTTGATTAAATATAATGATAGCATCATAAGACATATGTTTATTGCGCAAGATAAGAAGATTACAGAACCATCTATTATGATGGCAAATAGAGAAAGAGCCTAAGACTATGAGTGAAGAATATACTAAGAAAAAGTCTAACTTAATAGCTGACATCGACTATAAAAACATAGGTTTCTTGAAAAAATATATAACAGAGTCCGGCAAAATATCACCTCGAAGGGTAGCTGGAACTACAGGAAAAGAACAAAGAAGAGTAAATAAAGCAATTAAGATTGCGAGACATTTGGCATTATTACCTTTCTGCGATAATCACAAACAATAATGGATATACTACTTTTAAAAAAAATTAAGAGCTTAGGTGAGATTGGAGAAAAAGTTTCCGTTAAATCAGGGTATGCTCGTAATTATTTAATACCTAATAAGCATGCGGTGTTGCCAACAAAAGCCAACTTAGCTGTTGTTGAAGAAAAAAAGCAGGAATTAATTAAACAAGAGGAAGAGTTAAAATCTTTAGCGATTATTCAGCAAGATAAATTTAAAGATTATGTTCTATCATTTGAAGTAAATGTTCAAGAAGACGCTGATAACCTTTTTGGATCAATTACTCTTCAAAATATATTAGATCGCTTGATTGAGGATGGATATGAGGTCACAAAGAAACAGGTCAGCCTTCCATCTGGAGCCATTAAAAATTTTGCCGAAGATTATATAGCCACAGTGAGTCTTTATGCTGACATCAGTGTGACTATCCCAATTAAATTAATCCGTAATAATGTTAAAGCTCCAGAACCTTTAATTGATGGAGACACTACCGCAGAGCTCTCTACTGACGAAACAAAATCATAATAAATTTTATTAAATTCCCCATTTAATTTAAAAGTATATTGAAATTTATTGCTACTGCTAGCTTATTAATTAGTTCACTTTTTGGACAACGTTATTCCACAATTTATCCACAGCTTCTTGTCTATAAAATCTATTATTATTCAGTTAGAATAAATTATGGAAACTAAATTACCAACCACGCCAAAATCGTTAGAAGCTGAACAAGCTTTTCTTGGTTCTTTAATCATGGATTCTACCTCATGGGATCAAATATCCCATATGGTTCAGATAAAAGATTTTTTCGATAGTAAGAATAAGATTATATTCAATGAAATATACGATTTAGCTTCTGCTGGCCAAGTTATAGATGTGGTGGTACTCGAGGATTGTTTAAGAAGTAAAGGAGTTCTTGATAGAATTGGCGGGATGCAATACATTAGCCAATTAGCACATAAGGTTCCTACTTCGGCTCATATTAAAGCATATGCTGAAATCATAAAAGAAAAATCAATAATGCGTGAACTTATTGGAATAAGTACAAAAACAATTCAAACTATTCATCAAAGCGAGCAAGGCGATATTAAAGATGTTCTTGATAAGGCAGAGTCTGATATTTTTGCGATTACATCTGATTCAAAAGTTAATGATGGATTGCATAAAATTGGACCTATAGTAAATTCATACATAGATGCTGTTTATAGTAAAAAAAATAACAATGAGTTAGATTATCTTCTAACTGGGTATAATGAATTCGATAAACTAACAGCGGGTTTACAAAAATCTGATTTAATTATAATTGCTGGTAGACCATCAATGGGTAAGACAGCTTTTGCTATGAATGTCGCGCAAGATATTGTTTTTAAACAAAAAAAGAAGGTAGGTTTTTTTAGCCTTGAAATGTCCTCTCAGTCCATAGCTTTGAGAATGCTGTCTTCACTTAGCTCTGTATCTATGCAAAAAATTAGAACAGGGGATTATGAATCATCGCCCCAGGATACAAAAGCTGTAACATCTGCAATTGAAATGATGAATGACTGTGATTTTTACATTGACGATACTGCAGCAATATCACCAATGGATTTACGATCGAAAGCCAGGAGAATGAAAAGAGAGGCTGGAATTGACTTAATAGTCGTAGACTATTTGCAGTTAATGTCTATCCCAAGGTATTCTGAAAATAGAGTTAATGAAGTAGGAGAAGTGACGAGGGCGTTGAAAGCAATTGCAAAAGAGCTTGATATTCCAGTTATAGCATTATCACAATTGAATAGAGGTGTTGAGACAAGAAATGATAAGCGTCCATTCCTGTCAGATTTAAGAGAGTCTGGTTCTATTGAGCAAGATGCCGACCTAATTGTGTTTCTTTATAGAGATGAAGTTTACGACCCTAATACAGACCAAAAAAATATTGCAGAAGTGCGTGTCGAGAAACACAGAAATGGACAAACTGGTTTTGTAAAACTTACCTGGGTCCCTCATTGCACAAGATTTGAAGACTATCACCCTCAGGTCTATGATGGTGTTGGTGAGTTTTAATTCTACTCTTCCAGTAAATTAAGCTTTCCTTTTTTGTTTTCCCATTCTTTTGCATCTTCAGGGGCATCTTTTATTTCTGTTAGAATAGGCCATTTTTTTGATAGGCGCTCATTTATCTCTATAAAGTGACGATCATCATCAGTAACATCCTCATCAGATTTTATTGCGTTAATAGGGCACTCAGGTTCGCATAAACTGCAGTCTATGCATTCATCGGGATTAATCACAAGGAAGTTAGGTCCCTCATGAAAACAATCAACAGGGCAAACTTCGACGCAGTCGGTATATTTACACTTAATACAATTTTCTGTGATAATATATGTCATAAGATATGTTATTTTGCACTAAATAAATAATTTTTGCACATGAAAAAGATAAAAAAAGTAGTTTTCCCAGTTGCCGGGTTAGGCACAAGATTCCTGCCTGCTACAAAGGCAAGCCCTAAAGAGATGCTGCCAATTGTTGATAAACCATTAATTCAATATGCTGCCGAGGAAGCTGCCTCAGCTGGGATTAAAGAATTGATATTTATTATAGGAAGAACAAAGAATGCAATTATAGACCACTTTGATTCTGCTCCAGAACTAGAAAATGAATTAATTGATAAGAATAAAAAGTCTCTTTTAAGATTGGTCAGGAAGATTGTCCCTAAAAATATAGATTGTTTTTTTGTAAGACAAAATAAGCCATCCGGGCTTGGCCATGCTATCCATTGTGCTAAAAATATTATTAAGGATGAACCGTTTGCAGTAATTCTAGCTGATGATCTTATAAAATCAAAAACGCCATGTTTAAAGCAATTGATTGACGTCTATTATAAGAAAAAATCTACTGTTCTAGCACTTGAAAAAATTGAGAAAAGTGAAACAGATAAATATGGAATTGTCGAATATCATTCGAGAGAGGATAACTTGTTTAAGATAAAATCAATAATAGAAAAGCCATCTCCTAAAAAAGCTAAAACTAATTTAGCAGTTGTAGGGCGATATATATTTACTCCTGAAATTTTTTCTAAAATTGAAAAGGTAAAGCCTGGTAAAGGAAAAGAAATTCAGATAACAGATGCTATTGATGGCTTAATGAAAGATGAGGCTGTACATGGCTATATATTTGAAGGCAAAAGATTTGATTGCGGAAGTAAGCTTGGTTACTTGAAAGCTACCGTCGAATATGCATTGGAACATGACGAGCTCTCGAAAGATTTTATAAATTATCTAAAAAAGTTAAAAATATAGAAAATATTATTGATGAATAACTATTTATCAATTATGATGATTGAACTTATTCCTTGGTAGCTCAGTTGGTAGAGCGAGTGACTGTTAATCACCAGGTCGGCGGTTCGAGTCCGTCCCGAGGAGTA
>Ga0233433_10000619_pt1 | contig 37259 bp, 29 predicted proteins | sample SI_122_August201_5_FD_179868 | JGI IMG/M metagenome (GOLD analysis project Ga0233433, IMG submission 179868) | Seawater microbial communities from Saanich Inlet, British Columbia, Canada - SI_122_August2016_100_MG | ecosystem: Environmental > Aquatic > Marine > Inlet | place: Canada: British...
TTTGAGCTGTGAGATCTTCTCAGGAGTGCCCTCGGCAATGATATTGCCACCGAGATTTCCTCCCTCTGGCCCGAGATCAACTATCCAGTCTGCACGTTTTATTACGTCTAAATTGTGTTCTATAACGACAACGGAGTTTCCCTGGTCTCTTAGTTTTATAAGTATTTTTAAAAGCCATGAAATGTCATTGAAGTGCAACCCTGTCGTAGGCTCATCAAGTACGTATAGTGTCTTCCCTGTATTCCTTTTCGATAATTCGCTTGCTAACTTCACTCTTTGGGCTTCTCCTCCCGATAAAGTTATCGCACTTTGGCCAAGTCGCATATATCCTAAGCCAACTTCATCAAGAATTGAGAGTTTACGTTTTAAACTTGGCACGCTCGCGAAAAATGCTAACGCTTCTCTTATGCTCATATCTAGGACATCATAAATATTTTTACCTTTGTAGTTAATATCTAGTGTCTCTTGACTATATCGCTTTCCTTGGCAAATCTCACATGATACGAAGACATCAGGCAGGAAGTGCAATTCAATCCTGCGGCTTCCTTCACCTTGGCAAGTTTCACATCTCCCGCCTCTGACATTGAAAGAAAAACGGCCTGAGTTATAACCCCTTTCACGCGATAGAGGGACTTGTGAAAATAACTCTCTTATTGTAGTGAAAATCCCTGTATACGTCGCCGGGTTGGAGCGAGGTGTTTTACCAATTGCACTCTGATCTATGCTCACCAGATATTTTATATGTTCGGTCTCAGATAGTTCGCTATAAAGGCATTCTATTTTCGACTTTCCTCCTAATTGGCGAGCTATCGCTGGGACCAGAGTGTCATTGATAAGTGTGGATTTTCCTGATCCTGATACGCCGGTTACGCAGACGAATACACCTAGGGGTATCGTTAGGGTAACGTCCTTCAGATTATTTGCTTCGGCTCCTGTAAGCGTGATCATAGGAGTGTTTTTATCTATTATTTTTCTAGGAAATTCAAATATCCTTTTATTTCCAGACAAATACGGGCCAGTTACTGAATCTGGATCTTTTAAAATTTGTCCTGGGGTTCCCTGGAAAATTACGCGACCTCCTAATTCCCCTGAATCCGGGCCAATATCAATCACATAATCGGATTGAATGATTGTTTCCTCGTCATGCTCAACCACGATCACCGTATTACCTAAATCTCTTAGTTTTTTGACTGAATCGATAAGTCGTGTGTTATCCCTTTGATGTAAACCAATCGAGGGCTCATCTAATACATACATAACTCCGCTAAGTCCGGCACCAATTTGAGAGGCAAGTCGTATTCGTTGGGACTCGCCTCCTGACAGTGTCGATGCTTTTCTCTCTAGCGACAAATAGCTCAGTCCAACATCGATTAAAAATCCGATGCGGTTAGTAATTTCTTTGATTACACGTTCTGAGATCACTTTGGTCTGGGGGTGGGATATTAATTTATCAAAGAATAGTTTCGCCTCACTAAGTGGCATCAAATTAACTTCTGAAATCGTGAGTTCGGCAACTCGCACATTCCTTGCCTCCTTCCTGAGTCTTGACCCAAGACAATCGGAGCAGGTGCGTAGACTGATAAATTTTGCTAATTCTTCTCTCACCGCTTCTTCTGATGTTTCCTGGAAACGTCTACGGAAGTTGTTAATTACTCCTTCGAATGGATGGTTTTCTATTTTGAGACTATTTTCTTTTCCTTGATACGAGAATTTTATTTTCTGGTTTCCAGAGCCATATAGCACTACTTGCTTAACACTACTTGGAAGGTCTTCGAAAGGAGTATTTAAGTCAAATTCATAGTGCTGACTCAGGCTGTTTAGCATATCAAAAAAGAATTTATTTCTTTTGTCCCACCCTTTTATTGCTCCGGATGAAAGGGATAGCGTTGGGTAGGCGACTACTTTTTCTGGGTCAAAACTCTCTAATTGACCAAGGCCATCACATGTGGGGCAGGATCCATTTGGGTGGTTAAATGAAAACATTCTTGCCTCAAGAGGTGGCGAGGCATAATCGCACTTCGGACAACTGAAAATAGCTGATAAGCTAATATCCTTGTCGGCATCTACATCATGTATTAAAACCTTATTTTCGTTTTGTTTGAGCGCCGTTTCCAGAGACTCCGCCAATCTACCTTTCGACTCCATTGAGGTTCGCAGTCGATCAATAACCAACTCAATATCTTTCTCTGATTGCGTGATGTTAGGGGATGCTGGGTCATCCAAGTCAACCACGTCACCATCAATTCGTAGCCGAAAAAAGCCTTGTGCTCTAAATCTTTCAAGTAAGTTTTTTGTCGATTGTCCTTTAGTAGCTTTGATTGGGGATAAGATTAATATTCTTTTACCTAAGCCTAACGACAAGATATTGTCGATCATTTCAGAAACAGTAAATGCCTCCAGAGGTTCTTGGTGTTCTGGGCAGTATTGTTTTCCCGTCCTGGAGTATAGGAGTCTTAAGTAATCGTGTATTTCGGTCACTGTTCCCACAGTAGAGCGCGGGTTATTATTTTTAGATTTCTGCTCTATAGCTATCGCGGGGGACAGTCCTTCAATTGAATCCACATCTGGCTTTTGAAGAACCTCAAGAAATTGACGTGCATATGTTGATAGAGATTCGATATAGCGCCGTTGACCTTCAGCGAATAACGTATCAAATGCCAGGGAAGATTTGCCTGAGCCAGATAGCCCTGTAATAACAATAAATTTATTCTTAGGGATGTCGATGTCGATATTTTTGAGGTTATGGGTGCGGGCGCCCCTAACTTTGATGAAATCCATAGTGCTTTATTAAGACCAAGGTGAGTTGCTTACCAATCGAATAACGACGAATAAGATTAACCTGTTACTATACCTAATTAGCTTCTCATTTACCCCTCAGAATTGTCGGAACTACTTAATGCCTAGCTTTACCCAAACGGAACGCCGAGCCAGCTTCGGATTAGCGAGTGTCTTCAGTTTGCGTATGTTCGGGCTGTTTGTGATTTTACCTGTAGTCGCTCTTTATGCGGACGCTCTTCCAGGAGGGAGCAGCGCGATATTGATTGGTTTAGCTGTGGGAATATATGGTCTTACACAGGCTATTTTTCAAATTCCTTTAGGCCGCTTGTCCGATTTTTGGGGGCGAAAAAAAACCATCTATTTAGGACTCAGTGTTTTTGTTTTGGGGAGTTTCGTAGCGGCGGCAGCAGATTCTTTAGCTTGGCTCTGTGTAGGAAGGGCAATTCAAGGTGCTGGCGCAGTCTCTTCCACAGTCATCGCATTGAATGCTGACCTGACTCGGGAGGAGGTAAGAACCAAATCCATGGCAATTATCGGTATTACGATTGGCTTCACTTTCATATTGTCTATCGTTTTGGGTCCAGTGTTAGAGTCAATTGTTGGTTTGCCGGGTATATTTCTCATCACTGCGGCACTAACGTTTTTATCGATGGGTGTTGTGTACTTCTACGTTCCTGATCCATTTCCCGATCTGGACATTGATTCCGGGGGACGTAAAAGCCAGAGTGCGCCGGTTAGTATGGCCGCAATCTTAAGTAATATTAATTTGCTTAGACTTGATTTTGGGATTTTTTCACTGCATGGAATTTTGATGTCAATGTTTGTCTCGCTTCCATTTATTCTCAGAAATTTGGAAGGGAGTTTTTTATCATGGCAGTTTTATTTAGTGGTGATGACAGCCAGTATTTTAATCATGTTGCCGCTGATGATGATTTCTGAAAGACTCGGCCATCGAAAGGTAATATTTCTATTTAGCATCATTTTGATTGCCGGATCCCAAACGATACTTGGTTTCTTTGAGTTGGGATATGTTGGGCTTGGTGTAGCGTTGATTATTTTCTTCGGTGCTTTTAATCTACTAGAAGCATCGCTACCATCTTGGATTTCAAGAGTCGTAGACCAGAATTCAAAAGGAAGTGCTCTTGGGGTTTATAGCACAAGCCAATATCTCGGCACCTTCATTGGTGGAGTGCTTGGAGGCTGGATATATCAATATAATTCCGGCCAGGGAGTTTTCATTTTTTGTGCTGCTTGGGCCTTATTATGGCTAATAACTGCTTTTGGTCTTTCGGATTCGAAAAACAAATAGTAGCCTGAGGTGTCTGGTTAGTAGCAGAGAACGGTTAAAGGATATACAGTAAAGGTAATATGAGTGGTGTCTTAGTTTGCTGGTTTGTGAGCGAACGAGCGTATTTGCTAATTACAAAATTATAGTTTTAAAAACAGGAGAAAAGCGATGGCTTCCGTAAACAAAGTGATCATTGTAGGAAATCTAGGGAGAGACCCAGAGCTTCGTCGCATGCCAAGTGGTGATGCTATGGTTAACCTAAGTATAGCTACCACCGACACATGGAAAGATAAAGGTGGTGAGCGCCAAGAGAAGACCGAATGGCACAGAGTTGTCATGTTTGGTCGAGTGGCAGAGGTTGCGGAGCAGTACCTGAAAAAGGGGTCTCAGGCTTATTTTGAGGGTCGCTTACAAACAAGAAAGTGGACAGATAAGGAAGGCCAAGACAAGTACACAACTGAGGTTGTTGCTGACAGAATGCAAATGCTGGGCTCTCGCTCAGGTGGGGGCGGTGGAGACTATTCCGGTGGGCAACAGTCTTCTAACAAGGCTTCCGAGTCAGGTGCAGGCGAGTTTTCTGGTGGTTTAGATGATCTAGAGGATGACATTCCATTCTAGTCCCCTGAGAGCAAAATCTATCTCGCCCAAGAAAAGACTATTGCGTTGGTAAAAGAATAGAACTAGTTCCTAAATCGAGATAAATTAATCACGAAGATTTGTGATTATTTAGTTTTCCTTAGTAGAAATCGAAAACTGGCGTCTTGTTCGGCTGAGTCAACGAGTGTGTGCCCGGTTTGCCGGCAAAAGGCGTTAAAGTCCGGTACTGAACCCGGATCGGTTGTGAATACCTCTAATATTTGGCCTATTTGTATTTCCTGCAGTGCTTTTTTTGTTTTGAGTATCGGAAGAGGGCAGTTAAGACCTTTAACATCGAGCGACAGGTCAATTCTATTATCTTGTTCTGCTGGCATTTGGTACTCGCCTTATTAAAGTTTTTTTTAGTGTGTCCTCGATTATACCTCGGGTCGTTTCCGGACAGCTTTCAATGCTGGTGTGCTAATATTTACACATAGGTAAACTTCGATTCTAAATAGGAGAAATCGTTCCAATATTGCTGAGGAGCGGGTATTGGTGATTGGTCCGATATTTAAGGTTAACAGGAGCTTTGATTTGCTATGAAACTGAGAGATGTAGCGTTAGACGATAAATATACCGTTGAAGAAGGCCGTATTTTTTTGACCGGAACTCAAGCTTTAGTTCGCTTACCGTTAATGCAGCACGCAAGAGATCTAAAAATGGGGTTAAAAACAGCCGGATATATTTCGGGATATCGTGGAAGTCCATTAGGTCAATTCGATCAACAACTATTGGCTGCTAAAAATCATTTAAAGAATCATGACGTCGTATTTCAGTCTGGCGTGAACGAAGATATTGCCGCGACAGCTTTATGGGGGGCTCAGCAGGCTGGCATGCATGGCAAGGCAAAATTCGATGGTGTTTTCGGGATTTGGTATGGAAAAGGACCGGGAGTTGACCGATCTGGCGATGTCTTTCGTCATGCTAATTTAGCAGGGACTCACCCTTACGGCGGAGTTCTTGCCCTTATGGGTGATGATCACACATGCGAATCGTCAACGACAGCTCATCAAAGCGAATTCGCATTAGTCGACGCGATGATGCCTATATTAAATCCAGCAGGGGTTCAAGAGCTTTTGGATTACGGGCTATATGGATGGGCGCTATCTAGATATTCTGGCACTTGGGTTGGTCTGAAATGTATGAAGGACACGATAGACGCTAGTGCGACCGTTGATGTAGGGGAAGATCGGGTAGAAATAGTCACACCAACAGATTTTGAAATGCCTGAAGGCGGGTTGAGTTTACGTTTTCCTGACCCCCCATTGGATCAGGAACTACGACTTCACAAGCATAAGCTTGAGGCGGTCAAATCTTTTGTGAGGGCGAATGGAATTGATAGAGTTGAGATTGCGGCCGATAAAGGTAATCTAGGTATTGTCACGTGCGGTAAATCGTATTTAGATGTGCGTCAAGCGCTGCATTACTTGGGCATAGACGATCAAAAAGCAAAGCAGCTCGGGTTGAGTTTATACAAAGTCGGAATGACGTGGCCGCTTGAGCCGTTAGGGGTTGCCGCTTTTGCGAAGAATCTTAAAAAAATCTTAATCGTTGAGGAAAAGCGTGGTCTACTGGAGACTCAGGTTAAAGATATTTTGTATTCCCTCGAAAGTAGGCCGAGTGTCGTAGGTAAAAAAGATGAAATTGGAGGCGAGTTACTTCGGTCGAATGCAGCTCTCGACGCCAATGAAATTGCGATTGCGATCGCTGAGCGTCTCCTAGAGGTTGAAAAAGATCAAGACCTTGAGGAGCGTTTGAATCGAAGGCGCTCTTTAGCACTTGAATCTCTCGAGGTGCCGGCCATGGAGCGTACCCCGTATTTTTGTTCCGGTTGCCCTCACAATTCTGGAACGAAAGTTCCGGACGGGTCTGTCGCGTTATCGGGAATTGGTTGCCATTTTATGGCTCAATGGATGGATCGTAGTACGACTGGATACACTCAGATGGGCGGAGAAGGGGCGAGCTGGATCGGTGAATCACATTTCGTTGATACGCCACACGTCTTCCAGAATATTGGTGACGGAACTTACTTCCATTCAGGATTTTTGGCAGTGAGAGCAGCTGTCGCCTCCGGCGCGAACATGACGTATAAAATTTTATACAACGATGCCGTAGCAATGACTGGGGGCCAACATGTGGACGGACAATTAAGCGTCCCTCAAATAACGCGTCAGGTTTCAGCCGAAGGTGCAAGTAAAGTCGTCGTAGTTACAGATGAGCCGGAAAAGTACGGTGCTAATCCGGGCTTTGCTGAAGGTGTAACTGTTCACCATCGCGACGATTACAATCAAGTTCAAAAAAATATTCGAAATGTTGAAGGTATATCAGTCATTGTTTATGACCAAACCTGTGCATCTGAGAAGAGGAGAAGACGGAAGAGAGGCACTTACCCGGACCCGGCAAAGAGAGCCCTCATCAATGACTTGGTTTGCGAAGGTTGCGGTGATTGCGGTGTTCAGTCGAATTGTGTTTCCGTTACACCTCTTGAGACCGAATATGGTAGAAAGCGCGCGATCGATCAATCTGCATGTAATAAAGATTTCTCATGTGTAAAAGGATTCTGTCCTAGTTTTGTTACGGTCCACGGAGGCGCTTTGAAAAAAGGCCAAGGGATTGCGTCGAAGAGGGATAAAGCTGACCTATTCCCAGCTTTAGCTGATCCAGTGTTGCCGACGCTCGAGCAACCTTACGGTATTTTAGTGAATGGTGTAGGCGGTACCGGAGTGGTTACCATTGGCGCTATCGTTGGTATGGCCGCTCATCTTGAGAGTAAATCCTTTGCAGGCATGGATATGGCAGGGCTCGCTCAGAAGGGTGGTTCAGTTTGGAGCCACCTGCAAGTGGCTAGTCGACAGTCAGACCTTAAAGCGGCTCGCCTAGGGTTTTCTGGCGCGTCATTGATTTTGGGCTGTGACTTCGTCACAACGGCAAGCGAAAAAACGATGGAGTTAGGCCGGAGCGATAAGACTGTCGCAATTGTCAACGTGCATGAGCAAATGACAGGCGATTTTGCTCGCGACAAAAATTCTCAATTTCCAAGAGATGAGCTAAAAGACACAATCAGAAGAAGGCTCGGCGATGGTAATGTCGATTTTGTGGAGGCCACGCGCATCGCAACATCATTAATGGGTAACTCAATTGCTTCAAATATGTTTATGCTGGGTTACGCCTATCAAAAAGGGTTATTGCCTCTGGGGCATGAGGCGATTAATAAAGCCATTGAAATGAATGGGGCTTCTGTAGATATGAACAAGACGGCTTTCGTTTGGGGAAGACGAGCATCAGTTGATTTGCCAGCTGTCGAACGTTTACTTAAGTCAAAAGTAGAAAAAACAGAGGTGACAGAACCTGTCGAATATACAGTGGATGAATTTGTAAAAAAGCGATTCCAATTTCTAACTGAGTATCAAAACGTCGGTTACGCAAAACAGTATCAAACTCTCGTTGAAAAAATTCGAAATAAAGAGAATGCTTCTGGCGATATTAGTGGAGTGACCGAAATTGTGGCACGCTATTACTTCAAGTTAATGGCATATAAAGATGAGTATGAAGTGGGGAGACTTTACTCAAATGGAACATTTCAAAAAAAAGTCGAGGGACTATTTGAGGGGGATTATAAAATTCGTTATCATTTAGCCCCGCCACTACTTGCAAAAAAAGATCCCGAGACTGGACATCTTAGAAAGCAGGAATTTGGCTCTTGGGTCCTCGGGATGTTTAAAATCCTATCGCGTTTGAAATTCCTAAGAGGCACAGCATTCGACATTTTTGGTCGTACCGAAGAAAGAAAAATGGAGCGGCAACTCATCGAGGATTATCGACTACTGGCGGAGGAGGTTGCAAATTCGCTCAACTCGTCAAACATTGACCTCGCCAAGCAACTTTTGTCTTTACCAGAGGAGATAAGGGGCTTTGGACATGTCAAAGAAGCCAACGTGGTCCAGGTGAGAAAAGCTTGGCAGGCATTATTGTTGGAGTATCGGTCGATAAGGGAGCAGCGAAAAGCTGCGTGAGTATTTTGGTGGGGAATTGTCAGTAAAAATAAGGTCCGATCGCATCTATCTGAGATGTCATGATTGCGTCAACTTTGTGTTCGATAGCTGTGACCGCTTCGATACTATCGTTAATGTTTGTTGAAATCACTGAGAGTTGCCTTAGATGCAACGTTTTGACGAGCTTACTAGTCACTATTTGATTTGGGATTAACACACAGTGACACATTAGATCGTCATGAACGTTGTCGTTATCCAGTAAATTATCATTCCATATTAACCCTCTTGTTGTGTCGGGTGAGATAGACATCAATGTCTTTAGCGTTAGTGCATTTCTGGACACAATTAGAGGAAATAGAACTTTTTCTGTTCCGACGCTTTTGATAATATCGAGGCAAATTTCTGAAATTGACCGCTCTTGGCCAGCGCTGGGCGTTAACTCGATTATCGGCCTAATCTCAGGTTCAATGCAGGCTGACAAGGCTTGGTAGAGTGTCGGTAGTGTTTCGCCAATATATTCATTTCCATAGTCACTGCCAATATCTACGCTGTTGATTTGATCAAAAAATACTTCGCTTAAAATGGATTCTTGAGCTGCGTTATTACAAATGATTTCATTCGATGCAAGAACCGGTATTCCATCTGCAGTTAACCGAACGTTAAAATGAATATTTTGAAAGCCAAGGTTACGAGCGTGTTTAAGACCAGCGAGTGAATTCTCTGGTGCTGAAACTCCACCAGTCCTGTAACTTATAACTCTTTGCTGTCCTACGAAAGTGTGATTGTCGAGCATTCGAGAATTATACGTCATGATAGCGGATGAACGTTTTTGACGCCTAACTTTTAGATTATGTATATCTCTTCCGTGACGATTTTCATATTCGATAATAATTCACTTTGTACGATATACTATGCGGATTAAAATAGGGTTTGAACATGCCAATTTATGAGTATCGATGTTCTTCGTGTGGATACGAGCACGAAGCGCTACAAAAAATGTCAGCGGACCCTTTGGTCGACTGTCCTAAGTGTAATGCGCCTTCATTAGTCAAGTTGGTTAGCGCTGCTGGATTTCAGCTGAAGGGCGCTGGATGGTATGTCACGGATTTTAAGGATAAGAAAACGAAACCGTCGGGTACCGAGGACTCAAAGAGTAGCGAGGATTCTAAGAAGTCAGCCAGTTCCGCTGCAGAGAAGAGTTCGAAAGAACCAGCTTTAAAAACCGAGTCGAAAGCAAAGAAAAACGATTAAATAGTCTCTCAATGGTGGGAGTCTGACTACCTAAACTATTCAATAACAACTTGGAAAATAATTGTAATGCGAACAAATTACTGTGGGCTTATTGATTCAAAGTATCTTGATCAGGATGTAAATTTATTTGGGTGGGTCCACCGGAGAAGGGATCATGGCGGAGTTATTTTCATCGACTTACGTGATCGTGAAGGCGTCGTTCAAGTTGTTTGTGACCCAGATAATGCGGACGCTTTTCAGGTTGGTGATCGTGCCCGTAGTGAATATGTTCTGAGTATTACAGGTCGAGTTCGCCGACGGCCAGAGGGGACAGTAAATGATTCTTTAATCAGCGGTGAAATTGAGATTCTAGCGAAGAATATCGAAATTTTGAATACCTCAGAGACGCCTCCTTTTCCCCTGGACGAGGACGAGCCTTCAGAGATGGTTAGATTAGAAAACAGAGTTTTTGATTTGCGCCGTCCTCAAATGCAAAAGAATTTGAGACTGCGTTCTCGCGTTTCAAAATTCTTAAGAGACTTTCTGGATCAAAACGGATTCATTGATGTGGAGACTCCTTTTCTTTATAAATCCACTCCCGAGGGAGCACGAGAGTTTCTTGTCCCATCAAGGATGCATGACGGCCAGTTCTACGCGTTACCGCAATCGCCGCAATTATTTAAACAAATGCTAATGGTCGCTGGTTTTGATCGTTATTATCAGGTGGTGAAGTGCTTTCGCGATGAAGATTTGCGCGCTGATCGTCAGCCTGAATTCACACAAATCGATATAGAGACGTCGTTCCTAGATGAGAAAGAAATCAGGGACATTATGGAGAACATGGTGAGGAGTTGCTTTAAGGAGACCCTACAAGTTGGTTTGCCGGATACCTTCCCAGTCATGACATTTGACGAGGTAATGAGACTTTATGGGAGCGATAAGCCTGATTTAAGAATCCCTTTGCAGTTTACTGAAGTCACTGACTTAATGAAAAAGGAGGAGTTTAAAGTATTTAGGTCAGCGGCCGATTTAATTGATGGAAGGGTTGTCGCGCTCAGAGTCCCGGGTGGATCGGAAATCAGTCGGAAGCAAATTGATGACTATACGGATTTTGTCGGTATTTATGGTGCCAAAGGATTGGCTTATATTAAGGTCAATGATATTTCTTTAGGGATTGATGGATTACAGTCTCCAATTATCAAGTTTATGTCTGAGGAAGTTGTTTTAAAGGTGATGGAGCTATCGGATGCGAAGAGTGGCGATATTGTTTTCTTTGGCGCAGATAAGGCGACAATAGTGAATGATGCACTGGGAGCGCTAAGAGAGAAGCTTGGTCATGATTTAAATCTGGTCGAGGCGGGCTGGAAGCCACTTTGGGTTGTCGATTTCCCGATGTTCGAATACGACGAACAGTCCAATCAATGGGCTGCTAGGCATCATCCATTTACGGCTCCAAAGGATGGGCATGATAGACATATTGAGACCAGTCCAGGTGAGGCTTACTCAAAGGCCTATGATATGGTTTTAAATGGATGGGAAATTGGCGGCGGGTCAGTTCGTATTCATCAACCTGACATCCAGGAAAAAGTTTTTCGAGCACTAAAAATTACACCAGATGACCAGCAAGCCAAGTTTGGATTTCTGTTGGACAGTTTAAAGTGGGGTGCTCCGCCTCATGGCGGTATTGCCTTTGGTTTGGACCGGATGGTGACCCTAATGTGCGGGGCTTCATCTATTAGGGATGTGATCGCATTTCCCAAAACGCAGCGTGGCCAAGACTTGCTAACTGGAGCACCTTCCGCAGTACCTGAGTCGCAGTTGCGTGACCTACACATTCGGCTTCGTGGAACGGTTAAAACTGCTGAGAGCGATAAAACCGCAGATTAGTCTGATGATGAGCTAAGCGAATAAAGTCAAGTGGCCTCGTATAAAAATCCTGTGTCAGTATTGGTGGTGGTATATACCAAAAATCTAGACATACTCTTACTAGAGAGGGCTGATCGTGAGGGTTTTTGGCAGTCGGTGACCGGCAGTTGCGAACCAAAAGAAGCGCTAAGCGACACCGCAGCCAGGGAATTGAAAGAAGAAACGGGTATTGACGGGTTTCAATATGGCCTTGTTAATTGGAAAATGTCCAACGAATTCGAGATTTTTAAGCATTGGCGGGGTCGTTACGCTCCAGGAGTGACGCACAACTTGGAGCACGTGTTTGGGTTGTGTGTTCCTGAACTCATACCAATCAACATATCGCCTCGCGAGCATACCCAGTTCGGCTGGTATCAGATTGATGAGGCAATTGAAAAGGTGTTTTCTTGGACTAATGTCGACGCGCTAAAGTTTTTAATGAAACACCGAAAAAAATTAATTGGAATTGAAGCTTGAGAGTGTCCTCATGTACACTTGATCACGCAGGTTTAAACTGCACGCGATCGTTAATATAGTGGTCGCAGCTAAAACGTAGGGAATTAGGACTCACCATGGATTCAGAAGTCAGCAGAAATTTTTTAGACTATCGCGATCTGTCTGATGGCGAATGTCATGGACGAATTAAGTCTGCGAAAAGCCAACTTGGAGATGACTTAGTGATTCTCGGTCACCATTATCAGAGGGCTGATGTTTATCAACACGCAGATTTACGCGGGGATTCTTTGAAACTCTCTAGATTGGCGTCGGAAACAGATTCAGAGCATATTATTTTTTGTGGTGTGCATTTTATGGCAGAAGTAGCCGATATTATGTCTAAGCCTAGTCAAAAAGCTTTGCTACCTGATTTGGCTGCCGGCTGTTCAATGGCGGATATGGCAAATTTGTCCAAAGTCAACCGAGCTTGGAGCGAGCTTGAAATAGTCCTCGGTGACGAAATGTCTATAACGCCGATCACATATATCAATTCTGCTGCAGACTTAAAAGCCTTTTGTGGCGAGCGTGACGGTATCGTCTGCACCTCCTCCAACGCTGGCCGGATTGTCGAATGGGGATTACGTCAACATAAAAAGATTTTGTTTTTTCCAGACCAACATTTAGGTCGCTGGTCGGGGCATCAGATTGGCCTTAACCAAGACACAGATATGAAAGTTTGGGATCCTGATCTTTGGATGGGCGGGCTGTCTGAGCAGGAAATTAAACAAGCGAAGATCCTTTTATGGAAGGGGCACTGTTCGGTTCATCAAATGTTTCAACCGGAACACATTGTAAGGTTTCGTGAGAAGCATCCTGATGGATTGGTAATCTCACATCCTGAATGTCGATTTGAGGTTTGCGAGCAATCCGACTTTGTTGGATCCACTGAGTATATTGTTGAGACGATTCGTGCGGCGAAGGACAACACCCGATGGTTGGTGGGGACTGAATTAAACTTAGTTAATCGTATCGCCGATGAATTTCGCCCTGAAGGAAAGGTGATTGAGTTCATGTCACCACTTGTTTGCATGTGCTCCACGATGAATCGTATAGATCCGCAGCACTTGGCATGGCAACTAGAAAATTTGATGGACGGGACAGTCGTGAATCAAATTTCTGTAGCTGATTCAGAGAAAGATATGGCTAGGCTCTCGATGGAACGGATGCTGGCTAATTCTTAAGTAGTTAAAAACATCTGACCTTACTCCCACATAGCATTTTCGTATTGGACAATCGCCTTTGACAAAAACTAATTGGTTGGTTTTAAAGTCATTAGCACCCTATGTTCTAAAATTTAAGTACCGAGTATTAATAGCGCTCATATTTTTAATTTCAGCAAAGGTGGCTAGCGTAGGAGTTCCACTCGTACTCAAAGACGTCGTAGACTCGCTATCCCAACAGAACCAGATAATTTTTCTTCCTGTCGCTTTGTTGCTGAGCTACGGAGCATTGAGATTGTGCTCTGTGATTTTTGCTGAACTGCGAGATGTCGTGTTTGTGAAAGTAACTCGTCGTGCGACAAGGAATATAGCACTTCAAGTTTTTCGCCATCTTCATGGATTGAGTTTGAAGTTTCACTTGGACCGTCATACCGGAGGGCTCTCTCGGGAGATAGAGAGAGGTACTCGGGGTATCTCCACGGTTCTGACTTACTCACTGTTTTCTATTATTCCGGTTATTTTAGAGTTTAGCTTTGTAGCAGTTATTTTATTAAATCGTTTCGATTGGCGATTTGCTGCGATAACTTTCTCAGCAGTATTCATTTATTTAATCTATACATTCTTAGTATCTGAATGGCGTATGAAGATTCGCCGCAAAGCAAATGAGATAGATACACAGTCAAATTCACATGCGGTGGATAGTCTTTTAAATTATGAAACAGTGAAATATTTCAACAATGAAGAGTACGAAGCCAAAAGATATGACGAATATTTAAAAAATTATGAAAAAGCCGATGTAAAAACTGAAACATCACTTGGGTTACTGAATATCGGGCAGAGCGTGATTATTGCGGTAGCAGTTACATCCTTAATGATTATCACTTCGCAAGGAGTCGTTTCACGGGAACTCACGATCGGCGACTTAGTTCTGGTTAACGGATTGTTAATTCAGCTATACATACCACTAAATTTCATGGGAATGGTTTATCGGGAAATTAAGCAAGCTTTTATCGACATGCATAAGATGTTTTCCCTATTAGATTTGCAACGTGATGTTGTTGACCGGACTGATGCCGTTGAGCTTGATTGTCGGAGTCCTAATATTGAGTTTAGAGATGTTTGTTTTTCCTACGATGAAAAAAGAAATACGTTATCTAATGTCAGCTTTGTTATTCCCAGTGGTAAGACTGTGGCAGTTGTAGGAGAGAGCGGGTCAGGAAAAACGACGTTAGCGAGGCTCTTATTCCGTCTGTACGATGTTAGTAGCGGGGCTATCCTCGTTAATAACAAAGACGTCAAGGAGTACCGTCAGGAAAGTTACAGAAAATCTATCGGTGTTGTGCCTCAAGATACCGTGCTTTTTAACGATACTTTGGGCTTCAATTTAAGATATGGTGATCCATCTTGTTCCCAAGAGGACCTCGAAACTGTTGTGGATCTGGCTCAATTGGGAAATTTCTTACATGCTTTACCGGAGGGTTATGACACACGTGTTGGTGAGCGAGGATTAAAAGTATCCGGGGGCGAAAAACAGAGGATCTCTATTGCCAGAGCAATGCTTAAAAATCCGCCTATTATGGTTTTTGATGAGGCCACTTCGTCACTGGATTCCGGAAGTGAACGATCAATACAGGTTGCATTGAATCGAGTGTCGGAGCATAAGACCTCGTTAGTCATAGCGCATCGACTCTCCACCGTTGTACACGCCCATGAGATCATCGTGATGGATAACGGTAGGGTTGTTGAGAGGGGTTCACACCGTGAGTTGCTCGAGTTGGGTGGTAAGTACAGTATTTTATGGAACCTTCAGCAAAATCAGCCGCCAGATTAAGATCAATATGAATGGGGGTGAAGGTGTATATAATTTTGAACGCGTATGGATGAATAATTGAAGGTGTTATGTCTTTGCTATTAAAAAAACGATCTCGTTTTTATCGTATTGGATTCAGTGTTCTTCTGCTCTTTTTGTGGAGTCACGAGGCAGTTGACGCTTGGTCTAAGGGTGGTTCTAACCCCGGACTCAAGTCGCGAGTTGCGCTAATCGTTGACCAAGAGACGGGTGAAGTCATTTATGAAAAGAACGCCAGTGATATCGCTCCGATTGCATCTGTTACTAAGTTAATGACAGCTATTGTCATTATAGATTCTGGTGTACCTTTGCTGGAGTCAATCACGATAGCTAAAGCCGACAGGGACCGATACAAGGGCTCGCGGTCGAAACTGAGTATTGGAACGACTTTGCTAAGGGCTGAGGTACTAAAGCTGGCTTTAATGGCTTCCGAAAACAGAGCGTCTGCGGCTTTATCACGGGAATTCCCAGGAGGTAAGAAAGCTTTTGTGCTTGCGATGAATGAAAAGGCTGAGGCTTTAGGTATGACTCAAACTACTTTTGTTGACTCAACCGGTTTACGTCCTGGTAACGTCTCTAGCGCATTAGATTTGGTTAAACTGGCAAAGGCCGCATTCGCCTATCCTTTAATCCGACAATATACGACAACTTCCTCGTTCCAGCTTCGAGCAAAAATTGGTAAGCGACCAATCACATTAGAGTATGTTAATTCCAACAGACTAGCGCGGAGTTCTAGGTGGGATATTGGGCTCTCAAAAACAGGTTACATTAGCGAGTCTGGGCGTTGTCTAGTGATGCAAACAACATTACAGAAAAGACAAATAATTATGGTTTTGTTGGATTCGTGGGGGAAATTGACGGCCTTAGGAGACGCTGGGAGAGTTCGTCGATGGATGGAGAGGCAGAGTAAGAAATAAATTAAGATGGGATGATGGCAGAAGAAGTTATCTGTTTGGCTGTGCGGATTTGGGGCCACCCAGCGCCGCAGTAATTTTTTCAGCTGTTGCTTTGACGTGTTTTCCCCAACTTCTATTGAGCCTGTGGGAGGGACTTGATATCGAAAGACCGGCAACTATTGATCCACTGTCGTCATGAATGCCAGCGCCGATACACGACACCCCAGATTCTGCCTCTTCGTTGTCAAATGCAAAGCCTTGAATTCGAATCTTTTCCATTTCGGTAAATAATGTTTTCGTATCTTTTATGGTGTTCTTCGTAAAAACCTTTAGCCCGCACCTGGATGCATATTTTACCGTCTCGTTTTTGCCGTCTTCGATTAAAAATATTTTACCGACGGCTGTAACATGCAAGGGTGCTTTAGCCCCCACTAAATGTGCAACTCGAATAGCCGAGTGCTCAGCTGTAACTCTCTCCACGTAAACCATCTCATCGCCTTGACGAATAGAAAGGTTAACAGTCTCACGGATTTGGTGATGGAGTTCTCTCATGAATGGTAGAGCCTCCGAACGAATGTCGATTCTCGTTTTCGTGATGTTCCCCAGTTCCAGCAACCGATTCCCTAGACGGTAACTGCCAGTTTGAACTCGATCTATAAATCGATAATGCGCTAATGCGTTGAGAATTCTGTGGGCGGTCGATGGATGTAAGTTGGTAAGCTTTGATAGCTCTTTCAAATTCACTGGATTACCGGATTTTGACAGAGCATCAAGAAGCTCCATCATTCGATCAATGACCTGTATCGACGTTTTTCCCTTTTTTTCTTGCATGGTAATCGGTGGTGAATGATGATTGTGCGATGCGCAAAGTCTAATTGAAACCAGCATTCCCATCAACTAAGCATCGCGATCGACTTGGGTCCTTGAGACCGGAGACAGCTCTGGGGTGTGGTAAACTCTCTCTACCAATTTAGGTAGCGATGTCACCTCAGATGTCGGTCAAAATATGGATCATCTTTAAGTTTAGTTAGGAAATTATGCGTGTAGGATTATTCGTTACGTGTTTGGCGGATGTAATGCGGCCAAGCATAGGGTTAGCGACTCTCGAATTACTAAAACGAGAGGGCTGTGAGGTTATTTTTCCGGAGGGTCAAACGTGCTGTGGACAACCAGCGTACAACTCTGGGGACAGGCATACAGCTCAAGAGTTTGCTCGAAAAGTAATATCTGAATTCGCCGATGTGGATTACGTGGTCATTCCGTCAGGATCTTGCGGGGGGATGGTTAAAACTCACTATGAAGAGCTTTTGAATGATTCACCAGAGTATCGGGCCCGAGCTCAGTGGTTAGCAGCCAGAACTTATGAATTAACTGATTTTTTAGTGAATGTGTTGAACGTCGATTCATTCGATACAACTTTCCAAGGCTCGATAACTTACCATGATTCGTGCGCGGGCTTAAGAGAGTTGGGAATTAAGAAGCAACCTAGGAAACTACTTGACCGACTGAATCACGTCGAAGTGAAAGAAATGTCTGGTCCAGAGCAATGTTGTGGTTTTGGAGGCGCCTTCTCGGTCAAGTACGGCGACATATCATCGAGAATTGTTGACCTCAAATGTGATGATATTGAAGCGACCGAAGCCGATGCGGTCGTTCTAGGCGATCTTGGATGTATGATGAATATTGAGGGTAAATTGCGCCGTCGAGGTAATCATAAAACGAAAGTACTCCATATCGCGGAGGTCCTCACAGGGTTGGTGGGGAATGAGACGGAATAGGACGTAAAAATTATGGAAATTACATCGCAACAATTTAAAGCCGTATCGAGTTCAAAGCTCAAAGATGCAAAATTACAGAAGGCGCTTAAACAAGCAAAAGGCGGGTTTGTTGTATCTCGAGCGAAAGTGGTTAAAGAGTTAGATAATTTTGAGGAAATACGTCAAGCCGCATCTGACGTCAGGGATCATTGTTTAGCGCATTTGGATTCATATTTAGAGGAGTGGGAGCGGCGAGCGCAAGAGGCAGGTACGGTTGTGCATTGGGCCGAGTCATACGAAGAACTTAATTCCATCGTGGTGCAAATCGCTCAAGACAATCAGGTAAAGAAAATAATCAAATCGAAGTCAATGGTTGGTGAAGAGACTGGTCTTAATCAATACGTTGAGGGCCATGGAATCGAAGTTAAGGAAACAGATCTCGGTGAGTATATTATTCAACAGGCCGGAGAGCACCCTTCGCATATTATCGCTCCCGCGACACATAAATCTAAGGATGACGTATCTGAATTGTTTGCTGAAAAGCATAAGCGCCCACGCTTAGATGACGCGGAAAAATTAACGCATGAGGCTAGAGAAATATTGCGTCCCCATTTTTTGGATGCTGATATGGGTATCACCGGCGCAAATTTCATGATCGCTGAGACAGGGTCAACAGTAATTGTCACGAATGAAGGAAATGGGCGAATGACAACAACTATGCCGCGAGTTCACGTCGCAATTAGTAGCATAGAAAAATGCCTACCAACACTGGACGATTTTGCGTTAATGATGCGTCTTTTGCCAAGATCGGCTACAGGGCAGGTTATTAGTAACTATGTGTCAATGACCACGGGCCCAAAAAGAGCAGGAGACAAGGATGGTCCAGAGAAATTTCACGTTATTATTTTGGATGTAGGCCGCACTCGGGTTTTAGGCTCCGAACTAAGAGATGCTCTACGTTGTATCCGGTGTGGTGCGTGTATGAATCATTGTCCGGTTTACCAAAACGTTGGTGGGCACGCATATGGATGGGTATATCCTGGGCCGATTGGCTCCGTATTGACGCCTGCATATAACGGCATCGAAAATGCAATTGATTTGCCCAATGCAGCAACTATGTGTAACCAATGTGGTGTGGTGTGCCCGGTTAAAATCCCTTTGCCTGACTTGATGAGAAAGCTTAGAGAAAAGCAATTTGAAAAAAAATTGAAGTCAAATATGGAACATTGGTCATTGAGACTTTGGGCATATCTTGCACTTCGTCCAAAAATTTACTCGATTGTGACACGAGTCATGGCTCGCATCGGTCGCATACTGGGTGGAGACTCACGGCGTATTCGTCGTATGATTATCGTTGGACAAGATTGGACAAAAAATCGAGATATGCCTGCTCCAAGTGGAAGAACTTTTCGGGATATCTATTTAAATAAAATGAATAAGCGATAAATATTATTATGTCTGCTAGAGAGAATATCTTAGCTCGTATAAGGTCGGCAAATAAGGTTGCTAAAAATCCGGATGTGATTGGTGGCACAGCAGTTGATCGTATCAAGGCGCATCCTTCCAGTCCGCTTCCAACGTTAGATTGGGAAAATGAGAACCACTTTAAATTACGTTGTCACGAATTGGCTTCTTCGCTCGATCAAATTGATTCGCTTGACCATTTACCCAAGGCGGTGAACCGATACCTTAATGAGAATGATTTACCGAAAAAAATAGTGTGCTGGCCGGAGTTTGCGGATTTAAATTGGTCAGATGAGAATCTTCAGATGGAGGGGCGTAGTGCTGTTGGTGAAGATAAGGTAGGCTTAACTGGAAGTTATTGTGCTATTGCAGAAACTGGCACATTGGTTATGTTGTCTGGTGAAGATCAGCATGCAACAACTAGCCTGCTCCCTGAGACACATATTGCTGTTGTTTCTAGATCCCGCATACTTCGAACGATGGAGGAGGCGTGGGAACTCATAAGAAACGAGACAGAATCGGTGCCAAGGCAGGTGAATTTTATCTCTGGCCCTTCCAGAACGGCTGACATCGAAATGACACTTGTGTACGGTGCTCATGGTCCATATCGAGTTCATGTGATCATTACTGAGTAATGGATCGTTATCAATTTAACTTATGATTAATTTTTACGGATGAAGAATAAGAAATTCCGTGGTGGATGGCGATCCAAGTTAAGACGATTTTTGCCGTCAACCGAGACTGTCAGAAATAATAAATGGGTTGGATGGATCGGCCCTGCTCTTTACCACCCTAGGCTATGGCAGCTTAATCGAAAAGGGGTTGCTACAGGTGTGGCGATTGGTATATTTTTCGGTTTTCTAGTTCCTCTTCTTCAGATACCATTCGCCGCAATTTTTGCTGTATGGTTTAGAGGGCATCTGGTTGCAGCCGTTGTTTCCACAATGATCACTAATCCATTAACGTTCGCTCCGATTTATTTGCTAGCAAATGAAATAGGATCATTTATTTTCGATTTGTTAGAGCCAGACACTCCGAATATCATCACTGATGCTGCGTATCAAGCTGGAGACATGGTTGTAGGATGGCTTGATAGGTTTATGTCCGTTGGGAAAAATGTCGCGGTTGGATTACTCTCGCTAGCGATCTTTGGTGCTATATCATCGTACGCTCTTGTGTTAGGTGTTTGGAGGATAATCGTAAATATTGAATGGCGCCGAAGACGAAAAAGTAGAACTTCGCATTAGACACTGGCTAAGGCGCGTATCAAAGAAATCCATGACTCCAGGCAGTTGGAGAACATGGACCCGAATAGTTTACAGTTTAATGATGACTTGTAGCGTTATCCCCATGCCCACCTATCTCGGAGGCTTCATGATGATTGATCAAGCCGCGCTCGTATAGCGTCTCCGTTATTGCCGGTAGCCACATAGTCACTGTTAGAAACCCTGTAATCGCCATTGTTATCGTATAGGGTAGGGCCATTAACACCATCCTCCCATACGATAGCTGTATCAACGGAGCGATTGCAGACGTCAACAGGAATAAGAAGGCAGCTTGACCATTCGGTGTTGCGACACTCGGAATATTGGTGCCGGTGTTCACAGCAACGGCCAGAAGGTCGAACTGATCTCTGGAAATTATGCCTTCAGCTAACGCCTTGGCAAGCTCGTTAATGTAAACGGTGGCTACAAAAACATTATCGCTTATCGCGGATAGTACGCCGTTAGCAACATAAAATAACCCGATCTGCTCAACACCTTCGAGAGCGAGACCATAGTGAATGATTCCGGCGAATAGATTTTGATCTTGAATCACTGCAACAATCGCGAAAAAAACAACCAATAAAGCGGTGAAGGGTAGCGCTTCGGTAAAGGCATAACCGATATCATGTTCTTTTATTACGCCATTAAACGCCGTGATGAAAATAATCACAGATAATCCAATGACCCCCACTTCAGCTAAGTGCATACCTAGAGCGATCATGAGCCACACACCAGCAATCGCTTGTATTGTTAATTTCGCTTTATCTTGAGGGGTTCTTTTAGCTTCCTCTTGTTTATCGAAGTCGATAAGAACGTCTAAAACTTCACTTGGGATTTTCGCTCCGTAGCCGAGAATTTTGAATTTTTCGACAAAAGCGCATGTCATTAAACCGATAACTAAAACAGGCATTGTTACCGGCGACATTCGGATAAAGAATTCGATAAATTCCCAATTAGCTCTCTCTGCGATAAGAAGATTTTGCGGCTCACCTACAAGAGTGCAAACTCCTCCAAGGGCCGTCCCCACGGCGCCATGCATCATGAGACTCCTGAGAAAGGATTTAAATTGATCCAGTTTGTCCCGGTGAATCTCTTGAATGTTTTGGTCGTCCGCGATATCCACTGTGTCGTTGATGGTCTTACCTGACGCAACTTTGTGATAAATTCCGTAAAAACCGACTGCTACCGCGATAATGACTGCTGTCACTGTCAACGCATCGAGAAACGCTGATAAGAATGCTGCCATGAGCGAGAATAGCAAAGATAAAACAATTTTAGAGCGAACGTTAATGAGCACCTTGGTGAAGAGAAAAAGCAGCAGGCCTTTCATAAAATAAATGCCCGCAACCATGAACATTAGAAGCAATATTACTGGAAAATTCAGCACAATCTCATGGTAGACGGTGGCAGGAGATGTCATTCCGATTGCAACAGCTTCAATTGCAAGAAGACCGCCTGGTGCGAGTGGATACGCTTTGAGAGCCATTGCAAGGGTGAAAATAAACTCCAAGATTAGAACCCAGCCGGTGACGAATGGACCTACTGTGTGGAACAAGATGGGATTGATAATCAAAAAGGCGATTATTGCCGCTTTGTACCAGTTTGGCGTTCCTTGAAGGAAATTTGTTAAGTAAACCGAGCGACTTACGTTTGGTGATGTCACAGTGTTACCCCCTTTATGAAGACTATCCGCGAAGCTGTCGGTTTCCGGATGCAGCCGTATGTATTAAACTGTGCTCGATTTTAACATGTTCACAAATCACAACTCTTTTTTAAATGGGCTAGTGACGATGCAGCATCGATTTCTGAATTTTTCCTGTTATTGGTATTTCCTACGAGGGACTATTGCGATTGAAAGAGTTTTCAAAAATACCAACTGGGCCTATTAAGATGAAAAAAGTAGTTATTACTCGTGAAGTTTTTAGTGAAACGATAGAGCTGTTGTCCACGCATTTCGATATTGTTGCTAATCAACAGGACCTCATATTTAAAAGGGATGAGTTATTCGACCTTATTTCGGACGCTGAAGGTATTCAAACAGCGACCAGCGACAGAGTGGACGATGAGTTTTTAGATGCTGCGCCACTCGTTAAGGTTATTGCTAACACAGCTGTTGGGTACAACAATGTTGATCTCGAGGCGTGCTCACGTAGAGGTGTGATCGTTACCAATACACCTGGCGTCCTTGATGCGACCGTTGCTGACTACGCAATAGGACTCATGATTTCTGCGTGTAGGAGGATTGGAGAGGGTGAACGTTATGTGCGATCTGGCCAATGGAAAGGTATGCGTTTCAAACAACTACTTGGGGTGGATGTGTATGGTGGAACGCTTGGTTTACTTGGTTTTGGTCGGATTGGTCAAGAAATTGCAAAGCGTGCAAATGGATTTGGCATGCGCGTGTTATATCATGCGCGATCACCTGTTGACCCCGCAACTGAGGCGAGTCTTAATGCCAGTTACGTTAGCAAAGACAAGTTACTTCAAAGTTCAGATGTGGTCATGTTAATTTTGCCGTATTCCAAAGAGACGCACCATATGATCGGTGAAAACCAGCTTTCTCAGATGAAAAAGCACTCAGTTTTGGTTAACATCGCGAGAGGTGGTATCGTAGACGATAAGGCGTTGATAAACGCCCTTAAAAATCAGACTTTGTTTGCTGCTGGGCTGGATGTTTATGAGGGAGAGCCAAAATTAAATCCTGAATTTTTGGAACTTGAAAATGTGGTTCTATCGCCCCATATCGGTAGTGGGTCAGTGTCGACACGGAGAGCGATGGCGATGACTGCTGCAAATAATCTAGTGAGCGTTTTGTCTCATAATCAAGCGCCGCTTAATCCAGTTAATCGAAGTTAACATTACAAACAAAAAAATATACAAAGGTTTTCCCTTTAATATGAATCAATATTTTAAATTAGGTTTGCATGAGGTAGCACAAAGGCTGCGCAAGGGTAAGCTGAAGCCGTCTGTTTATATTTCAAATTTGTTGGAACGTATCAACAATTTGGAGGGCAGTGTTCAGGCATGGCAATGGTTAGATCGAGATCGAGCATTAGCGATTGCGAAAAAGGCTGATTCCTCGGCGGCCGCCTTGCGGGCAGCTCATCCACTTTACGGCATCCCAATTGGCGTCAAGGATAATATCTTTACCGCTGGTATTCCTACTGAAATGGGTAGTTGTTTGTATCAAAATTATATACCAGCAAAATCCGCAGACATTGTGACTCGGATTGAGAAGTCAGGTGCCTTTGTCTTTGGAAAAACGGTCACGACCGAGGCGGCCTTTATGGTGCCCTCAAAGACGCGTAATCCATGGAACCTCAGGCACACTCCAGGAGGGTCTTCTAGTGGCTCCGCAGCGGCAGTGGCGGCAGGTTTCGTCCCCGGGGCGATCGGCACGCAAACGAATGGCTCAGTAATACGACCAGCGGCTTATTGCGGAATCGTCGGTTATAAAATGACGCGAGGACTGATCGGTTTGGACGGAATTATGCCATTTTCCCCAATGTTTGATCAGCCAGGTGTGTTTGCGAGAAGCGTAGCAGATTCCGCGTTGTTAGCCTCAAGCTTTGCAGGCCCGCGCTCGGGAATATCTCCGAATGCAGCGCCATTAAAAAACGCACCTCGATTAGCTGCCGTGCGCTCCCCTTCTTGGTATCTTGCTGCGCCTGAGGCGAGAGCTCAGTTTGAATCGGATATCGTAAGGTTAAGAGGCGCTGGCGCATCGATAGATATCATTGAACTACCTGGTGACTTTGATCGTGCGCACAAAGTACACCGAACGATTATGCTGTATGAGGCTGCTCGTGTGTCTCGTGCGGTTAGGCAGGAATTTCGAGGTTATTTTTCGGATTTTCTTATTCATGCATTGGAAGAAGGGGATCGCGTCACTGAAACGCAGTTTAGGGACGCTGTAAAAAAGAAAAACGCCTTACAAAATAGTTTCGCTTCTTTTATGGATAGAGGCTACTCGGCAATCATCACGTTACCCGCAACTGGGGAGGCGCCCAACTCGCTTCATGTAACGGGTGACCCTAGTTTTTGTTCAATATGGACATTAGTTGGCGCGCCAGCCATTACTATTCCAACTGGCATTGGTCCCAGAGGGTTGCCGTTGGGTTTACAAGTAATTAGCGCAGTGGATGAGGACAACTATCTCCTAGCGACTGCTGCATGGTGCGAGCGTTCTTCGCCATTCAAAGGGCTTAGTAGTTGACGTATTATTAAACTGAGTTTTATCCTGATGCCGCACGACTAATGAAAAAATTTGTCGTTAAAGGGCCGCTTTAATTTTTCAATGAGCAACCAGCTTAAAAATAACCGAAAAGAAATTAATGATTTGATCGACTCGTGTCTGATTCGAGATCAACACGCTTTTCGTAGACAATTTGATCGTTTGGACCTAAAAACAAACGATAAGCAGAATGGCTTAGAACAACTTAAACGCTTACGGTTAAAAATAAAAGGCTCGATGGAATTAGTGTCTGAGAGGAAGGGAAAAATCCCTACTATTTCTTTTCCAGAGTCTCTTCCAGTAGTCGAAAAGCAAAATGAAATAAAAAATCTAATAAAAGAAAATCAAGTCACGATCTTGTGTGGGGAAACTGGATCTGGCAAAACTACACAATTACCTAAAATGTTGTTGGAAATCGGTAGGGGCGTACGCGGTCAGATCGCACATACGCAGCCAAGGAGGATCGCTGCTAGTTCAGTCGCGAATAGACTAGCCAAAGAGATGGGCTCAGAAATCGGAGATTTGGTTGGTTATCAAGTTCGCTTTTCAGATCAGTCAAGTAGCAACAATCTTATCAAAGTCATGACCGATGGCATATTACTGTCTGAGACGCAGAGTGATCGTTATTTAAATAAATACGACACCATCATTATTGATGAGGCCCATGAACGAAATTTAAATGTGGATTTCCTCTTCGGTTACTTAAAGAGTTTATTAGAGAAAAGACGTGATCTTAAATTGATCATTACTTCAGCGACCATTGATGCCGAGAAGTTTTCTAATCACTTTAATCAAGCTCCAGTCATCGAGGTATCAGGTCGCTTGTACCCGGTTGAAATTAAGTATCAATTGCCGAAGGACAAAACTGGATCGGATGATTTAGAGGATATCGACGATGTTATATGTCGGGTTATGGAGGACATTGATGTCTCAGGTGGAGGCGGAGATGTATTGATTTTTTTACCTGGTGAGCGGGAAATCAACCAGTCTCTTGACTCGATTCGTAAAGATTTTTTATCTAAAAAGAAGCGCTCAGCTTGGGAGGTCTTGCCGCTATATTCAAGACTGTCCATCCAGGATCAAAGGAAGATTTTCACGGCAACAAAGGGTAGAAGGGTAATTTTGTCTACAAATATCGCTGAAACGTCCTTAACCATTCCGAATATCCAGTACGTCATAGATTCTGGCTTAGCAAGAGTCAAGAGATATAGTTACCGTAATAAAGTTGAGATGCTTCAAGTCGAAAAGGTGTCACAGGCCTCCGCTAATCAACGTTCAGGGCGAAGCGGTAGGGTGATGAATGGCGTTTGCGTTAGGCTTTATTCAGAGGAGGATTATGACTCACGCCCCGCGCATACAGAGCCGGAGATTCTCCGCTCATCCCTGGCATCTGTGATATTGAGGATGTCTACTCTTGGTCTAGACGAGCCAGAAAAATTTCCTTTTATTGACCCACCATTGTCTCGTGCACTCGCCGACGGTTACCAACTTCTAGAGGAATTGGGGGCAATGGATCAAAGAAGGCGTCTAACGTCAGTTGGAAAAAAAATTGCTCGAATTCCCGTAGACCCAAGAGTGGCTCGAATGATTCTTGCGGGTAATGTATTTGGTTGTCTTGACGAAATATTAAAGCTCGCAGCGGGGTTATCTGTGCAGGACCCAAGAGAGAGGGACTTTAATTCCTCCGACAGGGGGGTGAGTGCTAAAGTTAGCGAGGAGAAATCAGACTTTGTATCATTACTGTCGGTATGGTCATGGTTTTCGGATGTGTTCGATAAAAAACCCGGAAAGAAAAAGTTACGGGAAATTTGTCTAAAACAACATATATCTTTGGTCAGAATGTTTGAATGGCGTGAGCTATATCGTCATCTCAAGTCCATGTCTGCCGATATGGGCTTTAAAGTTAATCAAAAAGCTGGACGCCACTCAGATATTCACCAGGCACTGCTAACTGGCCTTTTGGGAAATATCGGATTTCGAGGAGATGGCGATGGTGTTTACTTTGGTGCACGGGGTATTAAATTTTACATACATCCTGGTTCCGAATTGAGAAGAAGTAAACCTAAATGGATCGTAGCTTCAGAATTAGTCGAGACCTCACGCTTATATGCTCGTTGCGTATCGGAGATTAGTGCAGATTGGATCGAACCGCTTGCTAAACATTTGACGCAATCGACCTATCAAGAGCCGCGATGGTCGAAATCTTCTGGCAATGTAGTGGCATCAGAGCGGGTTACGTTGTACGGCTTAGTGATAATTCCACGACGGCAGATTAATTACGGGCCTATCGATCCGAGAGAGTCGCGTGAAATTTTTATTCGTAATGCGCTAGTGGAAGGTCAAGTAAAAACCTTTCCGTCTTTTTTAAAGCATAACCTGTCGTTAATTGAATCTTTGGAAAATGTTGAGGCGAGATCTAGAAAATATGACTTGCTTGTTGACGACTCAGTAGTTTATTCATTCTTTGACGAAAAAGTGCCCGAACAGATATGGAGTTGGGTCGAATTCGAAAAATGGCGTAAGAACATAGAAAAGAAAAATCAACGATATTTGTATTTAAGTAAGTCGCTTTTGATTAGAAAAGAGATTGAGTCCTCAACATTCGACTTGTATCCTGACTTTATAGAGATGAACGGTTGTGAGTTTAAACTTGATTACCGTTTTGAACCCGGACATATTCTTGATGGAGTGACTTTAAAGACGCCTATCGAAATGGTAAACAAGATTGATCATTCTCGAGTTGAATGGCTAGTGCCTGGTTTGATTCGCGAAAAAGTTACACAAATTGTCAAGTCTCTACCCAAATCGATAAGAAGGAAAGTCTTCCCTTTGCCGCAATTTATTGATGAAGTTGTCGGCGACTTAAAGCCGAGGGATAACTCTCTTTACGACGAAGTCATAAGCATTATTGCTCATCATTACGGTGTCGAGATGACGAGGGATGCATTTGATGAAACTGATTTTCCTCTCTATCTCAGAATGAACTATACGGTGTTAGATGAGTTAGGAAACGAGTTGGGTTCTAGTCGTGATTTGCCGGCCATGCAACAAAAATTTGGGGTAATAGCGAAGGAAGTATTTACACTTCACGCCGCTCCTGAATTAACCCAAACTGGAATCAAGTCTTGGAACTTCGGTGATCTTCCGAGCGTTGTTGAAATGACGTTGAAGGGCAAAACAGTACCAGGTTTTCCATGTATAAAAGATGAAGAAGAGTCTGTTTCGGTAATCGTAGTTGATACAGAGACAGAGGCGGAGCTTGTTTCAAAAAAAGGTATTCAACGATTATTCCAGTTAGTGAACAAAGATCAGTTCAAGTTTGCCGCGAAGAATTGGACTGGATTATCTCGTGCGGCGCTCCAGTACTCGATGCTCTTAAGTGCGTGCGAGGAGCCCTTTGGCCCTTTAACTGTTCAAAATAGATTAAGTAACGAGATGTTGGCTGCAACGAGTGCTAGAGCTCTATCCTTAGGCGGTTATGAGGTTCGAAGCCAAGCCGAATTCTCTGACCTGATCAAGAGGGCAAAACCGACAATTACCGTGATTGCTAATGAAATTAATCAAACCGTAGTGGAGACCTTTGATTTATATGCCAAGGTAACCGCGGCATTAAAAGCTAATAAAATCTCAGACACGTCTGTTTTTTTTCAAAACATTAAATCTCATTTGTCTCACTTAATGCCACCAAACTTTATTTCAATCACTCCGCATGCGCATCTTATTCATTTTCCGCGCTACCTTGAGGCTTTGCGGTTTAGGATAGAGAAGATGCGTTCTGACCCTCAGCGAGACCAATCTTGGCAACAACAAATATCAGAGTATTTGAGCAAACTCGATGCGGCGATTAACGTGACTGCTAGTGAGAGTCAGAGAAATCAGTTGGTTGAAGTTAAATGGTCAATTGAGGAGCTGCGAGTATCTTTGTGGGCGCAACAAATTAAAACGTTGTATCCCATTTCCTTCAAACGAATTGAGCGTGCTATGGCTGAAGCGATGAAAACCTGATAAGCCGGTTTTTTATAATTCAACCTCGCGCAGCCAAAAAAATTGAAATTTTTTGGCTGCATTCAAGTCAGAGTTTGAAATTAGTTGCTTTATTTTATTTTAACTACACTTGCGATGATCGGTAGAAAAAATGCTAAAAATATTAAATCAGTGGGCACTCGTGGCGTGTGTGTCATTTTCAACAACGACATTTTCTGCGGATTTTATTGTAATCGGAGATATGCCATATGGGCATGGAGACAAAGTCGAAGAGGGGTACCGCCATTTAATAAGTAGTATAAATTCCGAGGACTCAGCATTTGTAGTTCATCTGGGGGATATTAAGAGCGGTTCAACACTTTGCAACGATCAAATGTATGTAAAGCAAAAAGTTTTTTTTTCCTTATTTGAATCTCCTTTGATTTATACGCCAGGGGATAATGAGTGGACCGATTGTCATAGAAGAAGTAACGGTGGCTACGATCCTTTAGAGCGGCTGGGGAGGCTAAGAGAGGTTTTATTTGATGAGCCATATTTTTATCAAAATTCATCGTTAGGATTGAATAGCCAGGGCGTAATTTCGAACGAATTCAGTGAGTTTGTTGAAAATCAAATGTGGGTATCTTCAAAAACGTTATTTCTCACGCTGCATGTGGTTGGAACTAACAATAATATGGAATCAGGTACGCGTCATGGAGAGCTTGAGTTTATGCGAAGGGAGCGCGCAAACAAAAATTGGATCAATGAAGGGTTTGATCGCTTGGCCAGTGAAGACATTTCAGAAGCAGTCGTGATTTTTCACGGTGACCCGTTTGTTGATTGGATGACGCCAAGCCCATCATTAATGTTTTCGGGGTTCTCGGAGGTCATCGGCTCAGAATTGATGGGTAGAGTTCGCAATACCGACAAGAAGGTATTAATGATTCACGGTGACACGCATAATTACCGATGGGATTCCGAGTTCTATAGCGATCAGCTACGTAATAATAACCTCACCCGTTTGGTCGTTCCGGGAGCGGGAGACATGCGAGCGGTTAGGGTCAGTGTTCAACGAAGTTCTAAGGAGTATTTCAGACATCAGCTGATCGAGTAAATTTACGCACTTAAATCAATTTTTTGGCTGTTAGTGATAAAGGTTTTTGAGCCTTAGTTACATCTGCCTTTGCACTTAATAACTTTTTGAGCGCAGTTAATATCATTGAAGTTTTTCTTAGCCAAAAAACTGTAATCTCCGCCGGAGTGTAGTGCTCCCGCTCCATTACATTGCAAGCGCTTCGTTACAAAGACCGGCCTTGTGATCCACTTCACATTAGCGCATCCAGGGTTTCCGGTTCCAAACTGCATACCTAGATGATACGTTGCACAAAATCCTGCTTGATGACTTACATCTCCCTCAATTTGCCAATGGCCATCTTCTCTTAACCATCCCCTTACTGTACCGAAGTCAAAATCAAGCCTTGCTTCTTGTGTTCCGCCTAAGTTACTTGATAGCGTAGCCTCAGAGGATAAAGAACGTATTTCTTCACCAGAATGGACAACAAATGACGATAAAGCGAAAGCTGCCATTAAGATTAACTTTGAAATTTTTATATTCATATGAACAACTTATCATGAATAAAAAATTGAGACCAGCCTGGATTTCATAGCTGTTCTGAGGGTTATGCGTTAAAGCGATGACAAAATGAAAGGAACCTGGATTTAAAAATATTGTGTACGTATGATTTGATTAATGAAATATTTTATTTTGAGATCCCACTCCTCTTCAGGCGCCCAAAAGTTTGGCTTCGGCCTATTTTTTATATGACAGATCCCTATACATTTACCCCGCTAGGCGACCGCGCTGTCGTGATTAAGCTATTACCTCAAATGTCGGGTAAAAAATACTCAATGTCTGCTGCCGGACTTTGCGAAAGAATCAAGCTGTTTGATCTCCAAGGTATAACGGACATCGTTCCCGCATTCTTACAATTGGCAATTCATTATGATCCTGTACTTTGGGCATGCGTTTCGAGCGAGTCGCCCTATGACGCTATTGTCCAAAGCTTAACCGAAAGGCTCGCAGACTCCGAGATTCACTCAGATGATCGAACATCATCACTTGTGCGTGTACCTGTGTGTTACGACACTGAGTTCGGTATCGATCTGGAATTTTTATCCTTAAAATTGGACTTGTCCATACCGGATTTAATTGATCTGCATAAATCGCCTATCTATACGGTCGGAGCTATTGGCTTTGCGCCAGGTTTTGCCTATCTTGAGGGGTTGAACTCTAAGCTAGTATTACCACGAAGAGAGTCTCCGCGGACCCGAGTACCGAAGGGAAGTATCGCCATTGCGGCAAACTACACTGGTATTTACCCCTCCGAATTGCCAGGAGGGTGGCACATTCTGGGTCGAACTCGTACTACCTTTTTTCAATGGTCCGACAATGTTGGCTCGTTATTGGCTGTCGGCGATCGAGTGCAATTTGACGCACTCAGTTTAACGGAGTTTCGAAGTCTAGAAAGTCTCTCTGTGATTAAAGATGATTGAGAGTAAATGCATCATAAGTGTGACGGATCCCGGATTGTTTTCAACAATTCAGGATGAAGGACGGGATGGTTGGCAGGGGCAAGGTGTCTCTGTTTCTGGATCGGCCGATTTGAATTCCATGAGGATAGCTAACGTTTTGGTTGGGAATAAGCCCCAAGCCCCAGTTTTAGAATTTGTCATGCAGGGACCGACCTTAACTTTTTCCGAGGACTGTGTTGTCGCTTTTTGCGGAGCTAAATATACAGCGAGTATTAGTGAGACACCTTTGCCTCAGGGGCGTCCAGTGAGGGTTCATGCAGGAACCACTCTCGAGGCTGGTCGATCTGTAGGGGGGATGTTTGGTTACTTGGCTGTTTCTGGAGGGCTGAAAATCGACGAAGTTATGGGTAGTGCGGCTACCGATACAAACAACGGCTTTGGTGGTTTGGAGGGTAGGACTCTGAAAGTAGGTGATAAATTGTCAGTTGCTAAACGGTCTCGCAATTTTCGTAACTTAAAAGATAACAAACGATATTCGATGCAACCTTTTATCACTACGAATTGGGGGGTCAAGCGCTTTTTTAATGGTGAAAAAAGATTATTCAGGTTCATTCCATCTTTACAATGGAATTTTTTACCGAATGACATAAAGGAGATTTTTTTGTCAGAGACTTTTCGGGTCACTTCGCAATCCAATCGTATGGGAGTTCGATTGGTCGGGTGCGAAATTAATATGGCCCCAGATTTTGGGGAGCCATCGCAGCCTGTTGCGATGGGTACAATCCAAATCCCTCCGGATGGACAACCAATTATCTTGTCAGTTGATCGTCAAACCGTTGGAGGTTACCCATCAATGGGTGTTGTTATATCTGCAGACCGAACACGCTTCGTCCAAAGTCAACCTGGTGCTAGTATAAAATTCGTTGAAGTCTCTTTAGTTAACGCTCAAAACGCTCTGATCTCAGAGGATAATTCGATGAAAGAACTCCGTCGATATGTTTCCGATCGCGTAAAGGAGTTAGATTGATGAGACATACGATTGATCTAAATTGTGATCTTGGCGAGTATAGTTCCAAGACGGAGGAGGAGAAAGAGATCGCGATTATCCCCTACGTAAGCTCAGCAAATATCGCGTGCGGATTACATGCGGGAAATCAGCTATCAATAAAAAAGACCATTTCTCGAGCCGTTCAGAATAACGTAGGTGTGGGCGCACACCCCTCTTTTCCAGATCGAGATAATTTTGGACGTAAGGCAATGACGATGGCTGAGAACGCCCTTCGGGAGGTTATACGTCGTCAGCTTGAGGATTTCGCAAATTGCGCTAGTGCTGTAGGCGCTCAGATGACGCATGTTAAGGCGCATGGAGCGCTTTATAATATGGCCGCTGTTGATTTATCCCTGGCTGCAGTGATTTGTGAAACGATTTACGATATCAATCCGCATCTACTTGTGTTCGGGCTCGCCAATTCGTTTTGGGTTCGTGCTGCAAATGATGCCGGTATCGTTTTGATTGAAGAGGCTTTCGCTGATAGACGCTATCTTTCTGGTAGCCAGCTTGTCCCTAGGTCGAATAAGCAGGCCTTAATTAGCGATGCTCTTGAAGCGGAACAACAAGTTCTAAGGCTTGTTCGTGACAAAGTTGTTACCAGCATTGATGGGGCCGAGCATGGGGTTGAGGCGGGTACTATCTGCATTCATGGTGACAGTGATTTTGCGTTGAATATTGTTTCGGGTGTCGAGAAATCTTTATTGGTGAACCAAATAGATATTTCTTATCCAACTTGTAGTGAAGTTACGGGCCGTTAGTTTAGGTTAAGAATCTTTTTTTAAGGAATGTTAGAGGTGTTCGTGTGGTTAATATCGGATTGATAATTATAGGAGATGAAATTTTATCTGGGAGACGGAAAGATAGGCACTTGGATAGAGCGATCGAAATAACTCATGCGCGGGGACTTAAGATCAACTGGTCAACCTACATGGCGGATGCCCCAGAGTTATTAACGGAAACGTTCCGGCGCACGCTCGCTTCAGACGATATTGTTTTTAGTTTTGGCGGGATTGGTGCCACGCCGGATGATTACACTAGGGAATCTGTTGCTGATGCACTTGGAGTGGAAACAATCATCCATCCTGATGCGAGGCGGGAGATCGAAGATCAGTTTGGTAAAGACGCTTATCCAAATCGAATCAAAATGGGCGTTTTCCCTAGAGGGTCTAGGATTATTCCTAATAGTTTCAACAAAATTCCTGGGTTCAGTATCGGGCGTCATCATTTCTTGCCCGGATTCCCCTCAATGGCTTGGTCTATGATGGAATGGGTGCTTGATTCTGAGTATTCAGAAATACATTTGAGTATTCGTGACATTGAACGGTCGCTATTAATTTTGGATGTTCCAGAAAGTAACCTAATTCCCTTAATGGACGAATGCCTGACAATGTTTCCAGGATGTAAAGTATTCAGCCTTCCAACGATCACTGAGGACCGGAAACGCCGTGTGGAGCTTGGGGTGAAGGGCATACCGACGCTGGTTGATGAGGCGTACGATCACCTGAAGGGTTTGGTTAGGAGCTTAAACTGCCAGTGGAGCGAATTACCTCCGCGCCTCTAATGCTAGGGGTTGTCAGTGGCCGTTAACAAAGGGTTCCAATGATGAACAGCCCAACTGAGGATTTCCGTAGAGGTCGCGTCGCAAAGTTCACGCGGCGGATCCTGAGATAGAAAATGTAGAACTTTTATAAGTGTTTCGGTGACGTGTTCCGTGTTGATTGGTCTTGCTTTATTCTGTTTTGAGAGCTTCTGACCCTTTTCATTCCTGACTAGAGGTATATGCAAGAAATTTTGGGTTGGGTATCCCAATATCTTTTGAATTGCAGCTTGCCTCAAACTGGAGGACAGTAAGTCTCTACCTCTAACAATATCTGTAACGCCTGCGTTATGATCATCGAGAACGCTAGCTAAGTGGTAGGAGGGAGTTCCATCGGATTTAAAAACAACAAAGTCCCCATATAGAGCATGTAAATCCTGACTTACAGACCCCAGTGCAGTATCGTTGATTGAAGTGATACTCGGGTTGTTCAGTTTAATGCGGTAATTTCTGATGGTGCCGTTGATGATCGGATGTGTTCTACAGTATCCGTTGTAAACCCACTCTTCATTCACTTGAATTGAGCGCTGGCGGAGGACTTTACGGCTACAAATACATGGGTAACAATCAATTTTCACGCCAAATTCGGTAAGCCAATCCTCATAATATTGTCTCTGCTGACTTTGATAGATTGGCTCATCATCCCAAGTAAGTGAGAAACTCTCAAGTACTCGAAAAATTTCAGTGTCGGCACCTTCAACTTTTCTCTCATGGTCTAGATCATCAATGCGAATTAGCCATTTCCCTGACTGAGATTTTGCGTCACAAAAACTTCCAACGGCGGTTACCATGGATCCAAAATGTAAGGGACCGGATGGAGTTGGTGCAAACCGTCCAACGTACATTATGGCTATTTACGTTTCGCTGGCGCGGACGATGCGAACTGAAAATAAAATAGCCGCGAAAGTCATCAGAGATAAAACAACTTCCCCAATAGCCATAAATCTGAATATACCTGCTTCTGCATAGGCTCGAACGACCCCTTCTATAAAATAGGGAATCACTACCAGCACTGCATATTGGTAGGTCCGTAAATTATTTCGTAAAAACCCCAGCAGAGGCAAAACGATAGGAATACTCTTGAGAATTAGCCAAGATCCTTCTGGAGCTAACGGTGCTATGTGTGCTTCCCAAGCCAGACACCACAAACTTAACCCAATTAACCCGGCACTTGAAAAAAATTGATGTAAACGCATGGCTATTTATCTTCAGTTTTATTTAGTTTTTTTGCAATGCTGGCGAGACGTCGACCTTGTGCTATGCACAATGCCTTTTCCTCTGAGGAGATCGGTAAATTTCCATCTGACCCGGCGAAGTGACTGGTCCCGTAAGGTGTTCCACCGGTTACGGTTGTATGTAACTCTCGCTCAGTGTAAGGAACACCGGTAATAACCATTCCGAGATGGATGAGAGGAAACATCATGGTGGCCAATGTAATCTCTTGGCCTCCATGCATGGAAGACGCCGATGTAAATACAGTGGCTGGCCGTCCAACCAGATCTCCAGAATGCCAAATGCCACCTAATTGATCTAAGAAGTGTTTCATCGCCGCAGACATGTTACCAAAACGCGTCGGGCTCCCGATAGCCAGTCCGATACAATCTCTCACGTCATCGAGCTCAACGTAAGGTGAGCCATCAACTGGGATGGTGGCTTCTGTTTTTTCGATATTGGTGGAGATTGGAGGAACAGTTCTAACTCGAGAGGTCACGCCCGGCACCATTTCGATGCCTCTTGCAATGAGCTTAGCCATTTGTTGGACACTACCATTACGTGAATAGTATAGGACGAGTATTTCTGGTGTTTTCATATTTGGATGTTATTTGATAAATTGTCTAGCTTAGTCTGCGAATTATTTCGTCTAAAATATTTTTACTAGAGATGGAGCTAGACTCACCTGTTGTTCTATTTGTCCACTCGAGTGTGCCTTCATTAAGTCCTCTCTCACCTACGGTTAAACGATAGGGTATTCCAATCAGCTCAAGATCGGCGAACATCACGCCAGGTCTTTCACCACGGTCATCCAGTAAGACGTCGACATCACGTTTTAGAAGCTTAGTTTCTAGGTCGTCACAAAATGCCTTAACCGCTGCGTTTTTTTTGTATCCGATTGCTGCGATAGCAACAGTGAAGGGTGAAATTGAATCTGGCCATATGATGCCTTTTTCGTCGTGATTTTGCTCTATTGAAGCGGCTACAATCCTTGACACTCCTATGCCGTAGCAACCCATTTCAGTTGGTTTGCTTTTGCCGTCAGTATCGAGAAAATGACATTTAAGAGCTTCTGAGTATTTTTTTCTAAGCTGAAAAATGTGACCAACCTCAATCCCTCTGCAGATTTCGAGCGTACCTTTACCGTCTGGGCTGGGGTCTCCGGTTTGCACATTTCTCACATCGGCAATTTCTATTTCATTCTCAATATCTCGACCGAAATTCACTCCGGTTAAATGGAAGTTTGGCTCATTAGCACCACAACAAAAGTTCTCCATTATTTTTACCGATCTATCTCCAATAATTCGAATATCTGAGTCGATGTTAGTCGGTCCTATGAACCCTATGGGACATCCAAGGTGTTTTTTTACTTCCTCTTCCGTGGCAAAACGGAAACGAGACATACCTTGAACTTTTGTTAACTTTATTTCATTAAGCTGATGGTCTCCTCTCATTACAACTAAGACAAAAGCATCATCAGCGACGATCGCAAGCGTTTTTAGAATATTTGATTGCTCAATATCAAGTAAGTTAGCTACATCCGCACATCTGGTCGATCCGGGTGTGGAGATTTTTTTCATCTCTTGTGGGGTTTGGGTATTTATACTGTCTGGTGCCATTGCCTCTGCGAGCTCAATATTGGCCGCATATGTTGACTGAGGGCAATACGCCAGTGCGTCCTCTCCTGAATCGGCGAGGACGTGAAACTCATGCGAACCACTACCACCTATTGCGCCTGGGTCTGCGGCTACTGATCGGTAACTCAAGCCTATACGCTCGAAGATACGGGAGTAGGTATCAAACATGTTTTGGTATTCTCTCTCAAGATCTTGAAAATCAGCATGGAAAGAGTAAGCATCTTTCATCAGGAATTCTCTCGCCCGCATCACGCCAAATCTAGGACGAATCTCATCTCGAAATTTCGTCTGAATTTGATATAGATTGATAGGGAGCTG
>Ga0233433_10000624_pt1 | contig 37131 bp, 34 predicted proteins | sample SI_122_August201_5_FD_179868 | JGI IMG/M metagenome (GOLD analysis project Ga0233433, IMG submission 179868) | Seawater microbial communities from Saanich Inlet, British Columbia, Canada - SI_122_August2016_100_MG | ecosystem: Environmental > Aquatic > Marine > Inlet | place: Canada: British...
GACTCTGGACGGATCTGAGGAGTTGCTTGATTTTTTGGCCAATCCCCTGATTAGCCCCGAGATTCAGGCGAATGCCCTAAGGCAGCTTTTTACTGACAAGGTTGGGGAACTGACCCTGAGTTTCCTACAGTTGATGGGGAGCAGGGGCCGCGCCGCACTAATTGCGGTGGCGTTGCAGGCTTTTCTCGAGTTGGTCGCCGAACGCGAGGGCGTAGTCGGAGCCGAGGTGCGCTCAGCTATAGAGCTGAGTCCGCAGCAACTGCAGAACCTGCAAGAGCGCCTAGAAAGATACACCGGCAGAAAAGTTCGTCTGGAGGCCCAGGTCGACGCTAACGTGCGGGGCGGTGTTATTGCGCGCGTCGGCGACACCGTTTTTGACGGCAGCATCAATACCCATTTGGAGCGCCTGCGCCTGCGCCTGGCCGGTTAGCAATAGCAGCAACTAAGAGATAATAGAGAGGATACTATGGCCACCGAAACGATGGTCCAGCCCGACGAGATTTCCCAGATTCTCAAGCAACAGTTATTGGGCTTTGAAAAAGAAATAGACATATACGAGACGGGCACTGTGCTCTATGTTGGCGACGGCATCGCCCGCGTTCACGGTCTCGGCAATGTACGCGCCACCGAACTGGTGGAGTTTCCCAACGGCGTTATGGGCATGGCCCTCAACCTCGAAGAGAGCAATGTCGGTTGTGTACTCTTCGGCGAAGATACGCTGATCAACGAGGGCGACCAGGTCAAGCGCACCGGCCGCATCGTTGAGGTTCCGGTCGGTGAGGCGCTCTTAGGGCGGGTGGTCAATCCGCTCGGTATGCCCATTGATGGCAAAGGCGATATCGCAGCCACTGAGACCTTGCCGGTCGAGCGCAAGGCGCCTGGTGTTATCGACCGCCAACCGGTCAAAGAGTCGTTGCAAACGGGTATCAAGATCGTCGACGCGACGGTGCCGATTGGCCGTGGCCAGCGCGAGCTGATCATCGGCGATCGCCAAACCGGCAAGACGGCCATCGCCATTGACGCGATTATCAATCAGAAGGACCAGGGCGTTAAGTGCATCTACGTCGCAATCGGCCAGAGGGCCTCGACGGTCGCCAAGGTCGTGGCCGAGTTAGAGGCCAATGGCGCAATGGAATACACGATCGTGGTCGTGGCGACCGCTTCGGATCCGGCACCGCTACAGTTTATCGCGCCTTATTCCGGTGCCTCGATGGGCGAATTTTTTCGCGACCGGGGCGAACACGCGCTGATTGTCTATGACGATCTGTCCAAGCAGGCCTGGGCCTATCGCGAGATGTCGCTGGTCCTGCGTCGCCCGCCTGGTCGCGAGGCCTATCCGGGGGATGTGTTCTATCTCCATTCCCGGCTGTTAGAGCGCGCCGCGAAAATGAGCGACGAGAAAGGAGCTGGTTCGCTGACGGCGCTACCGATCATCGAGATCCTCGAAGGCGATGTATCGACCTTTGTGCCGACCAACGTTATCTCGATTACTGACGGTCAGATCTTACTCAAGCCGGAGCTCTTCTATTCGGGCAATCGCCCGGCGATGGATGTGGGCGCTTCGGTTTCACGCGTGGGTTCTGATGCTCAGACCAAGGCGATGAAAGCGGTGGCTCGTTCGATCAAAGGCGATATATCGCGTTATAACGAGGTCAAGGCTTTCGCTCAGTTCGGCACCTCGGATCTCGACCAGACTACGCGCGACCTGCTCAACCGCGGCGAAAAGCTGATGGAAATCCTCAAGCAGGGCCAGTACAAGCCACAGTCGCTCGAAGAGTTGACCGCGTCGCTCTCGATCATCGATTATGTACTCGATTTGCCAACGGCTGACTTGGCTCGATTCGAGGCGGAGCTGCTCGTCTACTTGCGGGATCGACAGCCCGAGTTGATGGCTGGTATCAAAGAGAGCCGTGAGCTTGGCGGCGAGGCTAAAGAGAAACTCGGCGCGGCCATCGAAGAGTTCAAGGGCGGTTTCCGCTCTTCAGAAGGATAGGAGAATAAGCGGTGGCCACCCTTCGCGAACTCAGGACGCGCGTTGCGAGCATCAAAAACATTCAGCGCGTCACCAATGCCATGCAGATGGTGGCGGCGGCCAAGATGCGCCGCGCGCAAGATGCGATTGAGGCCGCCCGGCCCTATGCGCAACAATTGGACCGGGTGTTGCGGGAGTTGCATCAGAGCGTCGATACCGACGAGCAGCCGCTGTTCAAAGAGCGCGCGCCGGAGCGGATAGCTTTGGTGGTCGTGACCTCCGATCGCGGTCTTTGCGGTGGATTTAATTCGGGTCTTTGCCGTCGAGTCCAGGCCGAATTGAACGTATACGCCGACGCGCAGGTCGAATTGGTCACTGTCGGGCGCAAGGGGCGGGATTACTTTGGCAATCGCGGGCATGAGATTGCCCAGCATCACGCCGACGTATTTGGCCAGTTGGAATTCGCCCGCGCCGTCGATATCGCCCAAGACCTGACGCGCCGCTTTATCGCCGGCGAGACGGACCGGGTGTTCCTTTGTTATAGCGAGTTCGTCTCCGTCGGGTCCCAGGTACCCACCTTTCAACAACTGCTGCCGATCGTTCCAGAAGAGGGTTTGGACGAAGGCAGCGCGGCCGACTACGCTTTTGAGCCGTCGCCTGAGGCCTTATTAGAGACTCTGGTGCCGCGCCAGATCAACTTCCAAGTTTGGCGGGCCTTGTTGGAGTCGAATGCGGGGTTTTTCGCGGCGCAGATGACGGCGATGGACAACGCCACCAAGAACGCTGGCGATATGCTCGAGGATCTGACCCGGGAAATGAACAAAGAGCGGCAGGCCTCGATCACCCTTGAACTAATGGATATCATCGGCGGTGCTGAGGCCGTGGCCTAATAGTGCTGCTTACTACGCGAGGTAGGAAATGAAAGAAGGAAAGGTCAAAGAGATCATCGGCGTCGTTATCGACGTGGATTTCGCCGGGCAGGAATTGCCGTCCATCTACAACGCCCTTGAGGTGGTCGAGGAGGATCGCCCCGGGGAAGAGCGTCTGGTGCTTGAAGTGCAACAGCACTTGGGCGAGCACTTGGTGCGCTGCGTGGCTATGGATTCCACCGACGGTTTGACGCGTGGCGCCCGGGTGACCGATAGCGGTGCGCCGATTCAGATCCCGGTGGGCGAAGCGGTCTTAGGCCGCCTCTTCAACGTCATCGGCGAGCCGATTGACGGGAAGGGCCCCGTCCCAGACGACACGCCTCGGATGCCTTTGCATCGGTCTGCACCGGCTTTACAGGATCAAGTCACCTCCGACGACATGCTCGAAACGGGTTTGAAGGTTCTCGACTTGATCTGTCCTTTTGCCCGCGGTGGTAAGCTGGGCCTCTTTGGCGGTGCCGGAGTGGGTAAGACGGTGATCCTAAAAGAGCTGATCAACAATGTTGCCTCCAGCCACGGTGGTTATTCGGTCTTTGCCGGTGTTGGTGAACGCACCCGCGAGGGTAACGATCTGCTCGAAGAGTTGATCGAAGCCGATGTGCTCGATAAGACGGCGATGGTTTTCGGCCAGATGAACGAGCCGCCCGGTGCGCGTCAACGTATCGCTCTGACGGGTTTGACGATGGCCGAGCACTTTCGTGACGAAGCTGGTCAAGACGTGTTGTTTTTTGTCGACAATATCTTTCGCTTCATTCTCGCTGGCGCTGAGGTTTCCGCGCTCTTGGGCCGGATGCCTTCGGCCGTCGGTTACCAGCCGACGCTGGCGACTGAGATGGGTGCATTGCAGGAGCGTATCACTACCACCAAGAATGGTTCGATTACCTCGGTCCAGGCCATCTACGTGCCCGCCGACGATTATACCGATCCGGGGGTGGTTGCGGCCTTTGCCCATCTCGACGGGCGCATCGTGCTCGAGCGTTCGATGGCTGACCAGGGGCTCTATCCCGCGGTTGATCCGCTGGCGTCGAGTTCGCGTATTCTCGATCCACGCGTCGTCGGCGACGAACACTACCAGGTCGCTCAGAGCGTTCAGGAGATCTTGCAGCGCTACCGCGATTTACGCGAGATTATCGCCATCTTGGGTATTGACGAACTATCCGACGAGGATCGCCTGGTTGTCGGTCGCGCCCGCAGAATCCAGTTTTTCCTCACTCAGCCCTTTACCGTCGGAGAGGCCTTTACTGGCATCCCCGGCGAATATGTCAAGATCGAGGATACGGTCCGTGGCTTTAAGGGGCTGGTCGACGGCGAGTACGACGATGTGCCCGAGCAGGCTTTTATGATGGTTGGTGGCATCGAACAGGCGCTGGAAAAAGCCAAGGGACTATAAGAAATGGCGGGTTTCGCGCTGGAGATTGTCACGCCGGAAAAGACGGTCTACTCAGGTCAAATCGTCAGCTTGCAGGCGCCTGGCAGCGAGGGCAGCTTTGGCATTATGGCCGGGCATATGCCGCTTTTGACTTCTTTGCAGATCGGGGCACTGCGTTTTGCCGAAGAGGGCGGAAACGAGGCCTGGATGGCCGTCAGCGGCGGTTTCGCCGAGGTCGGTCAAGAGCGGGTCACGATACTAGCCGAGACCGCTGAACGCGCAGACGAGATCGATGTTGTGCGCGCTGAGTCTTCACGGCAGCGGGCCGAAGAACGCTTGGCCAGCCGAGAGCAAGAAGACGTCGACGTGGTGCGGGCACAGATGGCGATCTCGCGCGCGCTCAACCGTCTCAAGGTAGGCGGTTAAGCTTCCAATATTTAAGACCAGATTAGGGCCGACTATCTACGGGTGGTTGGCCTTTTCTTTTGCCCCGATTCGATTGGCGTTTATCATTAGGCGGTGAATAAATCGTCTCCCACGAAAAAGAAGGTTGCATATGTCGTCGGTACCCCAGGGTTTAAGTGAGTTTTTACATCGACATATTCCCGATATTGAGCAGGAAATGTTTAGCTTTTTGCCCGTTCAGGAGCCGGAGGCCTATATGTATGGGCCAATGCGTGACTATCCTGAGCGCGGCGGCAAACGTTTCCGTCCGGCGTTGGTGTTATTGGCTTGTGATGTCTTTGGCGGCGATATGAAAAAAGCGGTGCGCACCGCAGCGGCTTTTGAAATGTTCCAGTCTTTCGCTGTGGTCCATGACGATATTGAAGACGATTCCGAAATGCGCCGTGGCAAACCCTGTATGCACAAACTGCACGGGATTCCGTTGAGCATCAATGTCGGCGACGCGCTATATGCCAAAGTCTTTGAGGTGTTGAGTGCCAACCGCGAGTTGCTGGGTGCTGAGGTGTCTTTGGACTTGGTCGAGGAGATGATCCGCGGTTCACGCGAGACCTTTGAAGGGCAGGCCTATGATGTTGGGTGGATCCGCCAGCAATGTGTTCCCAGTGAAGAAGAGTTTATGACGATGTTGCGCAAGAAGACTGGCTGGTATACCGGACGAGGGCCTTGTACGGCTGGTGCGATTATCGCCGGTGCCGATCCTGAATTGAGGGCGCATATTGGTGATTTCGGCGAGGCGATGGCGATCGCTTTCCAAATTCGCGATGATTTGCTGAACTTGAGTGCTTCTGAGCAGGATGCGGATGTGGCACCTGGTATCACTTCGGGAGCTTATGGCAAGGAGCGGGGTGGGGATATTGCCGAAGGTAAGCGAACGCTAATTATTATCGACTTATTGCGCAAATGTTCGCCTTCTGAGCAGGAGGAGGTGCTCAAAATCCTGCACGCGGAGCGCCAACTCAATACGGCGGAGGAGATCGAAGGGGTCATCGCCCTGGTCGAGCGCTACGAATGCGATCGCTATGCCGAAGAAGTCTGTTTGGCGAAGGCCCGGGAGAGTTTAGCTTATTTGGAAAAGATTCCGGCCAACGCTGCTCGCGATAGGTTAGGGGAGATGCTGGATTTCCTGGTTCAGCGCGCATTCTAACCCGGCGGTTGTCGCATAATATTTTTTGCTGAGAAATTGCCAATTTTTAAACAACTCGGGCATCTGTAAGTGAAGAACCGGAGGTTTGGTGCTCAGCACGACCGACCGACACAGTCCCCATAGCCTCTCGACGAGAGCAACGATATGCTCTGGGAGGGGCTGGATCGCCTGACGCCGGAATATCGCCAAGTCCTGCTGCCCGATCATTTCGAAGACTACCCGCAACAAGATATCGCTCGTTTCCTCGGGCTTACTCTGTCGATGGTGAAGTGGCGCTTGCTTAGGGCGCGTCAGAGCCAAGGTCAAACTCGAAGAAGTATTCTAATCTCGAGCGGCGCCAAGTCCACGCGCATCCCTGCGAACCCAGCCTATTCAGGTGCATTTCGAGGGGCTCTCTTTGGCGGTTGAGCGAAAAGGAGAGCCACGGAAAGTTTATTTGCCCTGTGCCGCTGTTAAACGTTCTTCCGATTTTTAAATCGCTGGATCTTCCAGATAAGCCAACAGCAATTGCGCGGTGTTGACGATGCCGTCCCAAGAGCAGATCTCGTAACCGTGCGTATTGTCGCCGGGATAACCGATGAGTGCGGCGCGCCCGACGGAACCGGATGTTTTGGCGATGGTGGAATCGGAGGAATACGAGGTTAGAACCGCTGTTTGTATGGCAAAGCCATGCTTAGTGGCCAACTGGTCAAAACGGCTGATGATGCGTTCGTCGTAGAGGCCCCGGCTGTCCCTGACGCCGATAATGGGGTCGCCGCTGTTAATCGTGCCGTACTCGGCTGCTGCAGGCGCAATATCCACGGCGACGGCCGTCTCGACTGGTAACTGTGCAAGCGCATAGGTGGCGCCATGGCCGCCAATTTCCTCGCTGCTACTGGCGATAAGATAAACATCTTGTGCCGGACGGTTTTCCCGCAGATACATACCGGCTTCGAAGATCGCGGCTAGACCGGCGCGGCAATCGAGGTTGTAGCCGCAAATCGAATCGCCCAGACGCCAGAGCATTTTATGTTTGCGGGCGATAACCGCCCGGGTGCCGGCGCGAATGCCACGTTGCGCCAATTCTTCGGCGGTGAGCCTCGTCTCGATCCACATTTGCTCCCACGTGAGCGGTTGGCCGGTTTTGAGCAGGCCGGCCGGACTTTCTTCGGAGACGTGTTTTGCGCCGATCGACAATACGCCGGGGCAGAGGCCGTCGGGTGCCATAAGTTCCACTGGACTTTCTCCGAGTGCCCACGGATGCAGACCGCCCAAGGGGCGGACCCTGATTTTACCGTCCGGGTCGACGCGTTTGACGATCAGGGCGATCTCGTCCTTGTGGGAGAGGGCGGCGACAGGTCGCTCGTCGCTTTCGCCTTTGATGTGGATGATGATATTGTCGGCTGCGTCTTGCCAGACCGCGTCACTGATCGGGGCAGCGAATTCGTTGACGAGGACGTCCATTTCGGCTTCGGCGCCCGAGGGGGCGTGGGCACTGAGCAATTTTTCTAAGGTGGTGTAGAGTCGTTCGGTATCGATGCGCATTGGGGCTCCTGGTTGAGTAGGTGAGCGAAAATAACCAGGGGTTAAAGCGCAGGCAATAAAAAAGCACCGGCATTTTTATTAAACGCCGGTGCTCCGTGCAGTTGAGAATCGATTTAGGCTATGGCGGCGAGCGAGCCGATGACCTCCTCGGCGAGACCTCGCAGCGTTTTTTGCAGTCGCAGACGGCCTCGATTGACGCGGGATTTGACGGTGCCGACGGGACAGTTGATGATTTTGGATATTTCCTCGTAAGAGAAACCATTGAGGTCGCGTAACAGGACGGCTTCACGGAACTCTTCGGGTAAGTTGTGAATGGCGTTGACGACCGTATCTTCGACGCGGTTAGAGTCCGTTTGCTCTCCGGGCAGGCGGTTTTTATCGACGGGCTCATAGAATGAAGTGCGCTGTTCGTCATTGTCGCTGGGGCCGATCGGGATCCAGTGCCAGCGTTTGCGACGCCGCAATTCGGTTTTGGCCAGGTTGCCGGCGATGGTATAGAGCCAGGTCGAAACTTGCTCGATGGCCGGATATTGGTGGCTGTGTCGCAAGCAGCGGAGGAAGGTCTCTTGTACGATATCCTCTGCGGTTTCCCGGTCGCTGACAAAGCGGTAGACAAAGTTGTAGAGTGGCGTGCGGTAGCGCTTGACCAAAAGGGCGAGATAGCCCTGGTCTTCGACGGCCCGCATCAAAATTTCCTTATCTGTAAGCTGCTTGATTGCTTCCATTATGACACCCTTTCTCGCGAGGGACGCCGGCGGCCTCGGGACGGCCAGCGCGATTCTGCTTAAGTTTTAGCAAGAACCGTACCATTCTTGGAAATACGCGTATTTCGGCCAATTTGGCCCATTTACAGCCGTTATGGCGATAGAAAAGTTGACTGAGTACTCAGATATTTGAGAATATCTCAGATTTCTGAGGTCCTTTTTTTTGACAATTAGAGCGGTAAATGATAGATTTTGACCTCGGTAAATCCCTTAAATAACTGAAAGATGGAGTGAGTCTGTGCAAGAATTGGCCACGCGCCTCGAGGATTTGTGCAAAGCCAAAGGGGTCGAGAAATTTTCGGCGGATGAAATTGTCGAACTGCTGGAAGACGGCGAGGAGGTAGAATGGATCGTCGGCCAGGTCCTACCTGAGGCCGCTGAAGCTGAGCGCGGTGAATTGCGCCAACTCTTGGCGGAGATCGCCAGCGAAGTAGCTCCCCCACCGGTTGAAGATGAAGATGAAGTCGAGGCGGAAGAAACGGCAGAGTCTGACGAAAGTTTGCAGGAGGTTGGTGAAGAAGTAGTTGAAGAGGAACTTGATCTGGCCGAGCTCCAGGGCATGTTGCCGCCCGGCGTGGATATGCAACAGGTCGAGCAGATGTTAAGCTCCCCGCGGGGCGCTTTGTTGGGCGATTTCGGTGCCTTCTGCCAGGAACGCGGTGTCGAGCCTGAGATGAGTGATGCCCAGATGAGCGACGAGATGCAGGAGTTGCACGAGGAGTGGTTACAGACGCCGCGCGATTCGCTCGAAGGCAAAAAACCTGCCGAGATGCTGGAAGGCGGACGGCTCTTTCCCGGCAAAATAGAAACCTTCCGCCGCGAAGCGCCGAAAGTCGGCCGCAATGATCCTTGTCCCTGTGGTAGCGGTAAGAAGTTCAAGAAATGCTGTGGTAAGGGAGGTTGATATGACCGAGATTCGAGAATCCACGGCTATTGAAGGCGTTTATATCGCCGAACTGCAATCGCATGGCGACCAGCGAGGCCGCTTTACCGAAATCTATCGCAAAGAGTGGTTTCCACAGCGCAGTTGGGATGCCTTGCAGTGGAGTCGTTCCGAATCGCAGAAGGGGACGCTGCGCGGTTTGCACTATCACCATCACCAGGTGGATTATTGGCATTGCGGGATGGGATTGATGCGCGTCGGCTTGCTTGATTTGCGCCAAGGCTCTTCGACCAGGGGGCAAGGCCAGGTCATTGAGTTAAATCAGGAGGCGTTGGCCGGTGTTTTTATTCCGGTCGGGGTGGCGCATGGTTTTTATGCGGTCACCGATTTGATGCTCTTCTATTTGGTCGATAGATATTACGATAATACGGATGAGTTTGGTGTGGCTTGGGATGACCCGGACGGGGGGTTAGATTGGGGTGTGGAAGGGCAGTTGATTCTTTCGGAGCGGGATCGGGTAAATCCGCGGATGCGGGATATTCCAGCAGGGGAGTTGCCGGAATGAACGCGGTGAAAGGGCCGATTGGGAATTTCCCCGTTGCTTCATGCACGCATCACTCAAGCGAAACGTGCCCTGCGGGAAGTAGCCCTCACATCCTGCGAGGCTCCGAGGGCTACCTCCAATTTCACTATCCTGTAAAATCGAGGGCAGCAAGCCGCTCTGGGGAAATCCCCAATCGGCCCCTTGGTCATTCAGCTTGATAGAAGAAGGTGAAGATAGGAATGGCATTTGATCTTCTGAAAGCACTCTTAGAAACTGAAGCGTTACGCCTTCCTCCTCTTGGGGAGGTGTTCTGGTATACTTCCGGTACGTTGGGTCCCTATTACATTAACACCGAGAATGTATATGGCGGGCCCGCAGGGGCGAAGGATCTGCTGGCTTTTATTGATGCGGAGAACGGGGCGGCCGATTTCCCCTTTCGTCTGCGCGAGCGGGTCGAAAAACAATATGCCGAGGATGAAATCTATCGCCAGGTGATCGACGCGTTGGTTGAAGAAGCGAAAGACAGCGGTGCCGAATTTGCGGCGGTCTCGGGGGGAGAGCGTAGGGATTGGTTTTTTTCGCTGGCGGTAGCCGAGCGGCTGCAAAAACCACATTTGTTGATCTACAAGGATCTGCGCAAGGTGTTGTTGGACGGTGACGATTTGCGCGCTGTCGAAAAAAACGAGGTTGAGACGTTGCATGTGGCGGATTTGGTGACTGAGGCGTCGAGTTATTTTCGCTCCTGGATACCGGTCGTCGCCGAGGGGGGCGGGCGGATCGCCTATGCGGCCAATGTCGTCGATCGCGGGCAGGGCGGGATTGAGGCACTCAACGCAGAAGGGGTCGCGGCCGGAGCGCTATTGCGGGTGGATGAGGCGCTCTTTACGCGTCTGCTCGATATGGGGCGAATCGATCAAAAACAGTTTGCAGTATTGGTGAGTTATTATCGTGACCCGCATGCGGCGATGAAGAGTTTTCTTGAAGCGCATCCTGAATTCCTGCGCAATGCGCTCAACGGTAGCGATGCGAAGGTGGCACAGCGCGCCGAGCTATTGGTCGCTGAGAACCCTTATGATTTAGATGCCGAGCTTTGGCTGGGCTAAGCGTGGTAGCAAGGCCGGCTTGGTCGTGATCATGGATGTCGGAGATTGGAAAATCATATAAAACAAAAGCCCTCCGCGTAAGGCGGAGGGCTTTTCAGTTCTACCGTTTCAGATCGGCTAACCGGCCGCTTCTCCTAAAATATCTTCTTCAACCCGTACCGAGACCAATTGCGAGACGCCTTCTTCGGGCATCGTCACGCCGTGCAGGGTGTCGGCGGCGGCCATCGTGATTTTGTTGTGGGTGACGACGATAAACTGCGTCGTTTGCGCGAACTCTTTGAGCACTCGCACGAAGCGGCTGATATTGGTGTCGTCGAGCGGCGCGTCGACTTCGTCGAGGATGCAGAAGGGGCTGGGTTTTACTAGATAGATCGCGAAAAGCAGCGAGATCGCCGTCAGGGCTTTTTCGCCACCCGAGAGTAGCGTGATACTTTGCAATCGCTTGCCGCGAGGGCGGGCAGTTATTTCGATCCCCGCTTCCAAGGGGTCGACATTTTCTTCGAGTTTGAGGTCGGCTTCGCCGCCGGGGAAAAAACGGGCATAGGTCTCTTGGAATTTCTCCCGAATCTGAGCGAAGGTCTCGGAGAACATTTTCCGCGCCGTGCGGTCGATCAGGTTGAGCGTTTTTTTGAGGTCCTCGGCGGCGATGACCAAGTCATCGCGCTGTTGGCAGAGGAAATCGTAGCGCTCTTTTTGCTCTTCGTATTCCTCTAATACCCCTAAGTGGACCGAGCCGAGTCGGTGCAGGGATTGCCGCAATTGGTCGAGGCGCTGTTGTGTCGACTCGTCGTCGACCTCCTCGTCGGGCGCGCCCATCGTTTCGACGTCGCAATGTTGTTCTTCCTGCAGGCGCTCGCGAATATGCTGGGTCTGCAGTTTAAGCTCGGAGATTTGCACTTCGAGCTTGGTGCGGCGTTCGCGCTGGTCGTTGAGTTGGCGTTGCAACTGGCTAATATTGTCCTGCAACTCGCGATTTTTGCTATTGGCCTCGGACCAGTGCTCGCGCCGTTGGTCCTGCTCTGCTGCCAAAGTATCGCGGGCTTCGTGTAGCTCTTGTAATTCGGCTTCGATTTCGACAATGCGCGCGCCGCGTTCTTCGAGATGGCGGGTGGCTTCCGCACTTTCTTCGTTTAGTCGCTCGATATTCCGGTGCAGGTTCGCCTCGATATTTTCCAGTCGCTCGGCGTCGCGTTCCAGGCTTTGTACGGTTTCGGCGATGCGCGCTCGTTCGACGCGTAGCGTGCCCAACTCTTCGCGTCGTTCTTGGCGCTGGGCTTCGCTGCTTTTGAGCTGCTCTTCTAGTTTACCGCTTTCCTCGTTAAGTCGTTCGCTTTCGCTTTCATTGTGCTGTAACCGAGCCTCTTGCTCGGTGATATTTTGGTCTAGTGTCTCGCGCCGTGCGGCGAAGCGCGCGTTTTCGCCTTGCAGTTGAGTTAGACGCGCGGTGTGGCGGTCGGCATCGTTGCGCGCATTTTGGTGCTGGTGGACCTGCTCTCGTTCGTTTCCGCGCCAGGTTTCCAGTTCTGAGGCTGTGCTGGAGAGGCGTTGGCCGAGGGTTCGGACCCGCTGCGCAAGGGCGTCGAGTCGTGGGACGAGGGCCGCGTGGCGAGCGGTCTGGTGGGCGATAACCGAACGCAAGGTGCTGATTTCCCGTCGTCGGCCCAATAGGCCGGAATCCTCTCCTTCGCTTTTGCCACCCGAGGCTTGCCCGAAGAGGTCAACGGCGTCGCCGTCAGGGGTGACGCACCGCAAATAAGCGTTGGGGTAGCGGCGCGATAGAACCAGTGCTGTCTGCAAGTCGTCGACGAAGAAAGTATTGTGCAGGAGGCGATCGACGAGCGGGGCGATATCGGCTTCGGGACGCACATAGCTGCGCAGCGCACCGCGCAAGCCGGACATCGGTTCCGGGGCCAAGGCTGGGCCAGGGGTGCCGAGAGCGCCTTCTAACGAGAGGATGCCGACGCGACCTGAATGTTCTTTTAGATGCGCGATGGCTTCGAGTACGCCTTGGTCAGAATGGGCGACCAAGGCTTGTAGAGACTCACCGAGCGCGACTTCAACAGCCCGTGCGAATTCGGCGTCGACATCAACCATATCACCGAGCACGCCGCGGAAGAGTGCAGCATGCGGTGATTCGAGCATTAGGGTGCGGACTCCGCTCTGGTAGCCCTCATAGCCCGAGCGGACCTTTTCGAGGACCTGGAGCCGGGCTTGGTTGGTTTCGGCTGCCCGCCGCGCGGCATCGCGTTGCTCGGTGACCCGCTGCATTTCTCGCTCGGTTTCGTCGCGGGTAGCTGAGGTCTCGGCATGTTGCTGTTGTAGAGTCGCGAGGCTTTGCCGCGTTGCGGTGAGGGCCGCTTCGGCGGTAGTCGCTGCCCGCTGCGCCTCGTTGCGCTCGACATTGGTAGACTCTTCCTCTTCGCGCATACTGGCGGTGCGTTCATCGAGGGCTTCGCGTTCGGCTTGTTGGCGTTCGAGCATCCGGCTGATCTCGCCTTGTTGGCGCAAGTGTTCCATGCGCACGCGCTGCCGTTGATCGAGTTCACTGCGGTGTCCGGCGTATTCTTCTTCGGCTTGCGCGGCGAGGCGCTCGCGCGTTTGCAGATTATCTTCGGTGGTCGCCAGTTCGACGCGGATGGCTTCGACGCGGTGGACGTTTTCACGGCGCTGTTGCTGGGAGGTTTCGCGTTGGGCGATATAATCGGCGCGTTCGCGGGCGGCGCGCTCGAGAATCTGCTCGGCGGCCTCGCGTCTTTCGCGGATGGCGATCAGGGTTCGCTCTTTCTCGTGAATCGTCTCGATCTGTCGATTGAGCTGGATGCCGGCTTCTTGCATCGCCCTTTCGGCGTCGGTCAATACCAGGCGTGCCTTTTCGAGTTCGGCTTCACGGCTGGTAAAGCGGGTATACCCCTCTTCGGCGACTTTGCCCAGTTCTTCGAATTCGCTCTGCAGCGGATTGAGTTGGGCATTGAATGTGAAGAAGCGATGTCGGCCCAACAGCACGTCGAGCTGGTCTAACTCCTGTTTCAGCTCCTGGTAGCGGCGGGCGCGACCGACCTGGCGTCCTAGATAGTCGACTTGGCGTTTGACCTCGGCAATAATGTCTTCGATCCGCGTCAGGTCGGCTTGTGTCGCTTCGAGGCGATTCCAAGTCGAGCGGCGCCGGGTCTTGTATTTGGTGATGCCGGCGGCTTCTTCGAGGATGCGGCGGCGGTTTTCGGTTTTTTGGCTGATAATCTCATCGACCATGCCCTGCTCCATCACCGAATAAGCACCCTGGCCGAGACCAGTGTCCATAAGCAGGTTGGAGATGTCGAGCAGGCGACAAGGGATCTTATTGAGTAGATAATCGCTTTCGCCGGAGCGGAAGAGGCGCCTCGTCAGCATCACCTCGTTAAACTCGACGGGCAGAACATTTTCGTGGTTTTCGATAATGAGCGAGACTTCGGACATTCCCAAGGCTTTGCGTTGGCGGGTACCGGCGAAGATTACGTCTTCCATGCGGCTACTGCGGAAGGTGCCGGCGCGTTGTTCGCCGAGGACCCAGCGGATCGCCTCGACTACATTGGATTTGCCGCAGCCATTGGGGCCAACGATCGACGTAATGCCTGGATCGAAGGGAATGACGATTTTTTGCGCAAAGGACTTGAAGCCAAAAATTTCGAGTTGAGTGAGACGCACAATCCGGCTCCTGCCGGGCACTATACAAAGAGTGCACCGATGGGGATATGAATGGTTAATAAATCGGTTAAGGTTCTGGTATAATGCCTTGGTATACTGGAAATATCTGCGATTTGTCTCGGGGAAAGGCTAATCGATGGATCGCACTGTGGGGAAACAGCGATTCTCGCAAATACCACAAAAGACACAACCGATAGGGTAAGAGCAGCAGGAATTGTACTGTATATTGGAGGTCTGGTCAAGGTATTTTTAGTTGGACTTGACGTAATAAGCCGGGGCGGCCACATTAGCCGAATCATCGAGGAGGAAGGTAGATTGAATTTAGTCAGCCTGATTGAGCCGATCGTCGAACGCCTGCCCGAAGATCGCCGCAAAATAATGGAGGCGATCATAGCAGAGTACGAGCCTGGCGACACGCAGCGCTTGCTTTTGGCTCTTGTTGCTGCAGCGAGCAAAAGGGAACGCCAACTTATGCGTGTCTTATTGAGAGATATGGAAGTTCAAGAAGAAAAAGATCGAGTCGCAAACGAAAATCAGTAGAGACCGAATCACAACAGTCGATATACTGGAATAGATAGTTTTAGTGTCAAATGGTATCATGGGAGATTCCAGTGGCTGATTACGGACTGATTTTGTGTTTAATACTTATCCCGCTCGCATTGCGGTGGATCACTGTTTGGCAAATGCGGCGGTTTTACGGTGTCGCGCTGAGCGGGAATCAAGAGTGCAAGAAAATGGCCGGAGAGTTGAGCGATATTCGGGAAGCTATTTACCAAGTGGAGCGCGAGGAGTCGCACTATGCGGTACTGCGTAGCAATCTATATAGCCAAATCGAAGCGGCGCGGGCCGAATTAGCCGAGTTGCGCCGTCCGGCGAAAGGCCGGATAGCTATCCGGCCGGGGAAAGGCCGGATAGCCGCCTAAAGCGCGCCTATGGGCAGATGGCAGTTCCACTATCGGATCGCCGATTGCGCGATAGTCCTGCAAGGGACCGATAGCCGGCTCGAAGCCCTGGCGGCCAGTTTATATGAGGGAGCCCGCTGCGAGCAAGCCGGGCTTCAGATACACGCTTGCTTTGATCTTGATGTGCACGCCGGTAGTTTTATGCTCAAGTGCGCCGAAGGTGAAATTGTCGCCGCGGATTCACTAAATAAATTTTTCCAACTGGTCGAGTGGCAACTGACCGAGACGTTCATGCGCGGTCTCAAATCCTTCTATCAACTGCATGCCGCCGTAGCCGTATGCAAGGGGCGTGCGCTGATCTTATGTGGGCCATCTGAGGCGGGTAAGACTTCGTTGCTTATCGGTTTGGCTGCATCGGGGGCACTGGCCTATACCGACGAAATCGCCCTCATTGCCGAAGGCGATTTGCAGGTACTTCCCTTTCCTCGCGATTTAATCGTTCATCAGGGCACACAGCGGCTCTTTCCAGAATGGGTGGCAGACCTGCCCACCTGGAAAGACTTTGACGCCTATCGTTTCGTATCGCCCATTGTTTTTGGCGGTCATAGTTCGCAGGCACCGGTGCCTTGTCGTGCATTGCTCTTCCCCGTGCGAAAATCCGGTGCGGGGGCCGTATTGCATCCACTCGGCCAGGCCGAGGCGGCCAGTCGATTGCTGCAACAGTCTTTCAGTTTGTGGGATTGGGGTGAAGCAGCGGTTGAGATGGTGGGGCGCTTAGTTGAGTCTTGCCCGGCGAACGAAATCGTCTTTGCCGACGCCCGTGAGGCTGCGGCGCTCCTGCTCGATTCAGAAGTTTAAATCCGAGCCGTCGACCGTGTCCGGGTCGTCTTCTTTGCCCATCGTGATTATATGCTCGGCGGTGATTTCACGACGCCCCGCGTAACCGCCGTTGGGTTCGTGCCAATATCCTACTCGCGGTTCACCGCGCTGCCAGCACAACAGAACCCAACGCCCCTTATAGGTCGTGGGGAAATCCAATAACCCGTGTTCGATGCCGCCTTGGGGAAAACGGATCCCCGCGGCGATGATCTCCTCCTCGACGATGGTTTTAATGTCTAGGACCAAGCCATCTACTCGGCTGCTATGGCCATCGAAGGCCGCGTGGTCAGGGTTAGTAGTGCGGGCGACAGACTCGCCCCACAGGGCATCGAGGACCTGTAATTTCTGGTCGTGATGGCGGACGGCGGCTTTTTTAGCCTCTATGCGTTGGAGGATTTCTTCCAACCGTGGCAGTTCGGCGTTGGCCTCTTCTATCGTGAATGCCTTGCGCGTCATAATTTTTGTCTTCATAGGTGTTGAGTCGGTCTTCAATTCGCAAGTATAGGCATTAGACCGCTGCACTACAAGCAGAATGCACAAAGGCCTTGCGCTCCTGTGGGGGGTACTTGATATTAAGGTCGAATTTTAAAAATGTGGAGACGGTTGAGACGACCGGCCCCATCTTTTTTATAACTAAATATAAAATATGGCAGTTACCGTAGAAGAAGTGCGCGGGGTTGCCGCGCTGGCCCGGCTGAGTTTCTCGCCTGCAGATGAAGAGAGACTAACTGGGGAACTCAACCGCATCCTGCAGTACATGGACAGGCTTAATGAACTCGATACCGAGGGTGTAGAGCCAACGTCCCACGTGTTGCCTTTGGCGAATGCTTTTCGTCCGGATGAGGTCGATCCCTCTCCCGCAGTCGCAGATATTTTGGCCGCGGCCCCGCAACGACAAGAAAGTTATTTTAAGGTTCCCAGAATTATCGACTGAAGGGAAGCGGCGACAGATCACTGTCGCCGCTTCTTCGTTTAATAGGGCTTAAATTTGTCCGCAGAACCGAGGAGCGTTTACCGTGGCTGAAGAGTACAAGGGCCCCAAATACGTGGTTGTTACCGGTGGGGTGATGAGTGGCGTGGGCAAGGGCTTGACCACCGCCTCTATAGGCAGGATCCTGCAGCAGTATGGCTATACCACTACGGCGGTCAAGATCGACCCCTATATCAACTACGACGCCGGCACGATGCGCCCGACCGAGCACGGCGAGGTTTGGGTCACGGACGACGGCGGTGAAATTGACCAGGACCTAGGCAATTACGAACGCTTTCTTGGTTTGGATCTGCCGCGTACCAACAATTTGACTACCGGGCAGATTTACCTCACGGTTATCGAGCGCGAGCGCCGTGGTGAGTATCTGGGCGAAACCGTGCAACCGATACCCCATATTACCGACGAGATCACCCGTCGGCTGCAGCAGGCCGGTGAGGGCTATGATATCGTGCTTGTCGAGATAGGCGGTACGGTGGGTGACTATGAGAACGAGCCTTTTCTCTTTGCGGTGAAGACCCTCGAGCGCGATCTGGGCGAGGAGCATTTTGTGCACACGTTGATCACTTATATGCCGATACCACGGCACGTGGGCGAGATGAAAACCAAGCCCACCCAGCAAGCCATCCGCATGCTGAGTGAGCACGGCATATTTCCCGACTTTATCGTCTGTCGTGCCGAGACCGCTACGGACGAGGTGCGCAAGAAGAAGATTCAGATCGGGGCCAATGTGCCCAATGACCATATCATTTCTGCCCCGGATTCGAAAACGATTTACAATATTCCGTTGGTGTTGGAAGAAGAGGGTTTGGGCGAGAAGATCCTGCGCAAGCTGGGTTGCAAGCCGAAGAAGACACCCGATTGGTCGCATTGGAAGGAACTGGTCAAGCGCAGCTGCGAACCGAGTAAAGAGGTCAAAGTGGCTATGGTCGGAAAATACGCTGCCTCAGGTGACTTTCAGTTCACCGATTCCTATATCTCGGTCAATCAGTCGCTGGCGCACGCCGGTGTGGCCTGGGATACTCGGGTTGATATCACTTGGATCGACGGCCACGAGTTTGAGTGCGGCGAAGAGAGCTTGGAGGGGTTGGACGAATATGATGGGATTATCGTTCCCGGGGCCTTTGGAGGAGGAGGTGGCGAAGGGGTGATCAAGGCCATTCGCTATGCTCGAGAACACGATATTCCCTATCTGGGTCTGTGTTATGGCCTGCAATTAGCCGTCGTCGAATACGCCCGCAATGTCGCGGGGATCGAAAAGGCGACTTCGGAGGAGTTTGACGAGGATTCCGAGTGGAAGGTGATATGCGTCCAGGAGACCCAAAAGAACGTATTGGAAGAAAAACGCTATGGCGGAAGTATGCGGTTGGGGGCCTATGCCGCGGTACTCAAAAAGGACAGTCGGGTACTCGAACTCTACGAAGAGTCGGGACGCCTTAATGAAGACGCTCGGCGCATTGAACAGCTGATGGCTAATCCCGAGCAGGCCTTCCGAGTCGGAATGGTTATGCTCGAACGCGATAAGGTCGTATTGGAACGCCATCGCCATCGCTATGAAGTCTCGGCACGCTTTCTCGAAGTGCTCGAGGACGAGGGGTTGGTCTTTTCCGGATATCATCGACGGGTCGATGGCACTCGATTAATGGAATTTGTCGAATTGCCGGATCACCGCTTCTTCGTCGCGACACAGGCACATCCCGAATTCAAGTCGCGGATGGATAATCCCTCGCCCCTGTTCGCAGGCTTTGTCGGTGCCTCGCTGGCCTATCAGCAGGAGAAAGCCGGTGGCGAAGAGGGGGGACAAGTGGCAGCCTCCTGACCTGTGGACGCTAAGTTGATTATAGGTGGCCGCGCTTTCCGTTGGGGAGCGCGGCTTTTTTGCGCTGGCTGCTGCGCAGCGGTGTTCTGGGCTTGTGGGACGGCGGCAGACCCGGAACAGATGCCCGAGATACCAGCGGCGGATGCGGAAGCTTGGGACGCGCGTATCGAGATAGGCCGGCCCGGCCACCGCATTGAAATTCGCGCAGCCTATTTACGCGAATATTCCGAAGCGCAGCAGGTGCGCGCCGAGGGGGGAGTCGAGGTTGTATTCCGCGAGGATGAAGTCACATCGACATTGACGGCGGAGCGCTTGGTCCTCGAGCACAAGCGGGATCGTTTCGGCATGGGTGGGGGGGTGGTCTTGCGGGCGGGAGACCGTCTTGAAGTGCAAGCCGATACTCTGGTTTGGGAAGGCGAGGAGGAGCGGTTGCGCATTCCGGGCACATTGCGGGTAGAACTCGGGGAAGGGTGGGAACGGGGCCGAAACCTCATCAGCAACTTCGCGGTCGACGAATGGACGATGGAAAGGGTTGAAGGGCATTGGCGTGGGCACGGCGGCAAGCGTGTCGTGGTGCGGGCGCAGCGTGAGACAAGTCGCCGGGTCGCGGGGGAGCGGCAGGTGGTATATGACAGCGTCGCAGTGGAATACGATGAGATGCGATTGCTCGGGCCGCGGGCGATGTTCAGGCCCGAGGCCAATCATTTTAGTTTTGTTGCAGGCATTAACGGGTCCGATTCGCTATTTCAGTTTTCGGCCGAGCGAGCTGATGTAGATATGGAGGCCGAGCGAATGGTGGCTCGGGGAGCCGTGCGTTATAGTGAAAAGGATGCTGTGTTAAGCGCCGAAGTGGTAGAGGAAGATCGGCGTCTATCAATACTGCAAGCGAAGGGAGCTCCGGCGACTTATATCCAGGGCGCGCGTTATATTGAAGCGCGCGAGTTGGATTATCGGCGCGACGAGAGGTTGTTGGCGGCGAGGGGGGCGGTGGTTTTTCGCGAGCAGGACAGGCAATTGACAGCCGCCGAACTGCGCTATGAACGGGATGCCGGAAAAGTCGTTGCGTTGCATGGCGTCGTATTAGAAGCACCCGAATTGCAGGGGAGGTTAACAGGTGATTCTCTGTTTTTTGCTCTGGAGCCGGAGGCGGGGTGGATGAGCGGAGCGCCTTTATTACGGCGGATCGGCGAGGATGGGGACACGTTGACGATTACGGCTACTGTCCTGCATTTCGACTTGGCCGGCAGCGAGTTGTCCGGTAAGGGCAATTTTGCCCTGGAAACAACGGGTATCAAACTCCATGCTGAGCGCGGCGCCTATAATACCGATGCGGCGCAGGTGATAGTGGCTGGGGGGGTAGTACTCGGCCAGCAAGGCGGTGAGCGCGATTACTCCAGTCGCTTGCAGGCGGACTCGATGCTCGTTGAACTTGTGGATCGGCAAGTCGAGCGGATCGCGGTGCCCGGCCGGGTCTTCGCCCGAATCGAGGCTAATGGTCGCCATAATTGGATCGAGGGGCAGGGCGGGCGGGTCTTTATGGCCGCTGGGGATTTAGAGCGCGTCGAAGTCGATGCGGACGCCGATGTGACGCACCATCATCCGCAAAAAGACGAGGTCAGCCGTTTCCACGGTAAAAAAATGACGCTTTATTTTGATACCGAGGGATTGCGTCGGGCATTGGTCAGCGGGGCGGCCAAGTTAGTTACGAGACTGCAGGAAGAAGGCGGTGAAGTGGCTGTTAATGAGGTCGGTGGTGAGGAGTTGGAAATCCACTTTACCGATGGGTCGATATCCGAAGTGCGGATCGGGCCGGATATCGAGGGCAGTTATTATCCACCGGAGGAGCCATAAAGTGGCGCTAGAAACACGCGATCTAAGCAAACGCTATGGTGGCCGTATTGTCGTCGATGGGGTTAGTGTGTATGTCGATCCGGGGGAAGTGGTCGGTCTATTGGGCCCCAATGGCGCGGGAAAGAGCACGACCTTTCACAGTATCGTCGGCTTCGCGGCGCCTGACGGAGGTCATATTCTGCTCGACGGAGTCGAGATCACCGGCTTGCCGATGTTTCGCCGGGCGCAGATGGGCATCGGCTATTTACCACAGGAAACATCGATTTTCCGCAAGTTGAGCGTTGCGCAGAATATCCGCGTAGTCTTGGAAGCGCGGGGAATGGTCAAATCGGAGATTGAGGTGCGGGCACGCGAGTTGCTCGGCGAGCTGGATCTGCTCGATCGTGCTAACCAGCGCGCCGATACCCTCTCGGGCGGCGAGACGCGGCGGGTCGAGATCGCGCGGGCGTTGGCCTGTGAGCCGAGCTATATGCTGCTCGACGAGCCTTTTGCAGGTATTGATCCGCGTACGGTCGAGGATATACAGAATATTGTCGCCGAGTTAAAATCCAAGGGGTTAGGGGTTTTGATTACCGATCACAATGTGCGCGAAACGCTCGAGATCACCGATCGCGCCTATATCATTGTTGAGGGAAAGATCCTCACGGATGGCACGGCAGACGAGTTGATCGCCGATGAGCAGGTGCGGCGGATATATCTCGGTGAGCGTTTTTCGCGTTAAAAAGTGACATTTAACCGTACCTTGACTTTTTATCCCCTGCCTACTTATTATATACGACACAAAGCAATTATCGGACCAACCTAAATAGAGTAATCAAATAATTATTTTATAAGAGCGTACTTCATGCTTCGCATCGCACAAAGTCTCAGTTTACAGCAAAAGATGGCGCCTCAGCTCATCCAGTCGCTACAGCTATTGCAGATGTCGACGCTGCAACTGGAGCTGGAGATCAAGCAGCAGCTCGAGCTCAATCCGCTGCTCGAAGAGTCGATGGAGCAGCTCGAAGAGCAGGAAGACGAGAAACCCGATAAGGAAGAAGGGATCAAGGAAGAGCAAGAGCTGCCACAGGATGCTGAAGAGATCGATTGGGACAAGGTGCTCGATGACCAATTCGACACTGGTTCTTATAATAGCGAGCGCACTGAATACGATCCCAATTGGGAAGTCGATCGCGAGCCGCAAGAAAACCGCATAACCACCATTCCCCCCTTAGTCGACCAACTTTATGAACAGCTCGCACTCTGCGATTTATCGCTCGAGGACCGGGAGATCGCCGAATATATCATCGGTAATCTCGACGACCGGGGTTATATGGGGTTTTCGCTCGAAGAGCTGGCCGGTGATCTCGAGATTGAGGCCGAAGAGGTCGAAAGAGTCCTGCGGGTGATCCAGACGTTTGATCCGCCCGGCGTCGGTGCACGCGATTTGCGCGAGTGTCTGATGATTCAGCTGGCCCTGCACGAGGATCCGCTCAGCGCAATGGCCCTGCAGGTGGTGCGTAACCACATGGAGGATCTGACCCGGCGTCGCCTCACGCGCATTACCCGGGCTTTGGGGATCTCCAACGAGGTGCTGAAAGAAGTGCTGGGGGTGATCGAGTTGTTGCAGCCGAATCCGGGTACGCCTTCGAGCAGCGATTATAACGGTTTGTTGACCATGGATACCGAGGTTTCTTATATCACGCCGGATCTGATCGTCGAACAGGTTGGCGATGATTGGATGGTGTCGTTGGCCGACGGTTCGATGCCTTCTTTGAAGATTAATTCGACTTATACCGAGTTGTTGAAAACCCCGCGTAGCAATGGCAAGTCAGAGGTCAAAGAATACGTGTCGAGCAAGCTCAACGACGCGCGCTGGCTGATCAACGCGATACAGCAGCGCCGCACGACGATGCTCAAAGTGGCCAATTATCTGGTCACGGCCCAGATGCCCTTTTTCGAAGAAGGGCCGACGCACCTCAGGCCGATGGTCTTACAAGACGTGGCCGACGCGGTCGAGATGCACGTTTCGACGATCAGTCGAGTCAGTAATGGCAAATACATACAGACGCCGCACGGCGTTTTTGAGCTGAAGTATTTCTTCGACGGCAAGGTCTCCACCGACGAGGGCGAGGCTGTGTCGGCGCGCTCGGTGAAGGAGAAGATCATGCGCATGGTCTCCAACGAGAACAAGGCCAAGCCGCTGTCGGATCAGGAGATCGCTAATAATTTGGGCGAGGATGGGCTAAAGATCGCGCGGCGGACGGTGGCCAAATATCGCGACCAGTTGCACATTCCTTCGCAGCGGTATCGCAAAGAGTTGTAAGCTGCAGAAGACTGTATTAATTGATGGCCGCCGCCGACTCGTTGAGTTTGGCGGTATTTTTGTGCGCTCTAAGGAAGAGTTTTGTGCGATTGCAGTAAAGTGCCTGCTTTGTGCTGTATGAAATGGATTTTATACGTACTGAGATTAACGGCTTTCTGAACAAAAACCTTTAGCGCAACCGCTCCTCGCCATCAAATTCCATCGCCACCGCTTCACCCACCGGCTCGATATCCGGATGGTCTGCAAATTCCGCTAAAAGTGTCTCCGAGATCTGGATTTCGCCAATGTCGAGCGTGTTCTTGATACGCACGACGCGCGCCTTTTCGGTTTTTTCTAAAGGCTGTACGCTGAGCGCGGCTTCAATAGCCTCACGGTCGGATTCCATCACCACCGGCACATAGGCGCGGTTTAAGAAGGTCGTGGTGAAGACATTGGCATAGGTCGCCTGGAAGTCGATGCCCTCGTGTAGGCGGCGGGTGATGATATCTGCTAATCCGACGCCATTGGCGTTGCCGTGCGTCTCTTCGGTTAGGCCGAGTATCGCGATACGCGCGACGCCGGGGCTGGTCGGCTCTTTGACGCCGGGCAACCACATGCGGCCGACGATATTGGTGTCCATGCCGGTGCCTGAGATATTCTTGCCGATCTCTTCAATGATTAACAGGTCGATACCCTGGACTAAAATGCGCGGCATAGCGGTGCGGGCCTCTGCTAGAAGTTGAGGCTCACGGCTTTGGAATTGCCCGGGTTTGAGCGCTTCGACGCGCATGGTTTTTTCGTAGGCATTTTCGACGATGGCCACGCCCATTAGGATCGGGGCCTTGTCGAGGATGCATTTGCCCCAGGCGGGAATGAGGCGGGCGAGGCTTTCGGCGCCGCCGGCGTGCGCAATGGTCGCGCCCTTGTGGCTGCCCAGGCCAATGGTCATCATCTTCATCAGCCCGCTCTCGAAGGTGCCTCGAAAGGAAGTGTGCGGTTTGATGCGGTTGATCAGTACTACGCCGTCGGCCTCGGTGGCGAGGCGGTTAAGCAGTACGGGAGTGCCGTCATTGAGCTGGCCGACTTCGACGACATCCATTGTGGCTTCGACTGGGCAGCCCATGCTCTCTTCATCGATGCCATAGCCGGCGAGCACCTGCTTTTGTCCCTCGGCGGTTGCGCCGCCGTGGCTGCCCATCGCCGGCAACAGGAAGGGCTCGCCGCCAGCTTCTTTGATGCAGTCGATGACGGTGCGGGTGATCAGCGGGATATTGGCGATGCCGCGGCTGCCGGAGGAGACGGCGATGCGCGCGCCGGGGCGAATCGACTCGGCTAGGTGCGCGGCGGCTAATTGACGGCGGACTTCACCAGCGACATCGTCGAGAGCGGTGCTGGCAAAGCGCTGTTTGACGGTGGCCATTTTGGGCAGTTGCATGCGTGTGTATCCCGCTATTGGGTTGGCGTGGTGGGGTGATATTTAGGTGACATTTAGGTGACATTAAACGTCAACAACCATTAAGACTGCTGCTGATTGCGCTTGATGGGGTTATTGCGCTGTATCGTTGTTGTTTCACCCGCCGGTCAGGGCTTCGCGCAGACGGTAGGCGCGTTCGCGGATAGGTTTTGAGGGTTTGGGCACTGGTTCAGTTGCTTTGGCGATTTTCCAGATGAAGACAGCGGGGCCTTCTTCGGAAAAGTGCTGGTCGAGCTTGGCGTCAAAGTCGGCGTCGTTATCGATGGTGTAGACGCGTTTGAGCCCGGCACCGCGGCAGAGTTGCTCGTGGTCGATCAGGCCGGCGCCGGGTACCGGCTGGCTGCCGGTGACTTCGTAGGTACCGTTTTCGGTGATGACTAGGGTGAAGTTGGCCGCCGGGCGTTGGGCCATGGTGACGAGCACGCCCAAGGACATCAGGGTGCTGCCGTCGCCGTTGATGCAGAGGACCCTTCGTTCGGGTTGTGCGATCGCCAGGCCGAGCGCGAAATCGGCGGCGTGGCCCATAGCGCTTTCGACGTGCGCGAAATCTAAGGGGCCGTCGGAATGTGTGGCCCAGGGCATTGCGACGCTCATGGTGGTGACGACGAGCTCGTCGGTGCGTTTGTCGGCCAGTTTTTCGAGACAGGTGTATTTATTGAGCATCTTAGGTGGTCTCCGGGACGATCAGCACGGCGGTGGGCAGCGAGGTCTCGGCGGCTTTTTTGAAGGCTTGGTCGATCTGGCCGATATCGTCGTCGCTGTGCATGGCGGTGTAGGGGATATTCCAGGCCTTGAGGGTCGGCTCGAAGAAGGTAGCGGCGGTGTCGACGCGCGGTGCGCCGGGTTCCATGGTTTTGTAGCCGCGGTAGCCGATTAGTGACACCAAAGGGATCCCCATATTGTAGGCCGTGCCGCGGAAGGCGTCGCCTGCTTCAAAGAAGCCGGTGTTTTGGATCAGCACTAGTGGGTTGGCGCCGCCTAAGTATAACCCCGAAGCTAGACCGTAGGCTTCACCCTCTCTGCTGGTGAGCACGACCTCAATTTTGTCGTGGGCCCACAGTTGCTCGTAGAGGGTGCGCGAACCATTGTCGGGCACCCCTACGACATGCGTGATCTCTTGCTTTTCAAGTGCGGCGATGATTTTGTTGGCCTGTAGCATGATCTACTCGGCGAAGATCGCGCGGGTGGAGATGCCGCTCGCGTGACCTTCCTGTTGAATGCCGCCGATAAACTGTGCGGTGCGACCCGCGGGTTTAGTGTCGGCGTAGTAGGCGCTGAAGGACTCGTTGAAGGAGCCGATCGAAGCGCGGTTGGCGGCCGAGTCGTCGCCGGCGGTGATATAGGCGTTGTTGAAGACGCCGTCTTCCTTGAGGCCGGTGCCGCCGGCTTCCTTGATGCGGGCATCGAGCAGGCCAAGCTGCGTGCTCGCGTCTGTGCCGCTGACGGCCGAAACCTGCACTTCGCGCACGCCGTGGTGGCTAAAACCTGTCCAGGTCGAGAAGCCGTTTTCGAGCTGGCCTGAGCGGTGGATTTCGACGTTGCCGGAAACGACTCGCGGCTGCGGCTCGATGATGCTGTCGAGGTTGGGAATGCGCGAAACGGGATAGATCAGCCCGGCGGGCCGGTCGTCGCCGTAGTAGGCTTCAAAGGCCTGGCGGGTAGCTTCGATGCGTTGCCAGGTTTTGGCCGGATCGTCATCGATGGCGACGAGTATTTCCATAAAGACCGTCTGCTTCTTGAAATCTACGCCTTCTTCGGCGAAGGGTTTGGCGTATTGTTCTTCGAGGATGAAGTTCATTTCCTCGATCAGATCGTCACCCAAGGTCGTGACCATCTCACCGTCGGCGCCCTTGTGCAGTACGGAGGCACCGGAGGGCTGGTGGTCGACCCAGGTGCCGTAGTCTATTTTGCCGCCGCCTATTTCGACGTTTTCACCGGCGGCGGCTTTGATCTGGATTTCGAAGAGGGCGGCCGGATCGGGGAAACCCTCCTGGTGGGTGAAGCGGGCCATGCGGTTGGAGCGGATCGGACCGCCGGCGACGGCATTGATCATGGCCCCATAGCAGGCGTTAAAGTCGTTTTTGAACTGGTCGCATTCGTCGCGGTCGGCGGAGGGAGTGGTCCAGAGCACGTCGGTTTTGTAGACATCCGACCAATGCACGCCGCAGATCTTCAGGCCCTTGTTGAGATTTTCGATGGTGCCGAACCACTCGGAGCCGATGTCGTTGGCGTATTGCGTGCCGACATTGCCGGACGGCTCGACTAAGCGCACGACATCGCCGTTGTCGTCGTTGATGATCACTTCGGTCGGGTTGGAGAAGATGGCGATGGGATTGTGACGGACGATATTGACTTGGGCCATGGGATCCTCTTGCATCGGTGTTTTGTGGATGGCGGCAACGCCTTATATTCGGGAATCTGATAAAAATACGTAGTCCGCTTATTACAGACAATAGGGGAGGGGAGGATGTCGACTTGTGCCGTGTTATTTGTTAAGGATCCGCAACCTGGCAAGGTTAAAACGAGATTGCAAAGCCATTTGAGCGCCGAGCAAGCCGCCGGTCTTTACCGCGCTTTTGTGCTAGACAGCGCTGCGGTATTGCAGGCGTCGGGGGCTGATGTCAAAGCCGTGGCCTATGCGCCGGCTGACGCTGAATTCGCGTTGCGCGACCTCTTGGCGTCGGTTGGGAGTTTTGAGTTTGTGCCGCAGCCCGATACTGACCTCGGCCGGCGCATGGAGCAATTAATGCAATGGGCTTTTGCTCGAGGCGCCGAAAGAGTAGTGCTCATTGGATCGGACAGTCCGAGTCTGCCGCCGGAATATATCGACGAGGGTTTGGCGTTATTACGTGAAAAAGAGGTGGTATTGGGGCCGAGCACCGACGGCGGCTACTGTCTAGTCGGTCGGCGCCCGGGCAATAGCCGGATCTTTGCCGATGTGGAATGGAGCACCGGTGCGGTGTTGCAGCAGACCATCGAGCGGCTGGGCGAGCAGACCTTGGGTTTATTACCGCCTTGGTATGATGTGGATACGCCCTGTGAAGCTGGATGGCTCAAAGTGCACCTTGAGGCTCTGGCGCGTGCCGGTAGTTCGCAAGGATACCATAGCCTGGCGATACTGCGCGAATTGTCGTTGCCGTTGCCTTCCTAACGATCCGGTCTCAGCCGCGAGTGCGGCGGCCAGGTTTTGCCGAGCGTCGGCGGAGTTGGGGGCGATGGCTTTGTCGAAATCTTCGCGCCGGGTTAAGACGATCGCCAGGTTGTTGTGGGCATCGGCGTGGTTGGGGCACAAGAGCAGGCCGATGGTTTATGCATCTCCGATTGAGGGGGGAGAGCGTCTGATATGGCCCCCCTCTTTCCGGCGACCGACAAGGTGTATGGCGCTTGCTCGTGTTTGGCGTAGTGAGATCACCTTGCGGCAATAGGGTCATTGTTCCGAATCGCCTCTTTTGAACAATCGTTCCCACTCGTCTATCGTGTGTTTGTCGAGGTGCGGGTCGGTCTCGGTGCCGTCGTTTGCCCGTTGCGGCCGGGGTTTGGGCGCGGGCGCCGGTCGCGTGGCGAACAGGCGTTCCCATTCGTCTAGTTCGTCGGTGGTCAAGGGTTTAGCGGAGCCCGGTTGCTCGCTTGCCTGTGGTTGGGGGGCGGGGATGGGCGCATCGAGCTCATCGAGGAAATCTTCCGAACGGGTCGAGCGAATCTTGTGGCGTTCGGCATAGCGGCGGATCTCGCGATCCGAACTGATGACCCTGAGCCATTTGGCCCCGTGTTTGTCCTGGGCCGCGCGCATGATCAGGTCGTCGGCCGTTTCCGGCGCGTGTGAAAAGATGATTCGTATCTCTTCGTATCGGCTTTGCCGTGGCAGCTCGTGGATCCCGTCGCCGTCGTAGTAGAGTGTTATGGTGTTTTGTGTATGACGTTGGTAGGCGTCGAGTGCCCGTTGCAGATCTATACGGGCCTGTTCGAGGGTTTGCTCAGGACGATGGAAGAGTTGGCTCGATTTGATCAGGTTATAGCCGTCGATGAGTAGATGTTCTCGCTGGGAGCTCACCGGGCGTAGACCATTTAGTCGCGGAGCTGGATGCCCCGGGCATTGAGCTGGTAGGAAACGACGCTGCTCTTGGCGAAGGCCGCGTTCTTGCGCAGCTTGTTGAGCCTTTCGCACAACGCGGCGCGTTGGCCTTCAACGGTGATCAGCAGGGCGAAGCCGCCGCCGCCGGCGCCAGTGATCAGTCCGCCCTCGGTCAGATCGCTTATCTGGGGGTTTTCAAAGAGATATTGCAGCGCTTCGTTGGTGGCATCGGGGTCCAGGGCGCAGCGCAACTGCCAGTAGAAATCGGCTAGTTTGCCGAGTTCGGAATAGTCGCCCGCGCACAAGGCTGCGACCATTTGGTCGTGGATCGCAAGGGACTCGCGGATGGCCGTGTAACGCTTGCGGTCTCTGGACAGGTAGGCATCGAGTACGATATTGAGCCCTCGAGTAGCCGCGCGCGATATGCCGGTGTCGAAAAGCACGACCCGCTCGGTAAATTGGGCCTCGTCGACTTCGGTGAGAAATTTTCGTTCGGGCGAAGGCAGGCCGTTGGTTGGCGGCGCGTAGAAGTTCTTGATCGCCGAAGGGCCTCCGCTGGCCCCGCGCGCGTCCTGCCAACCGCTATTGAGCCCGAGACTCTGCTCGAGCAGCAGGCTGTGGTCGTAGAGACCGGGATATTCGGTCTCAGGTGCGGCGTAGGGATCGCCGGAGAGGCGGTAGAGCATTTTGAGGATTGCCGCAGAAAGGATGCTGCTGGTTCCGAGCCCAGACCCCTGTAAGACCTTGCTGCTCGTCGTGAGTTCAAGACCGCCACCGCCGGTAAAGGCAGCGATGTCCTTGATGATGTCCTGTGAGCCTGGGCGAATGATGCCGCTGTGCACTAGGCATTGTTTGACCAGCCGCAGCGCTTCGTCGCCGCCGCGGCGGTAGGCGAAAAATAACCCGCTCATCGTCGCCGCGTCGCCGCGGTTGCTGGCCTCGAAGTCGGCTTTGAAATCCATCGAGAGAGAGCGCAGGATCAGCTTGGGTTCAGCGAGCCGTCGGGCCGTGACCTTGAGTGGCGGGGTGGCTTCTTTTTCCCCTTCTCGCTGCAGGTCGATCGCGACATTGAGCGTCTTGCCGCCTTGTTCCTTGCTGCGCAGGTGGTTATCCGAGGCGTTGGCGCTGGAGATACCGATACGCAAGGGCGCTTCGATACACAATACGTTCTCGTAGTTGGATTCGAGCATCTGCGGTGCTTCTTCGCGCGTTTTACTAATCGCGGTCAGGTTACGGCGCAGGTCGATGCGCTGCAATTGGTTGATCCGGATCTCGTAGGCCTCGGCGAGTTCGTTGACTTTTTTGTCTTCTTTGAGCTTGCCGATTTTGTCGCCGTCGATACAGCAGGGCGGAGGCGAGCGCCGCCGCCAAGCTTTGGGGTCGGCGGCGAGGGTCTGGTATATGTCGACCATGAAGTGGGCAACGCGCATGCCGCGCAGACAGCGGACCGAATCCACACATTTTTCCAGATAGCTATTGAACTTTTTGAGCAACTGGAAAAGCACTTTGGGGGATTCGGGGGGCAGAAGCCGTAAAAGCTCGCGGTGATCGAGATCCGTAAGGTCCTCGACCAGTTCGACGGCCAGTCGCGGTAACTCCTTCTCGACCGCGTCGCCGAATAGTTCGGCCCATTCTTGAGGTGTCGTTGAGGAGAGCAGGTGGTCTACGGCAATGGGGGTTTCGAGCCGTAATAAAAGTGCTTGGTTAAATAGTAGGTGGCGCAAGAAGAGGCGTTTTTCCTCGTTATTGCCCTTACCTGATCGGGCGGTGCTGAGGATGCCGTCGATAAGCGACTGTACCTCGTGCAAATCGGCTGCCTGCTCTAGGCGTTTGAGGAATTCTTTCATAATATAAAGGCAGTTGGGCGGCAGTCGGTATTCAGGCGGTTTGTTGGAGAAAGGCGATTGAGGTGCTTTTGATCTTGGGGGCCGTCAGGTAGCAGAGTTTGAAGAAGGTTTTGAAATCGACGAGTTCCCAGAGGTATTCGGAGATATCGAGGCGACTGAGTACGTCGACCAAGTCCTCAAATACGTCTTGGCTGATCGCTTCGTCGACGGCTTCGTCCATGCTCATGCCCGATTTGTCCTTGATCGACTTTTCGATGCGCGCAAATATTATCGGGAAGGGGTGCTGCTCTTCGGTGGCCGGATAGGGGAAGAGGCAATTGGCCGCCAGATCGGCGAGAGCGACAAGCTTGACGATCGGTGGCGACTGCTCGTGGATACTGTGGTGGTGGCCGATTACCTGCTCGATACTGGGGTCGAGTTCCCATTTTTCAGCCAGGCGCGAGCCGATGACCTGGTGGTCCATGTCCTTCATCAGAAAGCGTTCGATTTCAATGATGGAGTTAGCCCAGAGCTTGCCTTCGGCCTTGGCCTCCTCGGCTTCGGAGTCGACCAATATGGTGATCAGTTTGAGGGAGTCTTCGAGGCACATGATCATCGTTACTTTGCCGACGTCATGCAGGAGACCCGAAGTGAAGCTGTCGTCCTTGTCATTGAGATCGAAAGCCTCCCAAAGGCGTATATTCTTGATGCTTTTGACGTCTTCTTCCGCTAACTCGTAGCGGGCGAACTCGGTTTTCTGCTGTGAAGTCTGAACCGCTGGATCCGCCGGCAGTGAAAAGAGCTTGGCGTAAAAAGCCGTCGCCAGTGAATGGCGCCAAAACTGGTCGATAGTCCCTTTGCCGGTTTTTGAGAAGATCTGGCGAATCTGGCAGGCGGTGACGATTTCGCGGATGGTCTTGGCGCTGGCCATGACCACGGCCTTGTCAATATCTTCAACCCGCGAGCGGAAGCCATAGCGTGCCGAGTTGAGGATGCGCAGGATGACGGTTTTTGTCGGCAGATCGGGATCGATGGCCTCAGCCCATTTTCTCGGCGGATCCATATCGTCGAGCGCGGAGACCTTGCGCTGGGTTTCGGGCAGGGAGGGGAACTTGTTGACCGAGTCGAGGCGTTGGTCCACAAGTTGCGACCGTTCTTCGGGGGACATCGATTCGAAGTTTCCGCTAGGAGCGACGCCGGACAGCACGTAATCCTGGACGATGGGTTCGAAGAATTCGCCGGTGGCTTTATTGGCCATGGTGATGATGATGCCCAATTTCTCGAGATTCTTGTGATTTTGTATGATGCTGGTCGGGCTGGTCCCCAGTGGGTTGATCTGGGGGTCGACGACCATGACGATCGAGGCTTTTTGGGAGAGCATGCGGGCCATGGCGATCGGGTTGCCTGCCAAACCCGGCCCGATTAGGATCATTTTGACCGAATCGAGGTGTTTGCGCAAAGCCAGCGCGACCTCCGAGCTTTCGTTACAGACCGCGTATTGGATGCGGTCCTCCGGATTGAGCATGTTGTTCTCGGTGCGGAGTTGCTGTAGCAGGGCGACTAGATGAGGTGTTGGTTGGATCTTATCGCCGATGACAATCAGCGGATTGCCGCCGTCCTGTCCAGTGTCGTCGGCCAACTATCATCCTCCAGAAGGGGAGCATCCCCGGGTATGGACACCGAGAAAACATGTTGAGACCTAGACAAAATAGGTGCCGGTTACGAATAAATCAAATACGCAGCATATAACAACGAATAAAAAGCCGGAGCCTGTAAAACAGGCCCCGGCCGGGTTTGACAATGAGGGTAAAAGTGGGTTTGGGGGGTTAAGCCATGACGGCGGCCAAGACTTTTTCCTCTTGGTGGTCGAGGCTCTCGTCAGATTCTTTGAAAGCCTTCATTGCGCCGTATTCGTGCAGTTTATTGCGCAGCGTGCGGGTGCTGATGCCCAGCATACTCGCCGCTTCGGTGCGGTTGCCCTTGCAAGATTCGAGGGTTTTCATGATCAGGCGGCGTTCCATTTCGTGTACGGTCATACCGACGTGGATCCCGCCGTCGTCACGACCCTGGGGCCCCGAGGTTAGCCGTTGCGGATAGTCGTTCGGCGTCAGGGCGTCGCCCTGGGCGACGACGACGGCACGCTCGGTGTAATTCTCCAGTTCGCGGATATTGCCGGGCCAGTCGTACTGCATCAGCGTTTCGAGGGTGTCGTCCGCGACGCCGGTGATCGACTTGCCGTTTTCGTCATTGTATTTGGCGACAAAATTCTGCACCAGGGCGGGGATGTCCTCCTTGCGTTCGCGCAGGGGGGGCAGGCCCATCTCGATGACGTTGAGGCGGTAGTAGAGATCCTCGCGGAAATTGCCGGCCTCGACCTCTTTCTGCAGGTCGCGGTTGGTCGTGGCGACGATGCGCACGTCGACCTTGATCGTCTGGGTCGAGCCGATGCGCTCAAATTCGCGCTCTTGCAGGACGCGCAGCAGTTTGGCCTGCAGGGCGGGGTCAATTTCGCTGACCTCGTCGAGCAGTAAGGTGCCGCCGTCGGCCATTTCGAAGCGGCCGCGGGTCTGCTTGATGGCACCGGTGAAGGCGCCTTTCTCATGACCGAAGAGCTCGCTCTCCATTAGGTCTTTGGGCAGTGCGGCGCAGTTGAGGCGGATAAATGGGGCGGTGCGCCGGGCGCTATTGTAGTGCAAGGCGCGGGCGACCAACTCTTTGCCGGTGCCGCTCTCGCCCGTGACCAGCACGGTGGCGCGGCTGTCGGCGACGGTGTCGATCAGGTCAAAGACCTGTTCCATGTTGTGCGCCTTACCGATCATATTGCTGAAGCTGTATTTGTCCTGTAACTCGGAGTGCAGTCGCTTGATCTCGCGTTTGTGGCCCTGGGATTCGAGTGCCCGCTCGACGATCAGTTCGATCTCGGAGGGGTCGGCCGAACCCTTCTGTATATAGTCGTAAGCGCCTTTTTGCATTGCCTCGACGGCATTATCGACCGAACCAAAGGCGGTCATCATGATGATGTGTACGTCTGGGTATTTGCCGTGTGCGGTCTCCAAAAGTTCGATGCCGTCCATGCCGGGCATTTTGATATCGGAGAGGATGAGGTCGTAATCGGCTTCGCCCAGTTTGGCCAGGGCGCCCTTGCCGTCGGAGGCGGTGTCGACGTCGTAGCCTTTGCGGCGGAGGATTTCTTCGGTGGATTCGCGTACGTAGGAATCGTCATCCACTACTAGTATGTGTTTGCGGGTTGCCATGTCGTTTTTCCTCTTGGTTATTGGGGCAGTGAGATTGAGAATTGTGTGCCGCGCCCTGGCTCGCTGTCCACTAGGATCTGGCCGTTATGGGCGTCGATAATTTTTTTGGAGGTCACCAAGCCCAGCCCGGTGCCGTCCTCCTTGGTCGTGAAAAAGGGAGTGAAAAGTTTTTCGCGCACCTCGTCGTCCATGCCGACGCCGGTATCGCTGATGGTCAATACGCCAAGTTCTCCTTCGGTGCGCAGGCCGACTTCGATCGCTCCGCCTTCCGGCATTGCCTGCATCGCGTTCTGTAAAAGGTTGAGAATAACCTGTTGCAACTGTTCGGGGTCGATGCGGCAGATCAGGTCGCCGTCAGGGAAGCGGCGTTCGATGTGGATATCCTCGCGCGAACGCTCGATATCAATGGCGAAGAAAGCGGTCGTTTCCTCGACTAGCTCGACGAGGTTGACCGGGTGAACATTTAGGCGCAGGGGGCGGGTGTAGTTGAGTAAGCTAACAACGATGCGATTGAGCCGGCCGACGCCTTCGGTGATTTTTTGCACTAGGCGGCGGTTGGGATCATCGGAGTCGAGGTCGCGTTCGAGCATGCCGGCGTATCCGGCGATCCCGCCGAGAGGATTGCGGATCTCGTGAGCGACGGTGGCGGCCATCTCGCCTAGGGCCGCCAAGGTTTGCACGCGTTGTACTTCGGCTTCGAGGCGTTTGACTTCGGTCAGATCGTTGAAGACTTCGAGGGCGCCTAAAACCGTGCCGGCCTCATCGCGGACCAGCGAGGTGCTGAAGCCCAGGGGGATGGTGCCCCCGTCCCCCTGTCGCAACTCCTTCTCGCGGCTGGATAGGCGTTCGCCCGTGTCCAGCGTGTGCAGCACGCTCAGTTCGCGGCCGGCGTTTAGGCCGATGATTTTCGCATAGGGCTGGCCGAGGACTTTTTGCTGCTCAAAGCCCGTGATGTCTTCGGCTTCCTGGTTGAAAAAGGTAATTGCGCCGTTGAGGTCGACGACCAGGACGCCGCCGCTGAGGCTCTCTAATATATTGTTTAGGTAATTGGAGACCCGGTCCTTTTCCTCAAGGCTTTGTTGCAGGTGGACATTGGTTTCTTCGAGCTTGAGCGTGAGGGACTCGAATTTGGCGGCCAGCTCTTCGTAGGCCTCGCGATAGCGTCGGGTAGTTTCCTGAAAGAGGATATAGGAGTCGGTGAAATCTTCGAGTTGGGCATCGGTTTTGCCCAACTGGAGGGGGGATGTCTGGTTCGACGAATTCATAGCGATGGCCTCAGACCCGGTTGCTTTCGGTGGGGGCCGGGCGGTTTTGACGCGCGCGGCTTCCCGCATTGTAACGATAGGATCGAGGCGTATTGAGGCGAACACCCTTCGAGCCGAGCTGCGCGTGGTTTTGCTCTTCTAATTGAAGCAGCACGCGCATCCGTGCAAGCAGTTGTTCGCGCTCGGCGGAGTCGATTTTTTCGCCGCGGCTCGCCAAATTGCGGATGCCCCCACGAAGGTGGCCGACCAGTTCGGCTGATTCTTCGAGCAGGGGCTGTAACTGTGGGCCCGCGACGCCGCGTTGCAAGTGGCGTCCCAGGTCTTGGGCCAGTTCGATGCTCTGCTCGCAGACTTGGCGCAATTCCTGCCAAAGGATGTCTGCTTCGCTTGTTTTTTCCATTTTTTCCATTGCTTTTGCCATTTGCGCTGAGTGTCTGAGCAAAGATTAGCAAAATGGGTGCCTCACATTTTTAAAGCGGGAATTTTACTCCTCTGCGAGAGCGAAAAAAGGAAAAAACAACCTGAATAATGGGGAAATAGCTTTTATTTTAGGATGAACTAGTCGAGCACAATCGGGCGTCCGTTGGTGCCTTGATCCATAAGAGGCGGAAATCATTTCCAAGCCAAAGGGGAAATAATTTCTCAAATATAGCCCAGTGGGTTGGGCTATGGCAAGCGGTTATGGAGCTTAGCGGCTGGCTACTGGGGGTCGTTTAGTCAATGCTCGAGAATGAGAAGAAGATCGTTTGCGGTTGGAGGACCAGCTAATTTTTTCTGGCGCTTTTGCAGTGGGCCGGGGTGCTTCGGCAATATAATCGGGTTGTGCTGTGAGCAGGCTGCTGTCACTTTCAGCAGATTTTTGGCATTGTCGTGCCGAGCGCAAACCCTGAATGCCCCAAATCGCACCAATTACCCCGAGAATGCCGACGCCGGCGCTGAGTCCGGCCATATAGAGGAAAAAGCTGCTTTCGCCGAGTAGAATGCTGATGCTTAGCAGGCCAGCGAGAAAAAAGGCTAGCGATAGTCCGATGCTGCAATAGGCTTGCCAGAAATGCCGGTGTTGCGATTGTAGCTGATCGTCTGAGCGCACCACGAGTTGTAGTGTTTCATCGTGGGCCTTGCTTTGTAGCAGGGAGCCGAGTTGACGTGCACTACGCTGGTAGCCTTCGGCTAAGCCCATAAGCCCGATGGCGGCCATGGCGGTGCCCACGATCAAACCCGCGCCGCTTTGCAGGATATAGCGCAGCGAGGCCAAATGCTCGGGGTGGATACCTAAAGTGAGGGCAACTTGAGAGCCGGCGACGACAAGTGCACCGAACGCAAAGAGAAAAATAAAACGTGGCAAGGGGGACTCCGAAAAAATAAACGAGAAATACGGACTAGTTCACTCGCTTATTTTGCAAGATTCATGCCATACTTTAATTCGCCGGCTTTAATCGCAAAAGAAAGGTGGTTGCTCGCCGGTGGCAGCGGGCAGATATAAGCCGTATTGTAATCGCAGTATGGATTGTAAGCATTATTAAAATCAATAAGATACAGGCCATTTGATTCTTTGATCAGACGCGCGTAGCGACCGCCGCCATAGGTCGTATCGCCATTGGTTAAATCCTTAAAGAAAATCTCGCTTTCGCCCGTTTCGAGGCTGCGATAGACCTCCAGCCAGAAGTCTTTTCCATCCAAGGCGGAAACAAAGCGTCCATAGCGTTCTAGAGGCGTTGTCGTAGTGCCATCGGTATTGGGCACATCAATCTGGCGCTGTCGTCCATAGATATGTAACTCGCCTTGTAGGCGATAGCTGAGATCGACGGGATAATAATCGAGCCCTGGGAATTGCTCGCGGTGTTCAGGCAAGAGCGGCGATTCCGGGTTGGTTTTGAGCAGGCTGTCTTTAGCGGCGCGCAATTCTTCAATCTGGATGCGCAGGGCGTCGTTGGCAGTGGCGGATAATACGGTGGAGATTAAGCAGCAGGCGATGGCGTAGAGCATGGCCGTTCCATTGGAGTGATGGGTGTTTAAGTCGATTTTTTAAAAACTACTGAGTTCCGGGTTTAAGGTCCAATATTTAAATTTTAAAAATAAGGAGAGAGCAGATGGAGCGGAAACTTAGTCTTGAGGAATGCGGCAGTGCGGCGGGCATTC